>OCVV011322939.1_pt1 | contig 23756 bp, 19 predicted proteins | sample 1539721 | NCBI WGS metagenome assembly OCVV01 (sample SAMN02144230, study PRJEB22623) | gut metagenome | biome: sheep rumen | host: Ovis aries | place: New Zealand
TACCTCGAAAGTAAAAACATCATCTTCTTGGTATCTGAGTTCTTCATGAAATAATATCTTATTCTCTACCAAAAACTCTCTTCTATATATTTTATTGTTGACAATAGGAGTGATTCTAATCTCATTTGGTATTCTATGTGTATATATACTTAGGGCAAATTCTCCTGTCAAGTTATAGTTCGTTGGATAATAGTATTTTCTTTCTCGTCGATCCTGATTAACATAGTCATAAATCAATCCAAAATTGACAACATCAGTATTATTGCAAATCTGTTTAAAGCAACTCTCATAAGTGCTTATGTCAATCCAATCATCTGAATCAATAAATGTCACATATGGTGTCGACGCGGTATCTATTCCAATGTTTCTACAAAACCCTGCCCCAGAGTTTTTCTCCAAATCGATAATTTGAAACGGATGCTTTTTCTGAAAACCGTATAGTATATCTAACGTGTTATCTGTTGATGCATCGTTAACAACAATTATATTCATTCTATTAAATGTTTGATTAAACAAAGATTCTAAACATCTTCCGATATTCTTTTCGTCGTTGAATACAGGAATAATCACTGTCAATAGTTTATCCATTGTCATTCTCCCCAACAATAGCATGTAATAAAAGCAAGCCCTATATTGTAAAAACACGTTTTCTACAATAATAAATAGTTATTGTATGATAAAAAGCAAGAAGGAGATAATTCATTATATTGAAGAAATCTATCATTAAGTGCTAATATCTTTATAATATCGATTCACTATACACAAACCACAAACTACTATGTATTATGTTGCTGAAAAGAATTAATACAAACCAAATAATAATAAATATTGACATCAGTACAAGATCGAAATAAACAGGATATTACAAGGAGTTGAGCAACAAACAATTTCGTTTGTTTTATGAGGTCAAATATGGAAAGAGATTTTAGATACTTAAAAGATAAGTACGGAGATGCAGGGGCTCGTGATGTTTTCGAGAAAATTTGTTCTACTCTTCTTCAGCGAATGTACGGGAGTGAAGCACATCCAATAAAGGCCTACCCCGGAGATGAAGGAATTGACATACTAATTGGTGACTTTTCATCTCCTATTGAAGTGTATCAATGTAAGTATTTTATTGATGGAATTAATGATACACAAAAAACTCAAATACGAGATTCTTTTAATACTGCCCTGAATTCGAAAGAATACCAAATGAAAACATGGACTCTATGTATACCTTCTACCATGACTACTAAAGAGTTCTCATGGTGGAGCAATTGGAAGAATAAGAATAGCAAGCTTTCTGGTGTGACAATCAAATTATTTGATGGTAGTTTTTTATTAACGAATCTTAAAAAGCATGATTTATTCGATGAAGTGTTTGATGAAGATATTAGGCAACTTTTAAACGAAATATCAGAATCGTTTTTGACCCGAAAGAATAAGTTAATTAATGAAATTATACAGTTACCGGATAGTACCGATAATCTATATGAAGATTTATTATTCATCAAGAAACTGGAAATGGCAAATATTGACGATATTGAACTATGTAAAAATGAGTTTTTTAATGCTGAATATGTTGAACAAGTTATAAAATCAAAAGGCAACGATGATCAAATTTCTGCATTTGAAAAAACAAGACAAAAAATTGAGTCTTTATGGCAAACTCAATATAGACAATATAAAAGTGATAGCGATGGAAACCTATTGTTGGCAAAAACATACGAAAGAATTGAGGATAAAGATACATCTACTCTTGATTGCGCTTCTATTATTCCTGAAGTGAGTTTAATAACAAAAAAAGGAATGCTTCATCAGTTAGCTGAAGAATGTAGTGTTGGATGGTTGCAGGATTACAAATACAAACTCGAATCTATGTTGCATGAGGATAATAGTTATGAATTTGACATTATGTGATTATATTAATGACGCCATCCGAGTATTGGTATTGTTAAATGGCGGTCGGAAAAGGAAGACTCTAATGTTAAATGAATATAAAATAATGCAATTTGATTATTTCTTGAAGTTTCCATATACGATGGTTGGGATTGTTGCTGAAAAATATGGATTTGAAAATAGTATTGATGAGGCATATTCTTTTTTTCATTGGCAGCCGGATATCATACGCTATAGGAATACTATTAATTATTTGTTTGCAAAAGGATTTATCTCTAAAGACGAGAATAGTAATTATCATATTACAGATTTGGGAGTACAAGCAATAAGCAGAATTGAAAACGAATATTTGCATAGCATTGATAAACTTTGCACTGATTGCGTTATTCCCAAAATTCACAATTGGACAAGTAAAAAAATAGAAAATGAAATTAGCAATAAAGCCAATATTATTGCATTGAGGGATTTGAACGATGAAAAAGACAATTAGACTAGTTGAACTGATTCTTGTTGGCAATAGAAAGGATTATTCTATCAAATTCCGAAAGGGCTTTAATTGCATTTCAGGTAATACTTCAACCGGAAAAACTTCTATTTTTGAAATGATTGACTATGCACTTGGATCGGCAGAGCACAAGTCTTACATAGAAATAGGAAATACATGTTCAGACGTTAATTTAATTCTATATGTTGGCGAAGAATTATTAAAGATTAAACGAACCTTGTTTGATTTTAAAGCTCCAATTATTGTCGAAAGCTGGGATGAAAACAACAATAAGTTTTTATTTTATGGAAACTATGAGATTGATAGCCCGAAGAATAAACGCTCTTTTGCAGCTTTCTTAATTGAAAAAATTGGTTTAGCTGATATTACTATTAAAGGACAGACTCTTTCTTCGAGAGATATACTTAAATATTGTTATTTGAGACAGACAGATATAGATAATGAAAATATTTTAGGGGAGAAGCGTTGGGAAATAAACATTAAAAGAAAAGCAGTATTTGAAATCATATTTAATATATTTAATGAAGGCTTGGAAGAAACAAAAAAGATCTATGATGAGCGAAAAAAAGAGCTAGATAGCTTGTTGTTGAAACTTGCGGGAATAAAGGATTTTGTCAGAGAATTGGATGTAAAGGATACTGCCGAGTGCTGTAGGTACAAAGAACAATTACACGCAGAGATTAGTGAAGCTAAAAAAGAAATTGCAACGCTCAAAAAAGGAGGAGTTACAGAAACAGATGAAACACTAAAACTCAAGATAGGAATAGAATCTTTAAGAAACTCTATAAATGGTTATCAACAAATCATTACAGAGCAAACGCAATACATCCAAAAGCTTTCTATGCTTATTAATCAGTACACGAGTGAAGTGAATAAGAAAAGGTTAGCTGTACAAGGATATCAGGCATTTAATGAATATGAATTTTTATACTGTCCTAACTGTTTGATGCCAATAGAAAAAAACAACGATATAAGTTCTTGCTATTTGTGCGGACGCGAGAAAACGGATAATGCTGATGAAATAATTGTGTTAAAATCAGAGATACGCTCACTAAGTAGAAAAATCACTGAACTAAGCAAACATATTACTGGTGAAAAGGAAAAATTGGTTATTATCGACAATAGTATTAGTGATAAAGTTAAGCTGCTCAAGGAAAAAGAGTTTCTTCTAAATCACCTGTCAAATAATTTTGTTAATACAAATATAGAGAGAATCGAACATTTAAATTATGATATAGGTACAAAGTATCATCTAATTCAAAAAGCGGATGAGAATCTCAAGATGTTTGAAGAAATAACAAGACAGGAAAAGATTATTTCTGATAAACGAGAAGCTCTACTTTTACTAAAGAACAATATAAAAGCTTATAAAGAAGAAGCAACTGACAGAGATGAACTATTTAAAAAATTGAGTCAAATTTTTTCAGAAATTCTAGAGAATTTTAAATATCCGAAATTAAGTGGCGCATATATTGACTCTAAGGATTATTTGCCATATGTTAGAGGAAGAAAGTATGATGATATTGGTAGTTCTGGTGGAGTAACCATTATCACAATGGCTTATTATCTTACTATTCTATTATTAGGGATAAACGATCATTTTGTTCATCCAGGACTATTGATGATTGATTCGCCAAGAAAAAACTTAGGTGCAGATAATAAGGATTCGGATCATGAGTTTAAGGATGAAGAAATCTTTAGATCGATAATGAGAACATTGTATTCTGTTGCAGAAGCAAGAAAAGATTCGTTGCAATTAATCATTATTAATAACGGATATCCTGAGTTTATTCCTTCGGAATGTGTTATTGCTGAATTTGATGCAGATGGAAGAAACGGATTGAAAAAAGGACTTATTGATGACGTGGAATGAAATATAAAATAATAATCGTTGCAATAAATAAACGAAATAGTAATTATACGAGGAGGTTAATGAATGGATTGGATATTAGATGCTTTTCCGATTATTTTAAATGCATTTTTGATTGTTCAATAAATTATAGGCGGTGCTATGTGCATTTACGGGTGTAAATGGCGAAAAGGTTTAATTGCGACTCTCTCGAAATAGGAATTGTCTTAGTCCTATTATTTGTTGCTTTCCTTATTAAGCAGGATATGGATTTGATTACCTTTGCGTTTATCTCTATATTCGTTATTACTGTTTTGTTCTATGTATTGGCGTATAGGTGGGTACCGCTTAACCATTTCTTAACAGGTTTTTTGTAGGAAACAAGCTTGCGTTCATAATAGTTTATCGTATTATGTCGGAGGGAGGAGCAAAACTTAATTTTACTGTATTATTAGTTGTTCCGCTCATAGTCGGCATCATTTCTGATTTTATTGTTTCTTCTATATTTACTTATTACACGGTCACAATATGTATCGTATATATCGGTACCGTTGAATTGGTAACAGGTATTTCAGAAATTATTAATAAGACACTGTTTTTTGCTACAGGCAGAATCAGCTACATATTTGATGTTGAAGGAGTGCTATTGAAATTGGTAGGTGTTGACGTTCCTTCTTTGTTGGAAGTTGTTTTTATCTTTATTGTAGGAATAGTTAGTTTTATTTGGCAAAGGCACTTTCTGATAGAGAGTGGTAAAGATTTATCGCAAACGATTATTGATGACAGAAACTATTAGGAATAGTGTTAAAATGGCTTTAGCAAACAAATGAGAATAATAGATATAGGAGCTATTTATGAGTACAAAATTATTTACAAGAGAGAAAAAAGAAGCTTTACCTGTATTGGCAATATGCTACGATTTTGACAAGACACTGTCTCCGGATGATATGCAAGCACAGGGATATATACAAAGTGTTGGTTGGAATGTTAAGGATTTTTGGGCTGTGTCAAATAAATTAGCTGAAGACAACGATATGGATCAAAATCTTGCATATATGTATAAAATGATACAGGAAGCTGTAGGAACCGTTTTATTTAAAAAGCAAACATTAATGGAGTACGGGGCAAAAGTTGACTTATTCCCGGGAGTCGAAGACTGGTTTGACAGAATCCGATATTACGGAGAACAACAGGGAGTTATTGTTGAACATTATATTATTTCTTCGGGGTTAAAGGAAATGATTGAAGGAACCAGTGTAGCACAGAAAGGGTGTTTTAAAAAGATTTATGCCAGCTCATTTTATTATAGCGATCGGGGAATCGCTGTGTGGCCAGCTCAGGTAATCAATTATACTAACAAGACACAATTTTTGTTTAGAATTGAAAAAGGAGTATTAGATGTTAATGATCAGGGGGTGAATGAATACATACCCCCGGAAGAAATGCGTGTACCATTTAGAAATATGATATATATTGGAGACAGTGATACCGATATTCCATGTATGAAGTTGGTAAATACATATGGTGGACATTCTATCGGAGTGTATAATCCAAATACATGTGATAAAAAGAAAGTTTATAAAATGATAAACGATAATCGAATAAAATATTTTGCTCCAGCAGATTACTCTGAAAACAGCGAATTAGATCAATTGGTAAAATCGATTATCGACAGGACCGTCACCAATGAAAAGCTTGAAAGTATTCATTTCGCCAATAAAGAAGAAGTAAAGGAAGAGAGCATTAAGAATCCCAAGAGCGAAGATGAGAAAAAGAAAGAGAGTTTGATACTCGCTTTAGAAAACAGTTCAAGTTTTGCGAATACACATACAATCATTGGCGAAATGGAACAGTATCATGATTGGACGGAAGAACAGGCAAGCACATTGTTTAGAATTGGCGTTTCAAACACACAGGTGAATTGGATACTAAACGATGAGGATGTCTCTGACTTTTATACAAAATTACTTACTGTTTGTGATTCTGATGATGAAAATGCAGAGAAAATCAAGGAAGAACTAAAGTCTATCAAGTAATTAAATTGTTAATACTGACAAGTATAATAGTTTAATAAAAGCTAATAATACTATTTCTGGTTGTGTCTCATCGTTCCAAGTGATTTGATCGTTTGGCCTGTTGCAGTTGAACTTGTATGCGTTGCAGATAGGAATATTCACGAACAGCTCGCATATTAATTTCATCGTTGAGCTTTATTTCTGCGTCATGCACGCTGCTCGCCATTGTCAGCCAATCATATTGGTTGCCGTAGAAGGATTCTATTCTGTTTTGCGCGGAGCGCTGTTTATTAGGTCTGATATCCAGTCGTGCGGCGCCCAGTTCCCCGATATTAAACTCTATTGCCTGATTCTTGTACTCGGCGTACTGCTGCAAGGCTTCGTTAAGTTCGGCGGTAAACTTCGCTTCTCGCTTGTCTAATTCTGCAAGCGCTGATTCCATTGTGGATATATCGCGCTGAACAGTCGAAACACCTTTATCGTCGGCGCATTTCATAGCGTTGAGCAGTCGGGCTTTCTCAGATATGAGTTCCTCAATCTCTTCGGAGAGTTCTGCAATCCTGTGGGCTAAATCACGGTGAGTGATAATCTTAAGAACGGGAGTGGATTCCTTTCGCTTTTGAAGTTCCTTCCGTTCTTTTTTCTTGTTGGAGATCTGCTTGACGACGCCTTTGTAATTCTCCATGACAGCTCGCCCCGATTTGGTGTAGTCGGAGATCTTCCGTTTGTCGATCTTGGTGTGCAGGATATGATAACAGATAACGATAACCTTTTCTCGTATAGTTTCCATCGCTTCGGCAAGCGCAGGAACGGTCATCTTTATACTCTGAGCGATTTTCTTAAAGGCAGCTTTTAACTCATGGAGCAGAGTGTTGTCTGCTTTGATTTGACGATTTATTTCACAGCGGTCGGCAAACAATCCTCTGCGCTCCATAGCCTGTGCAACATAGCCTTCGTGAATGGTCGGCTGTTCATCAAGACCTCTGGCAGCGTGGCTGCGGTGGTCGATATGAGCGTCATAGCGATTTGCTTTATCAAGATACTTGTTTGTGATCTGCGCCCAATTCTCTCGCCAAGTTATAAGCTGCTCGTCGCTGTTCCAGCGGGCGGTAATTGGATTCTGGCGTCCGAACTTGGTGCTTTTCGGATATTTGTTTGCTCGCTCAAAGCCGTACTGTTCCGCTTTGGAAGGAGTCATATATACCTTCATTTTGCCGTCCGAGTACTGATATTGCTTCTCCCAGCCCTGCTTTTTTGCCTGCAGAAACTCGGCTGCGGTGAAGCCTTTTTCTTCGCCGTTGCGCTTGCAAAGGTATTCCTTTTCGGTTTTGTACTGCCACTTGCCTTTGTCATCCAGCGGTCTGACAGTCAGCAAGATATGAGCGTGAGGATTGTGTCCGTCAGTGTCGTGGATAGCGACGTCGGCGCACATTCCTTCCGCAACGAAGTTGCTTTGGATATAATCTGAAAGCAGATTGATCCATTGATCTTTACCAAGTTCAACGGTCAGAGCGACAACCAACTCACGGGCAAGTCGGCTGTCCCTTGTTTTTTCGGCACGTTCAACGGCGTTCCATAATTTGCTCCGCTCCTGCCACTCTTGCGGAGCGTTTTCGGGTAAAAAGATATGCTCCCATACAAGCCCTTGCTTGCGGGTGAAGTCGTGGAGAACGCCGTCATAGTCGTTCAAAATCTTGGAGCAGCTCATATAAGCGGAAGCGGCTACAGCGCTTCTGCCGGAACTTCGTCTGATGACTTTCGCTTCTAAATGATAGATTGCCATAACATATAATCAATCCTTTTGGGTAGTAGTTTTTGTTTCTTTTTTCAAAAAAAATTGGGTATTGCAGCTGCGATACCCACGCTGTCAAGGCTGTAGTACAGCCTGGAGATGCGGTTGTCGGACAGGGCAACCGCACGGAAGGTGACAGCATTGTGCCACCTTCCGCAAGGCTCCGATGGAGCCGCGACTCTCGGAGAGCGCGCGTCTGCTTTAGCAGTACCACCGCCGAAAAACTCTGCGAGTTTTCGGTGGTGAGTAAGTGCGCCCTTCGGGAAAGAGAAGGAGCCTATTCGTCAGATGTTTGTCGGGATAATCGCTGCTCCAACAGACGCTTGACGCTATCGGGCTCCATGTCTTTAATCTCTGGCAAGATACTTTCTAAGATAGCTCCTGTCAGGATGAGCCGATGTGTTCGTGCGTTGCGTTCCTTTACTCGGTTGCGAGCTTGCGCTTCTTCCAACCGATGTTTTGCCTGTTCCAATTCTGCTTTTACTGATGTGTTGCTCATTACGTTTCCTCCTGATTGGTTGATAATAATTTTCGTGTTTCTCTTAATTGTGCTTCCGCGTTGAGCTGGCGAATATTGATGTTGTTGACCATTACCGGCGTGCACCGTTCCAGTATGCGGTCATAGATCCTCACGTGAGCGATATCGGCGTGCTTCAGCTCGTCCATCGTCAGATTGGTCGTGACTATCATCGGCTTCTTACAACGATAACGGCTGTCGATGATATTGAAAACTTGCTCCAATGCAAACGCAGAGCTGCGCTCGATTCCAAGATCGTCAATGATCAACAGGATGTACTCATCAAAGCTCTCGATAAACCGATTGCGATCCTCGTTGAACATACCCGTAAGCGTGTTCAGTATTTTGGAAAAGTTCGTCATCAGAACGGATACGCCCTTTTCGATTAGAGCGTTAGCGATACACGCCGCAATAAAAGATTTGCCGGTGCCGACTTCGCCCCATAATAGCAGTCCGGTGCAGTTTGCTTTCATCGTATCCCACTCGGAAACATACCGTCGGGCGATTACGATTTCAGCCGGATTGTAGCCCTTGTCGTTGGCGAAGGTATAGTCGTGAAGGTATCTGTCTTGTAATCCGCTGGCTTTCAGACGCTGAATCCGCATAAGGTGCTGACGTTCTTGAAATTCAGCTTGTTCTGTTTCGTATTCCTCACGCTGGCAGCGGCACATCGTTCTCGGCGTGACGACATTTTCTCCATACTGTACCCGACACTGTCTGGGCGTGTGACATTTGGAACAGTAGATTAGCCCGTCCGCTTCATTGATATATTCATCATCCTGAGGAGGTCGGGATTGAAACTTTCCGTCAATGATAGATTTGATTGGATTTATAGGCTTTCACTCTCCTTTCGTTCATATTTTCTTGTGGGCGGTGTAGGATTGTCCTTCGAGTACCATCTTCGTATCGTGGCGGCATGATCGTCGTAATGCTTGCGCGTAGAGTACATATACCGTGACAGCCGTTCGATATATTCCTGATAGTTGGATATGTCTTGTCTGAGTGAAGCTATATCATCATCCGAAAGAAAAACATTCTGATACTGTCCGTAAGCCTTACTCATTCTTTTTGCTCTATTGTTATTACTCTTTTCATTATTACTTGTGGACAGTTTTCTGTCCGTCTGACAGACAGAATTCTTTCCGACATAAGGACATTTTTCTTTCTCTCTGACAGACAGATTTCTTTCCTCCGGTAACGGAAGTTTGACATAGATACGGTTGGCTTTGCCTAAACCTGTACGCTGCCGATGAATCAGTTGCTCTTTATCCAAAGCCGACAACGCGGACTTCACTGACATTTCGCTTTTATGGACAGCGGCAGCCAAATCCTTAATCGGATAATAGATAAAGACGTGACCGTATTCATCCGCCCAACCTGCTTTCTTTTGTGACAACCTTCCGCGGTCTAACAGCACGGTATATATGATTTTTGCTGTTTCATTCAGACTTGTTATTTCCAAAAGAAACTTTGGGAAAGACATGTATTCGGGAATACGACTGTCCGAAGATAGATACTGTGTCAATTCACTCACCACCTAACAAATTCATTTTATCTGAATAGGTATAAAAACACATTGAGCGTAAATTGACAGAAAATTGACAAAAAAAGAAAACAGTCACGCACCGAAGTGTATGACTGTGATTCAGTAATTATTCTTTTGTTATGTCAGCTTTGCAAGCTGTTGTTGTATCGAATCGATCCTTTCGTGATCGGCTCCGAAATGGATTTCATATATCGTAAGAGCTTTTTTATAATGGCTCTCTGCTTGCGGTAGATCTCCGATAGCTGCACAGATATTTCCCATCGCTTCCTGAGCGATGCCGTAGTCAAGGCTTTGATCCAAGGTGGCTTCCCTGAGAACATGACACAACTTTCGTAAAGCGGATAGTCCTTCATCAGCTCGTCCCATATCGGTAAGCAGGACAGCATAGTTGGAAATAAGTGCAATGCTGTCGTGATAATTGATAAGATCATACTGTTCTAAGATATGGTATGCTTTCTCCATATATTGCCGTGCCAACTCCAACTGACCGTCTTTCATATAATACATTCCGATATTGGAATGGAGATTAGCGGCCAGCCAAGCGTTACCCGCATTGATCTCAGTTATCATATTGACGGCTCGCTTTTCAAGTTGGATCGCTTTAGCGTTGCTTTTTTCCAATATAGCTTGATAGTCTAACAGCAAGGCTCGGTCAGATGTTGTTCCTACGGACTTGTCCTTGAGCAATACGGAAATCTTGTTTACTACATTCCGCATTTGCTCCGTGTAATGATACTTATCCATATAGGGGACAACATCCTCTAAGAATCGCAGATAGGTATTCACATCGTCACGCTCGATCAGCTCTATGATGGATTCGATCATATCAAAGAGCGTATGATGGTACATGATATCTTCGCCGTGAAGCAAACAGGTATTCTGAATGCTTCTCAGTAAGGTTGAGCAGTTTGACACTGACGGTTTTGTTTCATCGACCGTTATTTCTTGTATCATCGGGTGCAGGAGAATCGTCCGTCCTGCTCTTGCTTCAATAAAGCCCTTCTCAATAAGATCGTTGATAGCGTTGAGGTCGTCTAATTTTAACCAAAGCGCGATCAGCTTGGCAAGAATACCGGAGCGCGGCGCTAAGGCAAGATTCCGCATGATGGTTTTCTCAGCTTCGGATAGCTGATACAAAGAGAACAGCGTATGGATATGATTGTAATAGGTCGCTTTTTTGCTTCTGCCGTCTTTCTTTATGCCGATTTTATCGGGATCGCTCATAGCTGCTTTTTCTGCTTTGAGCTTCTCTAAAAGGGCTTGCGGCGATAGAATACCAATCTCCAGTAGCCGTGCCGATAGCTCGACGGCAAATGTATGGTTGTGTACAGCGTGGATAATCTCGTACAAAACAACTTTGTTGTTTTCTGCTTCCGCATAAAGGCTTCCCATCAGAGTTAGCAGATTATCGTCTGACATTTCTTCAAGGGTATAGCTTATATAGTCGTCAAAGCGGCTTCGTGTCGTGAATAGGACACAGCATGAATAGTCAAGCACGACGCCCAGCAATTCATCATCTGCGGCAACAGTATTGAAATTGTCAACGATGATTAAGCTGTCTTTTTTCAGCGTTTTCAGATAACGGTAATGCCTTCTGAATCGGTCTTTTGCAGATTCACTTTCATTATAATCGTCAGCAAAATCAAGATTGACAATATCATTCTTTAAACTGCCTGAGTAGGGGATATAGATAATGTTGGTGTATTCCTTGCGGTACCGTTTAGCGTATGCTTTTGCAACCTCGCTCTTACCAATACCGGGGATTCCTTGCAAAAACACCTTACTTTCCTCACGAATAAGCTCATACAACTCATTCAGTTCTGTTTCTCTACCGCAAAAGAATTTGCATGGCTTTGGTGCGTCTGCGCCAAAAATATACTCTTTAACAACAGGAGAAAGAGAATTAGTTGCTATAAGATTCTTCGATTTACTGCGCTCAATAAACTTTCGTTCCATAGCAAAACAGAAAACTGCACATAAAAAGGATGCTTTTTCTTCGTCTGTTGCACAGGGAGAGTGTGCAGATAATCTCTGCTTCACCTCATCCGATACCGTGCTGTCTTGAATAATCAGATCATGGATTTTTTGAACAACCATAGAACTGTCATAAAGCAAAGGCAGAATATTATACTCTATATCCGCTGATAAGCTGTTTCGGTTTTTTGGCTCCAAATAATACTTTAAGATAAGCGGACTGAGCTTTTGCTGACCGTTGATCCAACGGCACACCGCACCGTTATCGAATGATGAATCCTCATTATTCTCTTCATAAATAAACGATTCAAACAGCTTGTTCAGCAGATCAACTTGGTTGATTCCGCTTTCTTCAATAATGTATTTGTCAATGATTTTGATGACCGAGCTGAAATCACATCGCTCCATATAAAAATCCTCCGAAACTATCAATTTATCATCAATTTGCGCTCAATGTGTTTTTGTGCCTTCCGAGGTAGAATGATGATAGACCGATAAAGGCTGTGCTCATTATATCACAGATTATCTGTCGAATAAAGCGATTTTTGTCGGAAGGAGGAGCTTATGACCGAACAAGACGCGGCATATGAGCGATGTGTCGATTTTTTAGTGCGCATGATCAATAAATACGGGAAAGAGTTCCTCGAGAAAAAATCGAAGATGCCCCAAAAATGTAACAGCGCACCTGAATAGTTATAATTGATAAACTTCTTATACTATATTTAAGCTTGGTATGTGGTGATTTGTCCTAATTTGGAACATCACAAAAAGTTTCCTATGATTTCCTATATTGTTTTTGCAGGTTTGCGCTCATTGGATTCGAAACTTCTTCTTTTCCGTCACTGCTCCTATCTATCACTACATTACACACCTTCTAATTCCATAATCTCTGCTTATTTGTTTTTGTAGCTTTCCTCTGTGGTATTCTTTACTATTCTTTCTTATCTCTATCAGGATACTTTTTCATTCCGTCCTTTCTTGACATACAAATACCTCCTATGGTAGTTCAGTTCCTTTCTTCTACTATAGGAGGTGTTTTTTTATTGTCCGTTTATACTGGTTGTGTTTAGATATTGGACTTCATTCACAAACTTGTTTATGATAATTAGTATCATTTACACAAAAACAACGTTTGTTTTTCTATTTCATAATTTTAGTATATTTATAGATAATAATTTGAAAAAATGCTAAAATATACTATATGCGGAGCAATCGATGATATATAATTGCTCCTTTATTTAGTGAATATGATGAATATGTGTTCTTATAAATCAATGGCTTATCGTAGCGTAATAGGTTTTTATTACACATCAAAGAGGAATAATAGTCCCAACTAAGGGTTCCATAATGTAGAAGATTAACGATAACAATTGGATTATTCCTTCTTCTACAGCGAAACACCTTTTTCAATTGTTTCCTAACACTTTGATTACATACCATTGTAAATACAAATGTATAGATCAGTAAAATCATTTGAGCTGTTACTATGCCTGTCCCATAACTCACCAAAGAATAGTAGGTTAATGTAGCTAAAAATGTATTAACTCGGTATATAGAGTTGCTTGTTATTACTTCAGTAAAATTAACGCCGCATAACAACGATGACAAGATTCCTCCACCTATCGCTGTAGTAACTCCACATAATAATACAATAAATAAATCCGCATTTTGATTTATCGCTCTATTAACTCCTATTGCTATAAACTGTGATAATCCCATACTATCAGCCAAAATAGAAAGAGTGGTAATTACAGTTATTCTACTGTAAGATAATACAACCATATAAATAGCGCAAAAGGCTAATGAAACAATGACATCCGGCACACTTGATATTGTAAAAACGGCTGGAGAGATATTTAATATCATAATATCTCTCATCAAACCACCGCCAAAAGCAGATAAAAAGGACGAGAGAAACCAAAGAGACCTATTCTTACCATAACTAGAAGCTACTTTAGCTCCTTGTATTCCGCATGAAGCAATGCCTAAATAATACACAATTGTAAAAAAGCGTGTTGACATATGATTCGCCCCCTCATTTTATGACACCATTATAAAATGAAGGGATAATATCATCAAAAAACGAAGGGAAACAACACGATTATTCTAACAAAGTAGAAATAAGAATAATAATGTTCTGAAAATATAAGTAAGATTGGGAAAAGTTAGGAAAAGCTTTATAAAAGGGGGATAGAAATGACTAAGCATATTTATATGCCAGAGAGACTTTATGTTAGTAATATAGTATCATTCTGCAATTTATCAACCGAAGAACTACATGCTGAGATAATGAATAACGCGATTGAAAGTATATATGCAGATATTAATTGGATACGATCTTGTGCGGAGGATGGAAAGTCTGTACTTACATATACATTTCTTAAAGAAGCCAAAAAATTAGAAATACTATATAAGGATTATCAAAATAATAAAAAAGCAAAAAATAATGATTATTTCCTGTTAAGGTATTACAATATTCTAAAGAATATCGTTAATAAAATCGAAAATGGTGGTGATAGTGTAAGAGGGATACACTCTGAAGGCAAAAGCGATATTGATGTAATATGCGGATTTGAAAAATCATTAAAATATATAGTGGGTACTCATAATGCCGAGGTGGTGAGTGAAAAAAGTCTTAATGAATTAATCAAGCCATACGGAAAACCATATAAGAAAAAACAAGTTTGTTTAGTTAAACATCTTCTTAATGACGTGTTACCAAGAGTTCTATCTAATAATAATTCAGTATTATTTGACTATTTAGAAACAAAAAGCTACGAAAAAATAATATTATATTGTGCTGAAAGTGGAAATCAAATACTATTCTGGGATTCTCGTAATGAAGGAGATATACTTGGAAAACAACTGATAAAACAAAAACTTGATAAACTCCGTTCTCTTAATAGGAAAAGCTTTGAGCAAATTGGGATTGAATTGTCTTCGCTATATGATATAATTGTTAAATCGTATAGCCAAGGTTATCTTTGCAATTGTTTTCATTCATCTTCTCAAGAAGAAAACTCTTTGCAAAATACTAATACAGAAATCTCGAAGGAATATGATAGTATAATTTCTTCTTATATTCTTGATTTTTTGAACAAAATATCAATCAATTTCCCTCAACAAAAAGATTTTTCTGTTTTGTTACTTGTTGAAAATGTTATTGAAATTATACGCCCAGATATTCTTTCGCTGATTGAATCAGCTTCTATAAAAGAGTTAACTGATAATAATATATTCTTAGACGTTAATTATTCTGTACTGCGAAAAGATCTTATTGATGCTTTATATGATAAAGGTGTTTTTAAGGATTTTGTACGTGATTATGTTAATAGTATACTAATGGAGGCTTCTAATGAATAAAATTGTAATTTTTGGTTCAACTCAAAGTGGAAAAACTACTCTTTTAGGATATTTAGCAACAGCAATGCTTCGTCATCCCCAATTAAATGAAGAAATACTGAAAAATTTTAAACTAATAAAAAAACTTACCACTACAGATGAATTCTCCATAGGTAATCCTTATAATCCTGTTAATGTAAATAAAGATATTATCCTTCCTTCTTTTGTATCTTTAGATAAAGATGAACTCAGGAAATTTGAGGACGGAAATACTGAAGGAACAACGAAAAGACTTCATAGAAAAGAGATTACTATCTGCATTTCTGAACGCGATAATGCATGGGATTATCAAGATGAGAATGAGAATATATCATGTACTTTTATGGATATACCGGGCTTCAGGCAAAAACTAAGCGATAAGTATCGTGGCTTTTTTGAAGGAGATACTGGTATTGCTGTATTAAAGTTACAAGAAGTAAAAGAATTGAATTGGCACTTAGAAAAGGTTTCTAAGGATAATTTAGTTCGAATTGATGATTTAGAAAGACGCTTGTTTGAACCTTTACGCATTTGGTGTGATTATCGTTCGCCCTCAACGCTAATGATAGCTTTATCTCAAATTGATAGAAGTTATTTAGGTAGTACTGACTCAGAAAGATTATCTAATCAAATTAGCGATATTAGTTCTGCTATTGAAACAATAAGATTATACACAAGCCAATTTGATAAAGGAGTGCATATTCCAATTTCACCTATATCTATTGATATAACTGCTGAGAAAAACATAAAAGATCATTACCGTATGGGTGTTTTTTTTCGTAGGCAAGAAGATAATGTGTATTTTGCAAATAAGGCTTTACCTGGTGATGGTACTTTTATTTCATGTTTGAAAAGCATTTTGCATTCTAAAAGAGAAAATGTTTATAATTCTTTTTCTATGGCAAGTGTCTATAGACCCATGAAAGCAAAAGTGAATGGATCATATAAAACAGCTTTAAACGTTCACGCAATTCACGGTACAATAAAACTAAATGACAAATTAATACTAGGACCCGTTGTCGATAAAAATGATAATGATATTGTATTTGTAGAATGTGAGATATCAAGTATAAAAGCTGATGGGGCGAAATCGACTTCAGAGAAACTCTTAGAAGGAAACGCCGGAGGATTAGTATTTGATTCTATTAGTGATATAGATAACAAAAGAAAGTATTATCTAAGCTCTGATCCCAAACAATCCGAGATATCATTATTAAAATCAACAATTCTTTTTTCAGGAGAAATCTTTTCTGGAGATACCGTTGAATTAGAAATCTCCAAAAAGGATCATCTAAATATTGATAATACGCTTGATAGCATTTATGGATTAGTTCTCCCTTCGATTATGCCGTTTGATGATTTGGTTTTGTTTTGGTATGGCAAAAAAATAAATGTTAGTGTGATGGAGGTCATAATACTTGATGATAAAATACGTTTAAGTGTTTCTCCTTCGAAAAATTCCCAAAATACGGTTCGAATATTTGCTTTGCCTAAAGATAAAGATGGTTCATTAAGGCATAAAGATAGCACATTGTTTGCTGTCCCAAGAATGTATTATTCATCAAGGCAAAAGAAAGATGTACAAGGAATGTATACATATGTGAGTTGTAATATTGTGAGAATTAGGAGAAGTGAATGTGTTACCAGATTAAAAATAGAAACGAATATAGATATAGATATTACAGAATTATTTGAAGGAATTGAAAATGTAACTTTTGATGGATGCAGCGCAAGTGTATTTATAAATAATAATAAACAAGAAAAGAGCATTTTTACAGTATTAACAAAAATCGGTAGAAATACAAGGAATTGGGTTAATAGAAAATATTACCGACAAATAGGAGGAATAAACGTAAAATTGATTGAATAGTTTTTAAGCATTTGTAGAGAATCTATTACTCTCTAGATTATTGCAAAATAATAAAGAGTCTATGATAAGGAGTGAATTTGTTATGATAATTTTTGAACTAAATAAAGAAGATATAGAGTATGTTAACCGTATTAGCGATTTATCTAATATATCAATTGTTATCGATGAACCTAGATCATTTAGCAGTGATTTAAACACAGTAATTCAGATAGGCGTTAATTTAGCGCCATATGCTATCCCAGCAGTTTCTCTTATAATTATAGAATTAATTAAGAAAAATAAGAGGATAAGAATTAAAGTGACTGATGAAGGTGTAGAAGTTGAAGGTAATGAGACAAAGTCTTTAGAAATTGCCAAAGAACTGATCAAGGCTCAAAATGAAAAGAAAGCACAGGAAGTATTAAATGGCTTATTGTCAGGAAGATAAAGATAAGGATTCGGTAGATAAAATGGTTTTGGACTTTATACAAAGTTCAAGACATAGTATTAGTAATAGTAATGCTTTGAACCAAGAACAACTAGATAGGGTAAAAAATCTGTTTGATGATTGTTTGTCGTATGTAATAAATTACTCAAATAATATGAAATTACCTACATTAATTATTTGTAATTCAATCAATAAATATAGTGCCATTCTACCTGTAAAAGAATCTCAAAGCATATATAAATACTATTTATTATATGACATATATTTAAATACTATTAATAGAGCTTTCGATATAGTTTTTTTTTAATGAAAGAGATCCAGGACATGATTTATGGAAACTTGCTTATGAATTGTATGCAGAAGATGCAACACTAGATAATGATGAGATACTGACTATCTATTATGGGTTAAATAAAATTGCGTTAGGAGAATTTGAATTACAGTCTACGGATAGTTGCGATTTGCAGTTTGTTCTTGATGTACAGGAACGATATATAATTTGCCATGAATTGGGTCATTGGATATATAAAATGACTAAAAACGATGACTTGGGACATTTACTGAATATAAACTTTTGTGAAAGTTTTGATCGCTTGGTGGAAGACATAAAAGCAATATTGTACGATGCTTTTGATCAATATGGAAAAATCTATAAGGACAAAGATTATATAGCATTAATTCAAGAACAGTATAAAATAGCAGATGAAAAGCAAGAGATAATTGAAGAATGTTTTTCTGATGCTTTAGCTTACGCAATGGTTTTTGATCATATTGATAAAGAATATCCGAATAATAAAAGCAAAAAACTATTCGCTGGACAAGCCCTTTTTTTAGAGATGATGAATCTTCAATTATTAGCTATGCAACATATGAGTGTTTCTGAACAATCATTTGAGTCTGCTGCTTCAATAAGAATCACTTTTTTAAGAAATTATGTTGGATTATATTTTGAGGATGATGAAAAATCATTCGAATCAATGATAGAAGAAACTGTAGTGCGATATGAGCACAGAATAACTGATATCATCTTGGAGTGCTTTGCTGAATTAGAAGAAAGAGCAAATAATGTTTATGATGCATTATTTATTAATGGCAAACTTAATGTTAATGAAATAATAGGATTATAGTGAAAGGTTCTATGTAATTATTTCGTATAACAGACAAACAGATTCATTTTTCTTTCCAAATTGTTATTATTGTCTTTTAACATTAAATAACTTAGGGAGCTATACACATGAATAGATAGTTTTTTCACCGGGAATAATCATCATTTATTTCTTATATAATGATTTTACAAAATAACCGTGTTCAAGAACTGTTTATAGAAAAGCATAATGATAATAATATTCTGATACAGAAAAAGAAACAACTAATCATTGGGGCCGTGAAAAACGCTGTCATTACGAGGGTTTTAGCCCTCGGCAATTCCACAAAGGTTAGAAGAAACCTATGGAAATCGCCGCATCGCTATGCTCTCTCGCGATGACAATGAGATTTTCACAGCCCCATTTTTTAAAAGCATGTAAGATAACTATTTGAAGTTGACCTAATAAATGGCAAATAATTCTTGAATACTTATGATGCCATAGTTGAAAAAGGTGTTGCTTATTAAAAGAGTATGTGGTATTATATGGTTGGGACAAAAAGAAATATCGGTAAAACAAATGGAGCTGATCAGATTTGAAAACAAGCAAATGTTATATCTATACAAGAGTATCAACGTCTATGCAGGTGGACGGGTACAGCTTGGACGCGCAAAAGGACAAGCTGAAACGGTACGCCGAGTTCCAAAACATGGTCATCGCCGGTGAATACTCGGATGAGGGCAAATCGGGTAAGAATATCGCAGGACGTCCTCAGTTCCAGCAAATGCTGAAAGATATTGAAGCAATGAAAGATCATGTTGAGTATGTACTTGTTTTCAAGCTCTCTCGATTTGGCAGAAATGCCGCTGATGTTCTCAGCTCGTTACAGCGTATGCAAGATTACGGAGTCAATCTGATTTGCGTTGAAGATGGCATAGATAGCTCCAAAGACAGCGGTAAGCTGATGATATCCGTATTATCCGCTGTTGCTGAGATTGAACGAGAGAATATTCTTGTTCAAACAATGGAAGGTCGCAGACAGAAAGCCCGTGAGGGAAGATGGAACGGCGGTTTTGCTCCTTACGGATATAAGCTTGAAAACGGAGAATTGAGAATTGCGGACGATGAAGTTGAGGTTATTCAAATCATCTATGATAAATTCGTTCATACAAACATGGGAGCGACTGCAATCGCAGCTTACCTAAACGATCACGGCTATAAAAAGAAGTTACGACAGAATAACACCTCAGAACTGTTTTCTGCACACTTTGTAAAGATGGTGCTTGATAATCCCGTGTATTGCGGAAAGCTCGCTTACGGTCGCCGAAAGACCGAAAAAATCCCCGGCACACGAAATCAATTTCATATTGTAAAACAAAATGAGTATCCCGTGTATGACGGCATACATGAAGCGATAGTATCCGAAGAAATTTGGCAGCTTGCTCAGAAAAAGAGAAGTATTACCGGCGTAAAATCCGAAAAGATTTATAATCTTGACCACGAAAATATCTTATCGGGTATTTTACGCTGTCCCATATGCGGAGCAGGCATGTATGGAAATGTCAATCGCAAGAAGAAAAAGGACGGTACTTTCTATAAGGATTATTATTACTACGTCTGCAAGCACCGTACAACGGTAAACGGTCATCGCTGCGGCTACAAGCGCCAATGGAAACAGGAAATGGTTGACGCAGCTGTGGAAGAAGTAATCAGAGATCTTGTAAATAAGCCTAAGTTTGAGCAGTCCATACGACAGAAAATCGGTGCTCAAATTGATACAAAGGAACTTGAAACGGAGTTATCACAGCTCACTAAACAGCTCCGCCAGCTTAATGGTGCAAAGGATAAATTAGGTCAGCAGATGGATAATCTCGATATTACAGATAGGCATTATGACCGCAAATATCAGGATATGGAGATACGTCTTTACAAGATGTATGACGAGATTGAAACAGTTGAGCAACAAATAGATGAAGTGGAAAACCGTATCTTAAATGTTAAACAGGAAAGAATATCCGAAAACAACATCTATCAGTTTCTTTTATACTTCAATGAGTTTTACGATAGATTCTCCGATGCAGAGAAGAAAGAGTTTCTCAACAGCTTCGTTGAACGAGTTGATATTTATGAGCAAGAGCAGCCGGACGGTCGCTTCTTGAAGCACATCAAATTCCGATTTCCTGTATTCTATGACGGAAAGGAGACTGAGGATTTGAGTTGGGACAAAGATACAACGGTCGAGAGCGTATGCTTGATGTCACGAGCCTGAGCTGAGACGACAGGCTAAATGTAAATGAGTGAGGTGATACTGTGACTAGGATTGAAGAGTATGAGAAGGGAGGACTAAAGAAGATGGAATATGAGTTTTGCACGGAAAGGAAATGCTGGAGTTTTTATAATGAAATTGCAATAAGGGTGGGTGCTTTAAATGGCTAGATATAAACTGAATCATTCCTTAAATGGAATAGAGATATATTTTGATCGTATTCCATCTGTAGCTATACGTGATGAGATTAAAGCTGCAGGATTTCGTTGGAACGGTAGTAAAAAATGCTGGTATGCAGTACAAACAGAAGAACGTATGAATATAGCAAAAAAAATGACAGCTGGAACACTTGATCATCACCCGGAGAAAAAAGCGGTTGATCCTAATGGGGCGGTAACAGGCATGGTTGAACCTCCCATGACCAGGAAATATTGTTATGCAGATACCGTTGCTAATTTCCTTGGCACAGAAAAAACTGCTTGGAAAAAGGAAATGCGCAGTGCATTTAAGGAGGAAATTGATCTTCCTTTGGGACAGTCTCAGATTGATGCTTGGGCAGATTGCTATGACGTTCTTAAAAAAGAACTTGCTGGGGATCTTACAGGATTTAGTATTGTTTTTGAGTACGTTCTTCCGTATGAAAGCGGCAGAAGGCCTGATGTACTATTGGTTTCTAACGAATTAGTAATCATCCTTGAGTTCAAGAGAAAGCCTGTTGTTCTCATAGAGGATTTGGATCAGGCAGCGGACTACGGAAGAGATATAAGGGAGTATCACTTCGAATCTCGTGATAAGACTGTTGTTCCAATGCTTGTGTTAACGAGAGCCAGCGACGTTAGCTATGTTGATAAGGAGGTGCGAATCTGTTCTTCTGACCATCTGCTGGAAAATATTAATGATGCTATCAGCAACGCTGGTGTAATTACATCTTGTGATATAGATCAATGGATTAACTCGAAGTATGAACCTCTGCCAACCATGGTTGAGGCAGCTCGAAGATTCTGGAAGGGGGAAGAGCTTCCTAGTATAAAGCAGGTCCATACAGGCACTAATTTGGATGAAGCTATCGCTTGCCTAAAAAGAGTTGCAGGAGATGCGGAAAGCAGGAGAAAGAACGTATTGGCTCTGGTGACAGGTGTTCCTGGAGCAGGTAAGACATTTCTAGGATTACAGTTTGTTTATGATGTTTGTAAGGCTAACGATCATCAGAATTCTGTGTTCCTCTCTGGAAACGGTCCGCTGGTTGAAGTGTTACAAGACGCTCTTAAGAATCGAAACTTTGTAATGGATGTCAATAAGGTAGTACGCCAGTTTATTGATTACAAGGCTACTGAGTTTAATAAGAATATTATGGTCTTCGATGAAGGTCAGCGCGCTTGGGATGAACCTCGTATGACTAAGAGCTATGGGATCAAGGGGTCTGGTAGAACAGAGCCGGATGTTCTTATTCAGCTATGTGACGAGAAACTTGAATGGTGTGTATTCTTAGTTCTCGTTGGTGAGGGTCAGGAGATCAATACTGGAGAAAATGGTGGCATGGTTCAATGGTACAATGCCATTGCGCGATCAAATAAAAACTGGAGTGTTGTTTGCCCTGATAAACTTGCAGAGGTGTTTGAGGGAGTTGATGTACAAACTTATGACGATTTGGATTTGAAAGTATCCATCAGATCGCATACAGCAGGTGAAGTAAGCAACTTTGTTAATAAGTTCATTGCAGGTGAATTAGACGAAGCGGCAGCGCTTGTGGATAAAATTCCTCAGCAGGACTTCCACATGTATTACACAAGAGACCTTGCACGTGCAAAGAGCTACTGTCGAGGAAAGTATGATCATCAGCCCGAAAAACGATATGGAATGATTGTTTCGTCAAAAGCGATCGGTTTGTCAAGACTTGGAATGCCTCAGCCGGTCTGGGCAAATAGAGCGAAAATGTATCCGGACGGTTCTGGACGACGTTGGCAGGTGGCACCTTGGTTTAATAAGGAGTCAAACCATCCTGATTCATGTTGTGCTCTATCAGTTGCAATTACAGAATTTGACTGTCAGGGATTAGAGATTGATATGCCAATCATCGGATGGGGCGATGATGCAAAGTGGGTTGACGGTCAATGGAAGTTTACTGGTACAGATGATGAAAAAGTCACCTACAGAAATAATAGCTACAGAGTTCTACTTACCAGAGGACGAGAGGGCTTTATTGTATACATTCCTCAGGGACGTGATGATATAGCAGCTATCTTTAAACGTGTCGGTATAAAAGAATTGAAGGACCAAAATGAGGACAGTAAAAGTTGTTGCAGCAGTCATTCATAAAGATAATATAATATTTGCTACAGCGAGAGGCTACGATGGATAAGATCATGAGCTTGCCTAAGTGGACGATCCATATCATTGCCGCCTGTTCCGATCTTTGGCCGAGACTTTTAAAGGAAAGTCAGGGATTTCCGATATTGTCGATTTCTATATTGCTACTTAGTATGATTTGGTGCGTGAATTAGCAAGTATGGGTTATTGAATATTTCCGTAGACCAAAAAAACAGCGGTTTTACACCGCTGTTTCAGTTTGTCGAAAAAGTCCAGCGAGAGCTGGGCTTTTTGTCGTATTTATGGTAAAATAGATACGGTGATGGAAATGTTGGAAAAGA
>OCVV011228631.1_pt1 | contig 23754 bp, 35 predicted proteins | sample 1539721 | NCBI WGS metagenome assembly OCVV01 (sample SAMN02144230, study PRJEB22623) | gut metagenome | biome: sheep rumen | host: Ovis aries | place: New Zealand
TTTTTGTTTATTTGACTTTTATTTTTTTTCTTGCTATAATATATATAGAAAAAGAATAATGGGAGAATAATATGGTCTGGATTATTTGTATTTGTATATTACTAATAGTAGTAATAATTTTAAGCTATAAATTACATCAAAAACTGGTAATAGACAATTCAACTTGCGAACAGTTACAAATGCAAGTTGATACTCTTAGTGCACAATGCCAAGAAAAGTCACAAGAATTTGAACGATTGCGGCATTAGTGTGATGTTGAAGAAACTAAACGAAAACAGCTAATTCAACAGCAAGAAGTATTGACTGCATTATACACAAAACAATCACAAGATTAGAGAGCTGCATTGGCTAATGAAGCAACCACATTGCGGCAGCAGCACGCAGAAAAATTAGATTTAATTTATCAATAGCAAGAAAATGATCTGCGCGCGAAAATGGATCAAGCATAGCAAGAGTTTTCTGAGAATCTTGCCGCAATGCAATTGACAAATGCATAGTTACAAAAAGAAACATCAGATGCAGAAGAGAAACTTGCTGGAATATTAGCGGTTTTGCAATCCTATGATAAAGAAAAACAAGAAAAACTATTTTATACAATTCAAATTCCAGATGAATATAAAGAAGATATTAATTTTTTAATCACCACAGTTTCACAAAAAGTGCAGCATCCTGATATTATTAATAAACTTATTTGGCAAGAATACATTAAGCCGCATTTGGATAACACCTTTAAACGAATAGGTGTTAAAGAAGAAAGTGGAATTTATAAGTTAACAAACTTACAGGATGGAAAGTGTTATATAGGAAAAAGCACTAATGTCAAAAAGCGCATTAGCGACCATTTTAAATCTGTGGTAGGCATTCGAGCGATAGCAGATTAGGCTGTCCATCATGCCATATGGGAAACGGGCCTATGGAACTGGACAATTGAAATAATTACTTACTGCGATAAAGAAAAGTTAAATGAATTAGAAAAATATTACATATCATTCTTCAAATCACAAGAGTTTGGTTATAATCGCCGTGAAGGCGGCTAAAAATTTGACTCTCTTGACAGAATATGATATACTACTATAGTAGGTGAAAAAATGGAAGTAAATGAACTGATACAAAGATTCGCTACGGTTATGGATATCTCTTATGACGAAGCCAATTCTTAGGTTGGTGCCGCGACTGTAGAAGAAGTATTAGAAAAGATAAAGAAAATAAATAGAGAAAAAATTATTGCTTCTTTGCCGCAATTGAACCGCGCATAGCGAAGAAAGATGAAAAAGAAAGGCAAAGGAGAACTAACACAATATGGCCAGACAATCACCGATACTGCAACTAAATTAGCTTATATAAATATGATTGAACAACTGCGTGAAATGAATAAAAAGGAGAATGAACAAAATGAAGACACTAATGAAGAAGACATACGTGTATGATATTGATAGCGAACGTGAAGCCGCTGAGACTATTGAAGATTTCAAGGCCAACGGTGTTAAGGAAGGGTATGTAGTTACCAAGTCTAAAGTTGATTATAAGGTAAAGAAAGATCGTAAGACAGGCGAAATTGTTGATGAGCGCTGGATTACAGAAATTACCATTGCATATGAGGTGTAATAAAAATGTCTGAGCTAAATAATAATAATGTTTTTGAGCAAAATAATCCACTACAGCCTCTTATAGATATGATTGATTCTATCATGAGTATCCCAGAAGATCAGCTTAACGGGCCAATGATTTCTGCAATGAACACTTACATTAATGAAGCGTTTACTCCAGAAGTAAAGCTAAAGGCACTCACACAAACGCTTGATACATTCACCGCGCAAGGCATGAGCCGCGAGCAAGCCCGCGCAGCAGTTAAGCAAGAGCAAGATGCAATTCAGAGCGCGATTGATGATATTAATCCATCTGAGAAGCATCGTCAGCTACTAAGCACTGCATTGAATCCAATGTTTGAGATTCTTGATCAAGCTGTAAATCAGTATAAGAATAATAATATTAGTGTAAATGTAATGCTAGATGAAGGCGCGAAGGCTCCTACATATGCGCATGATACTGATGCAGCGGCTGACCTATATGCGCGTGCAGATGTGGTTGTTCCAGCCAATTCCCAGAGCAATCTAATTGATACTGGCGTTCACATCTCTCTACCGCCAGATTGGGCTGCAATTGTTATTCCTCGCAGCAGCATTGGGCTTAAGACTGGTCTGCGGCTATCCAATAGCGTTGGCCTAATTGATCAAGATTATCGTGGATCAATTGGTGTCATTTATGATAATATTTCTAATTCTGATTATACAATTCATGCTGGCGATCGTATCGCACAGCTTATGCTCGTACCAGTACACCGTCTTGTAGCAAATGTTGTTGAACAGCTAGATAGCACTGAACGTGAGGAAGGCGGTTTTGGTAGCACTGGCAAGTAATGCCAATTAATTTCTACACTGTCGCTAATCATTTAGAGTCGGAAGGCTGGACTTTGATTAGTGACAGTTATAAAAATTTAACTACAGAATTAGAAATGAGGTGTCCAAAAGGGCATATACAAAAGATAACATATGGATAGTGGCGCAAGAATCCTGTTTGTGACATTTGTCTTGGTAATAATGGTAAGAAAATTAACAAGGCTGATGTACCAGAAAAAAGTGATAAATACAGGCTTTTAGCACTGGACGCCGCCACTGGCATAACTGGTTATGCAATTTATGATGATGATTAGCTGGTTGGTTATGGAACGTTTAAGGCGAATAAAGATGATCCAACCGAACAACGCATTGATGAGATGCGATTGTATTTAATAAATGCCATTAAACAATGGAAGCCAGATTTTGTTGGACTAGAAAATATTTAGTTACAACAGTTTGGGCATAGCTTCCAAGTTGAACTTTATCGAGCATTAGCCAATCTATAGGGAGTACTAATTAATACGTTATATTAGTATAAAATTGATCATGATTTAGTTTATTCATCTTCATGGCGAAAATACTGCAACGTTGGAGATGATAAGGGTCGTGAGAATAAAAAGAAGGCAGCGCAAGATAAGGTAAAAACATGGTATGGCGTAAATTGCACACAGGATGAAGCAGATGCAATATGTATTGGAAAATATTTTGTAAACTTCTTAAAAAATACAAAATCAAGTTGGGGAGAAGATTAAGATGATTGAAGTAACACTAAATGAATTGCTTAATGTAAGTTCTGTGATGCAAGAGCTTGCAAAGAAGCCAATGAAAGTTAAGGCCGCGTATAAGACAGCAAAGATGTTGAATGCAATTGAAAAGGAATATCAGCTATTCCAAGATGCACGAACCAAGCTAATTGAGAAGTATGGACAGCGTGGCGATGATGGAAATTTGAAGATTGATGAAAACGGGAATTACTCGGTTTCTAATGAGAATTTGATTGCATTTAATAAGGAACTAAATGAAATGCTGGAAGAAAAGGTTACGTTGAATGCCAATCCTCTAAATGTTGAAGAATTGGAAGAAGCTAACTTTACCCCAGCTGATATGATTGCGCTTACTCCGTTTATGGATGATGATGAGTAAAAAAAATAAGCCCCTCGAGTTTTCATACTCGAGGGGTTTTATTTTTATGTATAATAATATACATGACATGGAGCGTATTTTGCTGTCACATCTTGATTCTTACAAACTAAAGATACTTCTCCGATAGCCACGTTTTTCCTAGAATCTCCTTGCGATGACATAATATAAATCTCAGCCCATATATTTTCAGCTTGTCGTGAACATAAATTAATACCACTTGTGAAAGAAGCAGTAAACACTCTTGTAGTAGAATTTCCAGCAGTATTAATTTTAGTATTACTAGCAGAATTTGTAAAACTTAAAGTATTGCCAGTTGCATTTCTTTGCCAAGTCGCACTAACTGAATGAGATGGATTATTTTGAGTTAATTTAATAGTCATTGTATTAATATCATATTCAGCAGCGACATCATTATAAGATAAATAAGCTTTAAAATTAAGTGTATATAAATAATTATTTGACCCATCTGGAAATATTATCTCGCCATCTTGCGGCGCTAAAGCAATATCACTCACTTTATATTCGCCATATTGCATAGCACTTGATACAGCATTATAATTTTTTTCTGCATCATAATTAGGTTCAATTAAAACCCAGTCATGTTTGTCACTCATTTCTTCTTCTATAGTTGCTTTTGATTTATATCCTGTGGCGCTCTATCTTTTCATGATAATAATATCATCTCTTGCCCATACATCTTTTCCATTAATACTAATACGATTACCATGCACATCAATTCCGCTTGAATTCATATGAATATAATTAGTAGGAGTTGAATCAAAATTAATATGCTCTTCTGTAATACTAACATATGTCTCATCCAAACTACCATTGCTTGCTTTAGGTATAAAAACACCATAAGTTGCTCCGAGAACTAGCCCATGTGTAGAACTTAATTCCACTGTTGAAATCGTCGCGCTCGTATCAGTACTTTTTAATTTTCTTTTTCCACTAGATAAACCATCTATATTCCAACTTGGTGCTCCACTAATCTTTTCATATGGTATTGTAGCTCCATCACTTAATGTAAAGCTCGTCGCAGTAATCGCACCTTTTACTTCTAAGTGCGCTGGAATAGTTTCATTATTGATTGTTTTTGCACTTACATACTAAATATAAGAACTTGGACTGCTTCCAGAGTCTCCTACATAAAAATAATTCTCACCAGCCTCCGGGGCCGAGTTAACTTTAAAATTGCTGCTGTCAATAGTAATAGTGCTTCCAGACTTAATATCAATTTTACCACCATTAATAGTTATACTACTACCAGATTGAATATTGATGCCATCTTTATTTATTTTTAAAGAACTATTAGAGCTATCACTGCCAACAAATATTTCAGCATTCCCAGCCAATGATAATTTGCCAGTGCTTTTTAATGTAACATCATTTCCATCTATCGTCAGCCCACTGCTTTCAGCTTTGCCCATACTTATTGAATCTGCATTTATAACTAAATGGTATTTATTCTATCCATCCTTCCAGAAACCAAGTCCAACATCAGGGACTGCATTATTTTCTGCCAGTAGATTACTACCAAGTGCAAAACCTAAAGTAGAAGGGATATCTTCTGGGGCATCGCTTGTATCTATACCACTATTAGTCCCAGACAATTTTTTCGTCTAAATCCTAATGTTATTTGTATTTAGCGTAAAATTGCCCTTACTTGCCATATAGATTTCGTTCTTACTTAAATGAATAAAACTACCATCTGTTTGCTAATTTTCTGGCGCGGTCTCGCCAATTACACCAAACTACAAATACTTTGGTGTTAGTTCAAAAAGACTACGGCCAAAGGTGTCACTAGTGGCCATGCCTATATAATTAGATTTAATTTCTACACCAGACGCAGATGTTTCGGTTATTGTTTTTTCTTGATTATCATTATTAATCAAATCAGTTTTTGTAACACCAAGTAAAATCTAATCTTTATTAATAGATACTGTTGCACTATTTAACCACGTCTCTTGCTCGCCATCATTATCATTATCATTATACCCAGCAGTACCAAATAAAATTTCTGTTGGCGAAATTAATACAGAAGAACCTGTGCCTTTATTTTTTTCAGTCGCGACTTCAGTATTATCGCTAAATAAGCTAATACCCTTATTCGATCCAAGCCAAATACCATCGGTGTTATTAATACGAATGGCGCTGTAATTTACAGTTTCATTATTGATTGTTTGTGCAGACACTAAATTAATTCCAGCGCTCGAATATAAATCAATACCAGTACTCGTAATATCAACTGTAGATCCTGTGGCTGTTTTATCGTTGATCTCTTTGGCATATAAATGTAACCCTTTAGGAATAGTTGTAGTTTCATCATCATTATGTTCTATTACGCTATAAATATTTACATCTGATCCGCCAATACTAACGCTCTTACCGCCTAATATAGATAAAACATTCTATGCAGCGATGCTCATTGTGCCTGCTTCTGCATTAACTTCAAGATTCGCGCCCTTAATTTCACTTAATTTACCGCCAGAAACCAACACGAAATCTTTATAAATATCATTACCACCAGTATATTGTTGCTGATTAGAATCACTTATGGCCATCCATGTTGCTTTAACAGCTCCCTAATCATCCAGCTCTTTCCAAATATCACCACGCTTAAAAGATCCTGGCCTTGTTTTAGACTCCCAAACGGTTGTATTAATCGCTGTCTTTGCCGCTTCAGAAAAAACTTGTAATAAATTAGCATTTTGTGTGTTTAAAGAAACTAAAGTAGAATTAGATTTACTAACATCATTCAAAATTGCACCAGCATCTGTAAACAAACTAGCTAATTTTTTTTGTATGACCTCACTATTGTCAAAATAATTATCCAAGCTTGCAGTAAAACTATCGTCATAAATAACCTAATTCACAGGATCAATCGCGGCAACCGCTTCTTTCACTTCTTGCACCTACTCTGCAAGAATTGGCACGCTCGCGATTAATTGTTCGTTTTTTTGCATAGATTCTGTTTGTGCAACTATCTTACTAAACAAATCTTCAAATTTATTTTTATAATTCTTAATCTCAAACTTATCTTCCCATGGTTTGCTTAAAGACAAGTCAAGTGAAGAAATGTAACCTTGCACATTATTAAACTTTAATTGTGAATCATTAATATGAACAAGTTGCGCCAATTTTTCATGCAACCAAGCCATATCATCCTCTCGGAAAAGCGTCGCGGAAACCTCATAAGAAACCTTTGGATAGGCATTTTCTTTTAATACTTCAACCGCATCTAGGTAGATGAAAGTATTGGCATTTGAGAGAGCATAGTATACCTTTATTGATGGATCTGTTACACCAATTAAAAGTTCTGGTTTGATTGTGATATAATAGCCTTTGCTGCTAACCTTATTATTATCATCATTATTATTATCGTCATTATTATCATTATTATCATTATCATTATTATTATTATCATTATCATTATTACTAGGCTCTATTATTTCAATATTATTACTACCATTTAACCTATATGTAGTATCCTGCCAAGGTAAAACACTATAGTCTTCAAATTGAGTTAATTCTTTATTATCTAAATAAACTTTTAGTTCATCACTACTTGTTTTTAATTTTAGTGAATCAATGAATACGCGCGGATAAACACTTGTATATTCACTTTGTGTAACAGTGATTATATTTTTGCCATCATTATATTCCCCTGCGGATTGGGGCGGTTTCAACAAAGTTCCTCCCTCTATTGACTGAATGTCAATACTATATACATATCCTGTTATTCCACCAGTCTATGAGTCAATAGTTGTTTCTACATCAGGTTTAACTATACCTAATGTCCAAGCTTCTTCTGCAGCTATAACATGACGTAGTTCTTCACTACTCAATTCTTTTGATTTTAATAATATTAGCACAGGACGCACATCCGGTGATTTGTCTGTCCCAATATTAACAAATCCATATTGCGCTTGGCCGCCAACTGTCCAATAATTCATATGATTAGATCGTAATTTACTTTTTTCTTCATTCTATTTTGTCTCGGTTGGCTTCTATTCTTTGGGCATGGCGTTCCATCTGTCCTATAATTCCTTTAATAATTGAAAATAAGATGAATCATAATAGATAAAACTTAAATTATTCTTTTGATCGTCAGTAAGCGTTACATGAGTTAAATCAACGCACAAATATTTTTCTGTCTCTTGCGAAGTACCAACTTTATATTCGACATCAAGTTCATCATCAAATTTCTTATCTGTATACTTTAATCCGCCATCTTTGGTATTTCTATCGCCGTAATCATTGTATTTGTCAGGTTGCCAATAACTTTCACGCAATGCTGCGCCCATAATACGTTCAAATTGCGCGCGGCGTGCACGTTGTTGTGCAAGAGTTTCGTCATACATATTAGTGATTTCTTCTTGAGCCTTAGTTAATAAATCTATTTTATCTGTATTATCTTGTACAAGAGTTTGATTATATGCCAATGTTTTTTCATAATTCTATCTTACTACATCCCAATAAGTCCATGGATCATAATTATAAGTCATATATACCATAATAGGCTATTGCCCATCCGCATATGTTCCACGTAGCTTTACACGCACTGGATATTCGCTATGCTCATCCTTTTCAAATATATAATCGGTTATCTCTTCACTCAATTCCTATGTATTAATGGTATATTTTTTATACATTTTAAAGCTTTTGATATCAATACCATCATTCTATAAATCAATATATGGAAGTTCATCGTCAGGATAAATAACAAGTCCAAGTTTTGGCGCGGTTTTATCAATAGTAACTACACCTTTATTTCCAGTTAAATTATTTTTAAAGTGCTGCGCCTTACTAATCAGTTCACTCGCATTCTTTACACCAGCTTCACCAACGGCTTTTTGAGCTTCAGCCTCAACAAGATTATGACTGATAACAAGCAACTAATTCTCATAGTCCTCTAAAGTGTCATTAAATTTTCGCATATCTGCTTCATATGGCGCGATCTCTGCATATAAATCTTCTCCAATCGCGCCGCATTCAAGCATATAATCAAAATTTAACAAATAATCTTCATGGCTCTTATTTGCATCAACATCCATAATTGTGATTTGGCCGCTTTCACTAGTTGAATCTTCTACTGGCCGCACAAACATTTTTGTTGAAAGCGCAGACGCATCGATTGTACGCTTTATAGAATCTGAATCGTATGGATAGGTTATGTCCGTATAGTTATTTGCTTCTTCTTGAAAAAAATTGTTATAAAATACAATCCTTTTTCCAGTAATGTGTAAATTTTCATCATGATCATACTCATATTTGCAATAGACACCAAATGTTTCTGCAAGATCTTGTGTAATATTATAAATATTACTTTCCTTCGCATCCATCGGCCGCCACTTTTCTTGCGCGATTTCGTAGGTTTTTGGTTTTAATATATTTCCTTCTAACTTATAAGATGAATTATATGGAGCTTCATAAATTTTATCACTTGTGTTACCATTCCATTGCATTTTTACTTCATAATACCATTTGTTAGCATATGTGCTTCCTTCTGTGGAATGCTTTTCAATACCAATTTTCTTCATCCAATAATCTAAGGTTTCTTGTGGTAAGTCTGATTGCTCCGTTGGATGTTCTTCATTATATTTAACCGCATCATTATAATCATTTAAAAACACATCAGCATCCAACGAAATCTTATATCCAATTTTACCAAGCTCATTAAATGCAAGTCCTTCGCATGTAACATCACACCACAATTCATCCTTCTCATGGCGCTCCTCAACTTTTGTAATCAAAAACTCATATATTGCTTGGCTGATTTCTCCCTTATTTAATACAACCTTAACTTTCCGCATATTAGCAATAATGGTTCCGTCATTTACATTATGCCAAATTGGATTTTCTTCAAACGTATTCTACGATCCAGTATGCAAATACATTGGAATAGAAAACTAAAATTCTTGCGTTCCATCTATATTTAATTTAAAACTTTTATCCTACAGCATTCCTTTATACTCTATATCGGCGCTCTTCAGGACGGTTATGAAATCGTCCTGAAGAGTCCAAATAGAGACTTCATAAGTGCGCAATGTTGCCATTATGTGTCTCCCTCCTTTTACTCATTAATAATACATATAGCGATAGGATAATGAAACATTGGTTAATTCCTGACCGGTTTTATTTATAAGTGTATGATTAGATTTAAATTTATAAGAAGTAATTTCTTCATTACCAAATGTTTCAACAACCTCATCTATCCCATCGCGGCCGTCTATAAATAAGTATTTATTTGATACCATATCTCCTGCGCTTTCTGTTTTTAAACCATCATTATTATATTTAACAGTTGCTTTACCAGTTTTGCTATTAAATTCTACTTCAAACGTTTTATTACTTATTTTTGGTTGCACAACATTTAAGACTGTCTTCATAGTAACGCTAGTTGCCGCAGCCTAGCTGTTGTTATTTGAATTGGAAGCGCTCTGACTAATAGCACTTAAAGCAGCGTTACGAATTGCATAATGATTTACATTTGCTAATATTTTTTCCCGCAACTCAACCTAATCAACAGGCTGATTATTATTATCTTTAAAAATTTTAACTAACTAATTATAAGCGGTTAAAATAGTTGGTGTTGTAAAATTAAATTCACTAACGGACACGCCGCCATAATTTAATTCTAATGTACTATATGGATTGCCGCTATTATCTGGTGCATATTTATTTGCAGGGAAAGAGATATACTTACTACTATCATCTATCTATGGTGTAAAAGAGAATTTTAAAATTGTTGGTGCAGGAGCTGTGCCAGCATAGTAATACTTTAAACTGGCGTCATTTGCCAATGTTGGCGCATCACCAGCGACAATCTCAACTCTACCACCAATATAAGCATAATTGCAGCAGTATTCATCTTTCGCTCCTGCACTATGGGTCTATATAGTATAGTTATTCGGTGCAGTCATAGCAGGATTTGCTTTGCGTTCACTTTTTTGTCCGCCATCGCCACCAAACAAAACATCTGGTTCAACTAATGCGCCAAACGGGATTAAATCTTCCTAAGATATTTTTAGTGCTTCTTCTGATTTACTAATTTCTTCTTGTTTACCAGTGCTAGGATTATACCATTTTCCATCTGCGACTTCTGACTGCCCATCTAGTTTTTCTTCCAAAAAATTCTATCTTGACCGCCAAAATGGATCATCCATAGTAAACTCTAATGAAATCTAACCAGCATAGCGTGTTGTGCGTGTCTGACGCCCTAAGAATGTAATCTTTTTCTCAAAAGGCAACATCTTATAAACTGGCGGCGTTGCTATGCGTGCGTCAATAACGCGGTTTGGATGTTCCGCTAAAATTAATTCACGTACAACGCCGGGCTTAAACCAGTGCTAAAATTGAGTTAATTGCTACTCAGTAATCTCATCTGTAAACAATGTAAGACTTAACTTATTATTCTTAAAGTGAGTTCCCCAATAAAGCTAACCGTCAGTTACGTCTGTATCTGTTGTAAGATCAGAAAAATCTGCGGTCAACTAACGCTCCATTGAATCGCCTTGCGTAATGGCAATTAAGTTAAAATCTTCTATATGTTTGCCGCCATACAAAAAACTAATAAAGCTACGTTGCATAAGCGGCAATCTATCTTCGTCTAATTTATGGGTGGCGTACCACACCTAAGTGTGGTACGCTCCCTTGGTCTCAACCTCTTGCCCATTCCATGTGTCGTTCATTTCTCCTTTTACCTCCCTACTCGGTTGTTCGCGCTTGTGCGCCTTGCAATAGCAATCATTTGCTCTAGTGCGGTTTCACCAGCACGACGAGCATCATAATCATTTGCAAGTTGTTGTACATTCATGTTAACACTAGCATTTTCTATAATAATTGAAGAATTACGATTTATACTATTGTATTCACTTGCGCCAGCTGTTTGTTGCCAAGTAGCACGGAGGCTAGAGAGAATACTCATTACAGATGTCTTTTTATTACTTAGAATATCGTCACGAAGGATTTTTGTTTGTTCTGCATTTAGGACAGCTTCAGGCTTAGCTTTTGTGCCATGGACTGTTGCTGGGCCAGTATAATCGACCATACCGCCGGAGGCATAAGATCCTCCAGCCTTATTAGACTAGGCGCCAGATGTCTACTAATTTTTAATCGATTCATAATACAAAGTTGCACTTCCGCCAATTCCATTCGGCTATACTGTAGGTGTGATAGATTCAGGAGTTGCATATTTAAATTGATATCCTTGTATAGCTTTTTTAAATATTTTTGGAGAAAGTGGCTTACCAGCATCAACTTCATGCTATGATGTAGCTAATTGTGTTCCAGTGTTTTTATCAATATGAGCAATATTTATCTTTGTTCTTGCTGGTTTTTCTTCTTTTTTTGCTTCCTTAGCAGAAGTCGCGCCGCCGCTTGAAGTACCACTACCACCGCCATTAGATTTAGCTGGTGTTGCAGGTTTTGGTGTAGTAGTTGTCGGATTGCTTGCTTTTGGCTCGTTTTTATCATTTTTCTTTCCGGTATCAGTATCCTTTACATTTGGATCGGCAGTTTCATCATAATGCTTATCATAATAGGCTTTGGCGCTTTCACGGAACTCAGCCCAATCATCGCCCAAGATATTATGCATTGCTTCATCATAAACCAACCAATTGTGATTATCTTCACCGCCAACAGCCTACTGTACTGTCATAGAAACTTTATCCCAAGTCTCGAAGAATTTAGATGCATCATCACGATAAGAAGTCCATTGCTCAGCCATGAAGTTCAGGTCATTATATTCTTCTTTCCATTGTTGTGCAGAATATGCTTTCCAATCTTCAGTATTAGCAATAATGAATTGATTTATTTCTTGCGGAGTCCACTGTAATATCTAAGCAACCTGAGCCTATAATAGACCGTTCGTCTTTTGATATTCAAGTGTTTCCTACATAATCTAAATCTAATCATCGAGCTTTTGGATTTGTAAGTCAGATGCACGCTGTATTGCTTCAATTTGCTGTTGCTGTAGATTAAAGTAACTATCTCTTTCTTTTTGAGTAATCTCATTCTATAACTAACGAATCTGAGAACCAGATGCGCCAGAACGCTACAAAATACCAAGCTAACGCCGCATACGATTCAGTTCTTCGTCACTTTGAGAATTTTCATACAATTGTTTCTCATTATTAAGAGCTTCATTAAGACCATCTAAGAAATCTTTAGAAGTATCTTCCAATCCTTTCTTTTGATCTTCTAATGCTTTAATTTCTGCTTCACGACCAGAAACAATGGCATCTAATACTTTCTTTTCTAGTTCGAGCTGATTTTTGACTATGGATTCAAGATATTGGTTAAAGGTGTGATTTAGGTCAAGTACTGACTATTCACCTTCCATGATAGCATCATATAGGTTTTGCATTTCCTCTTTCTGGCCTTCCATAACATCCCACCATGCTTGGATGCTATTTGCATAGAAGGTATCATCATCGCCTTCGCCCTTAACGATTTCTTTACCAGAATTATCAGTCTTCATCCAATCGCCAAAACCCAATGCTATCAAAGCGTTATATTGTTCCTCTAAAGAATATTTTGGCGTATTGTAATCATCACGACTTACAAGGTCAGCCAATACAGCATATGCGCCTTGTAGATCGCCGCGTTGCATATCTTTATTATATTTTAACTGACCATATTCATCGAAGCTATAGAATTGAGTGAATGGGCCATTATTTGTATTAAGCTCTTCACGACGTTGTTCAAAGAACCTTCTGCGAGATAGATTGAGTTCTTGTTGCGCGACAAGCTATTGTGTAAGCATGTTCAAAGAATCACGCTAACTCTTATAATATGCTGCACCATTTTTCTATCTATCACTTTCAATCTTTGTGCGTAATTTTTCTTGGTATGTAATCTGCTCTTCTAGACGAGCAATTAATTGCATTAGATTGTACCAACGTTCAACTTGCTCAATCCAAGCGGCACGGGCTTTGTCTCCACCGCCGCCACCACCGCCTCCACCGCCTTTGCCGGCGAGGTCTTGCAAACTTAATGACGCAAGTGAATCCCACATTGCTTTAAGTTGCTTTAATGCTGCAAGTGCTTGACCTGCAGAAGCTAATGCTGGGCCGCCATTAACATTACCAGTTGCATAAGAAATGGCATTACGTTCATTTGTAACTGGCTTACCACGAGTTGATTTTCCAGTATTTAACAATGACTATGTTTGCTGATGATTAAATACAATTGCGTCTGGAGCAAGATTAACAAATTCAGCGCCGCCCTAGCCAACTACGAAATATCTACCGCCAGATACAACCAGCTCTGGGCCAAGCTCTCCCATTAATGTAGATTTTCCTCCGGCCATCGCATTGCCTTTTGCAAAGCTTGCAGCAGTAAGCTGCTTTGGTATTATCTAGTCAACACTAACAGTTCCTTTACTACCAGCAGCGCTCGTTACTTTTGCACGGATATAAAGATCGATAATGTGTTGTTTCTAAGATGGAATACGACTAATCGCGCCAGCCAATGCATTAATTTGACTGCTTGCGCCCAATGCACGATTGCCAGTGCTATTTGCAGAACTACCAAGAACAGCTACATTTGGAGCAGCAACCGATGCTTGCTAACCAGCCGTTTGTTCCGCGTTAGCCAATGTAGATTGTTGCGTGGCACTACTTTCAGCCTGCTAACCAGCATTTGCAATATCTGCTTGTAAGGTGGCGACGTTTGCTTGTGTTTCATTCGCGGCCGCAGCTAATGTATTTAGTGCGTCACTTGTCTCACTGACGGTTGTACCAGCACCAGCATTGCCGTTGTTTGGCGCAGGAGCATTATTATCTGGTGTAGATGTATCTTTGCCACCAATACCGGATATACCATTAGTAATAGCATTATAGTCTATAGAACCAAGATTCTAAAGATTCGTATATATATTGCCCAATGCAGCCGCAACGGCTTCAAGAGGTTCAGAATCGACACCAGCGAGACTTTGTATTAATGTTGGTATTGTGTTAGAGATCGCGTGACTTATTGTATTACTTAATGCTGTATCAATTCCTAAGCTTTGTCCTAGTAATTGTTCTAGTGCAACTGCTGGTGTCTCACCACCGGTAAATGTGAAGTGATATTTACCAAGATCGACAGTATATGTACCATCTTTATTATCGATGCTTTTTTCTTCTATTAATTCCTCAATACCAGATCTACCTTCGGCAAGAATTTGCGAGATCTAATCACGCAATCTTGGATCCTGTTCGACAGATGTCGTTGTCCCATCATCTTCAACTGTAAATTTCGGTTCAATCTGCACTGGGATTTTAAATTTTTCCCATTTAAATTGATTTATATCCCCCTCGCCACCGGCTTGTTTTTCAAACTATTTTTGTATAAAATCATCAATAGAATCATATACACCGTCGTAACCGGCTACACTGAACTTATTACCTTCATAACCAGTTATAGTTAAGATTTGATTTCCAAGTTTATATTCAAATACGATATCTTTTTCCCCAGTAGTGGATCCTGTCCAATCATTACCAGATAATAATCCTTGTTGTTCAAATATAGCTGCAGTTATAGCTGAGTCAAATTCAGCATCTTCAGCAGTATATGTTTTAGACCCGACTTTGACAGCTGTGATTCCACCATTTTCAATTGTAATAACACCTTTTGCAGCAAGGACCGAAGTTATTTCAAATGTTCCAAGATTGCCTTCGTTATTATCGAATTGCTTTATCCAGCTTAATAGCTCATCACGTGCTTTTTTGTCGTCACTACCTTGCTGTTCTTTGATTCTTTCAATAACTTCTTTTGTATCAACACTTGTCCAATCGATAGTGGTTACGGTTCCGCCAGAAACCATATAAGTTATATTGCCCAAATCAATAGAAATGCTTTCTTTAAAGCCGCTTTCTGATAATACACTTAATACGCTAGACTAAATATTATCTAAATCATAATGTCCAGATTGCGCAGCCTTATAGAGTGCATCTAACATAGCTACATATGCTTGTTGAACACTTGCATCAGCACCTTTAAATTGTTCTGGTGTCCAGTTAAGGATATCAGTAAATTTAATGTCACCAATTTTTAATCCTTCTGCCGCCTTTGCTAAGTCTTCATTATAATTTTTAGATCCTTTAGTAATTTGGCTCTAAAAATCATCAACCCAGTCAGCATAAGCTGCTTTGAACTGCCTTGAAATTTCATGACCTTTGTCATCATAAGTTATTTCAAATAAGTCAGATAAATCAATACCATTTCCTTCGGTATCAATTTCTCCAAGCTATTCCATTTGAACAATAAGCTCTAATACAGCAATAATTCCATCTAGAGCTTCAGACTAAGCCTTAGCTACATCATGAATGCCCTTATCAATACCACTAGCCATGGCATCAGCACCAGATGCGATACCAATACCAACACTAGCAAGATTTACTTTAACATCTCCAGTATCTACAGTTGTAAGAGCTTCAGCGCCAGCCTAAATAGCTGCGGCCGCGGATTCTAGATCGCCTTTGAATGTTAATGCACCAAATTGGATATTATTACCAGTAATTGCTGCCATATTGTTAATTTCATTAGCAATATTATACCAATCATTATAATCTATAAATCCTTTGGCGCCGCCTTTCTTAACATTAAATGCGCCTTTAAGTGATTGTGCAGCTTTTGCCCAGTTGGAGAAATAATTTAATGGATTATTCTATGCGCCAGGAATCTTATTGGACATAAAATTGAATGATTCATCTTCTTGTGTTGAACGAACAGCAAGTATTTGCTCTGCAATTTTGAGCTCTTTTTCATACTATTTTGCTCTAGCTTCAGATATATTACTATCTGCATCATGAATCGCTTTAGATAGATTAGCAACATGGCCCATTAATCCTGTTATGGATTTAAAGTTCTCATTACTCTTCTGTAAGGAATCATTTAAATCATTAAAGACCAAAGATGCTTTTAAAGCATCTACATCTTTAAGAGCAAGGTATAGATCAATAGCAGATTCTTTAGCAAGCTATAACCCTTCAGCCGTTTGAATAAACTGTAAATCTTCAATACCAGCGAAAGTTTTTGCCCACTCTCTTAATTGATTGGCATCGGCATTATTTAAACTACCAGATAATCCATTTCGGAGCAAATTAACAATATTATCCAAGAAACTAGCTACGGCATCAGCAAGTTCAGCGAGCTCGGATGTGATTAATTGTCCACTATTTTGCGCTAAATTAGCTAATGTTGTTACAATATTTCCAATCTAAGCGCCATCGTTTATTTCAAGAATACCATCAGTTACTTGCGCGCTCATGCCTCGTAAAGCATTGTTTATTGCTTCATCACTATTTTGAATTATCTTAGATAAATATGTAATATTAATTTTATCTCCGGTATGCGCTTCACTAATCGACTTGATTTCTTCAACCGCGGCTTTACCTACTTTTCTGTCAAGTTCAATTAAAGAATCTCTATAAGCATTATACGCTTCAGTATATGCTTCTCCGCCTGGAGTCCAGTTCATCTTTTTTGAAAATCTTTCAAAGTCAGTTATGCGAACTTGTCCATTACCAATTTGTTCTAAGCCAAGTCTATTCAAGTGTTGCATTGCATATTCTAGCTTTGAATATTTGCCTTTACCATACTAAGTCAGCAATGCGCCTAAAGTCTCATAATCCATACCCATCGCATCTTCTAATGCGGAAATGGCATCGATATTCTATTGATCTCGTGCAGTTAATAGTTTAGCAAATGTAGAATTTAATTCAGCGGTCGTAGCTTCTGCAGTCGCGGACATCTGTTTATAAATATTAGCATAAGCATCAACCATACTAGATACTGCAGTAATTACAACGCCACCGTCTGGTAGCTCTTTATATGTAATTCCTTCACTACTTCTAGCTATTTGCTCGGCTAGTCCATAAACAATCGTCCCAGCTCCAGATTCAAGAGATTCCATCGCAGTGCGTAAACGGTTCATTTGCGCATTATAAACTGCAGAAATTTCATCTGCAGTCACATTTTTTTCGCCCTTTACTGCTTTTAGAACTTCGACAGCCTTTTCTCCACCGGCATATAAAGTATTAATAAAACCTTCAGTTATCTAGTGCTATACTGTTCCGAATAAAAATTTACTATAGTTATCGATAGCGCGATTTAAATTATTATAAGCAGTTTGCTAAGTGTAAGGATCCTCCGCTTCAAGGAAAGATAAAATATCAATATTTTCTCTGAATAATGTTCTAGTCTAATCATCAATATATGCATTAATGGTTTCTTCTGACATACCTAACGATTTTAAAACGTCTTTCTATGCTTCAATATATTTTCTTAATATATCACCATTAAGAGTGAACTAATTTAGATTCTCGTCATAGACAAAACTTGATATATCAATTTGCTAATCTGGCTTTAATTTATTATATTGATTGATAAAATTCTAAATATCGCTCATATTGCTAGTGCCAGCGACTGAATAGTCAGTTGCGCTTTTAATAGCCTATAATACGCTATCCTGAATCTATACAATATTAGTAGTAATATTTTCAATAATTGTTTTGCTCGCTTCGGTATTTAATTTCTACAGTTCTGATATTATGCCTTTCAAATTTAAGTAATCGCCGCTATAATAATCATCTATAGTAATACTCAACGAAGCTAATGAAGTCTATAATCCAGTGATAAAACTATCTCTTGTTGTTTGATTCGCTGTCTTATTTAAAACACTTGCCCAATTAAGATTATTAATTTTATCTACAATTGCCTGCTCAGCTTTATTATAAGCTTCATCAACTTTCTACTATTGACCTGACGATAATTCATCATATTGTTTTCCGTCACCAATAGCTTTTATTAGTTGTTCTCTATATTTCTCTAATCTTAATACATATAAATCATCAAATTGCTAAAAAATCTCATCATCATAAAGAACCTTATTTATATTAAGATTACCCTTTTCAATTAATGTACTAATATTATCAATACTTAAAGAACTAATATTACCAGCTATGCCAGTCCATGCATCTTGAACTGCTGTAATAACGGTTTGTGCATTTTTCCAATCCTTCGCAATATCGGCACGAGTAAAACCAGTCTAGTCGTAGAGCTCACTATCTGATAAAGTTGACATAAGAGCTAATAGCTGAGAAATATTTCTAGCATACTAAACTGCATTTTTAACTACCAGCTATCCATTTTTAATCTCGGCTGCACCTTTGGCAGTTAAAGCGTCTCGCATTTTCTCATTGCCAGCCAGCATCGCGAAATTTAGTGGCTTCCATGATGTTATTGAACTGAATGCATTATCATAGTTTTGTTTAATTAAATTCTATGCCTAAGTGTCTAATGTAATTATACCATCAACATAACTAGAATATGCATTTAAATATTCAGGTGTATCGCCTATTTTACTAACATCAATTCCAATCGCATCAACAAATTTATTCCAATCTAATATACGTGTTTTTCCAAACACATCTGTGTCCATTACTTTCTCTAAACCATGCGTCCACTCTGTTCCAGTATAATAATCAGACAATGTTTTATTGAATTTTGTAAATATATCAGATAATGCATTTATATCCATCCCAGTACTGCCGGAACTTAACGCAGAAATTGCAGCATTAGATTGTTCATATTGTTTATTTAAAATTGCGCTATAAGAATTATTTTTATCTGCTACGGTTTTGAGATTGTCCTTATATTTAGTATACAATTCCAAAGCACTTGCAACGAAATTTTCAGCCTCATTTAATACACCATTTGTTTGAGAAATATTTATAAATTTAGATTCATTTAATAAAGCAATTGTCGTATCAGAAAGTACCTAACCAGCTCCGGATAAAATTTCATTAATAGCAGTGCTTAACTAACTAGATCTTGCCTATATTTCCTAGCCTTCAAGAGCAGCTAATGCAGCAGCCTTTCCTTCTTCATTGCCTTCGTATAATTTTTCTATTACAGCTTTTTGAACTTCTTTCCAGCGATCAGCGTTGTATTTTTTAAGCCCTGGTATTACTTTACCAGTATTAGCATCAATCACATCTTCCCATACACTGTCGATACCGTACTCTTGTGCTAACTATGCAACCATCTACTCATAAACGCCACTATAATCAGTACCTAATGCCAATTTATTCCAATCAATAGCGCCAAATAAGATTCCGCCTTTGTTTTTTGTGTATTGCTCTAGCATATGCTATGCTGCGTCTGCCTCTTCTTTATTATTCTTTACTTCTTCATTTAAAAATTTAACAAAATTAGCAAACGTTTTATCTACATAATCATTATTGTCTATAAAATCATTAAATAGCTTTTGATAAATTTGCCGATTTTCTAGATCAGTATCTTGATCAATAAATTGCCTAAATGCATCTTCAGTGAAATCAGCTTTAGGATTATAGTCATAGTTGAGTATTATATTACTTATGGCATTTTTATATGCCTCATTTGTTTCGCTTAACTATGTCGCCTATTCAGTCAATTGTTGCTCGTGCATTTCAATTGCTTTCTACAATCCATTACTTGTATATACATATTTACCAAGTGCGGCATCATAATTAAACACGCTATTAAAATCTGTTATTTCTTCTGGGAATGCGCTACTTATTTTATTAAATTCTTCTAAAGCTTTATCAAAACTTAATCCGCTTTTATTCGCAGAAAGTAAAGAATCCATTTCTTTTGCTGCAGATGTAATTTGATTAGTTAGTTCTTCTGCTAAAGTTGTCACATTAAAAGTTAATTGTTCAGCAGCCTATTCTAATGTTGATACAATCCCTGATACATTTACGCCCTTCTATTTTCCATAAGCGGAAATATTTTTAATTGCGTCTGCTATACTTGCATATGATGAAAAATCTATTGATGTTATTGTGCTAAATAAATCATTCTATTGTTGTGCATTAAAAGACTTTAATTCATCTCCAAGATTTACAAGAGCATCGATCCTTTGATTAGCTAAAGCCGTATACCCATCATTAGCTAATTTATTAATATCACTTAATTGTGTTGCAAAATAATCTGCATATTTTTGAATTATTCTACCATTATCAAAGTTCTATGCAATAGAATCTAAATATGTACTTGCAAGGTCGCTCTAAGGCCCTAACATTTTATCTGCTATTCCAGTTAAATTATACTGTTTTTTTCCGGTTGAATCAACTGTATATATAGTATCTAGTATACGTTTTTTATCTGCTTCAATGCTATTCTCAAACAATTGCATTAATGCATTGTTAATCTCTTCAGGAATAGTATTGATACCTTTATTTTGCAATGCCTAAATTAAATCATCTGCATTACGATAAGAAGAAAGATCTCCTGTAGCATCAATAAAATTCTATAAGGCAGATTCTGTTAAACCAGATAACCAACTCATAACCGAAGAAGTCGCTTCTAAACCTATTTTATTATATTCCTAACTATTATTAGTCTATAATTCAGCTAGACTTGTAGCACCCCTAGTTTTAGCCAGGCGTTCCATATCTTGATATAACAAGTTTTTAAAAATACCATTACTTGAAATAATATTTTTATTATTAGCGGAAATCGAATCATTTCCTAATAATCCATTCTATAATAAATAGTCTGCATTGTTAATACCAATGCTCTTTAAAATTGCATTAAGCTAATTTTGTTTTTGACTAATTAAACTTTGAATTTGATTATTAGCATTCTGCAAATCTTGATAAGTAATATCTTGTTCTGAAGACCAACCAAAAAATACGTCAGCCGCATTTTCAGCAGTAACATTACTAGTAATATTTAATAGATCTTTATTATCAAAAACTAATTGTCTAAATTTTCGTAATATTCCTGGTTCTACAATATCTGTTAAATCAATACCATTAGAATCAACTACAGTACCAGATTGAAGAACACTAATATAATCATCAAGATCACCAAACGGTGTATATACTTTCCTACCAATGCCATAATCATTATAACTAACCCCTCTAAATGATGGGTTATACAGCTCCTCTCCAATAGAATAATTCTTATCACTATTCGCCCTCACATATTGAGCAAATGTAGTTAAATCATCTCTTGACCACATTAATCCAGGATTCTCTTTATATCGCTACAAAGATTGTAATTCCGGGGGTAATGTTTCTAAAGATTTAAATGCCTCCATTAAAAAGTCAAAAGGTTGTCTATTGGAAGAAAATGCTGTTGTTTGTTCATTATAACCAGCTTCAATATTTACAATATTACCATTTTCATCTAATACCTACCGTGTACTTACAGCTGTATTCCCACGTAGCCAACCGGGCCAGCTTTCACGTTCACGAGTAAAAGCGCCACTTGAAGCCTAGTTTAACTATTGATACATTCCAATTTCGCTAACAATCTATTTTGCCTCGGTTTCAGCAGCAGCCCGCGCTTTCGCAGCAGCTTGCGCCCTTGTTGTAATTAACAAACCTTCAGCTTCATTTAAATCAATAATGGCATTTCCAGCCTAATCATAAGTTGAAATTAATTGTGGATATGTTTCTGCTAAATTATTTACAGCATCTTGATATGCAGCCATACTATCTGCAGAGTCATACATATTTTTCCGCAAATCTTTAATATTATTAATCGCTGAACTTAAATCATTCACTTTTGATTCTGCAACTAGGCTTTCATCTTTCCTGTCCTAAGTTTCTTGCTTTTGCAACTTTAATCGTTCAGCGTCGGTCATGTTTAAACCATCAACAATGGCTTCAGCGCCACCTAAAATAAATCCGACAATCGCGCCAATTGCACTAGCGAGAGGACCAAATTTGGATGTTAACATTAGCCCCATACCAGCACCAGACATACCAGTACCAATACCTGTCCAAATTTTAGATCCTTCCATTGAATCTGTACTTAGATCCTAGTGTGCAGCACCTTTCGCTGCTATAGTAGTTCCAAGAATACTTAATGCACTTCCAACCATACTAAGAACATCAGCTCTAGTTACAGTTGTTTTATCTTTTTTACCACTAGATGTAGATTCTTCTCTATCCGCTGCAGCCGCCTTCAAAGACGCAGCTGCCTCTTCTCTATTAGCTGCAGCACTTTGTTGCCCAGAAGCAGCTTGTGCAGCATCAGCCTATTGTACAGTCTAACTGCTAGCTTTTAGTTCAGATAAACCAGCGCCAGTTTCCTTTGCAGATTCACTAAATAAATCAGAAGCATCAGCCATTTTCCCGATATCATTTTGCATATCATCCGCAACTTCTGCCGCAGCATCTCCAATGGCTTTAAGATTGTCAGCAGTGTCATTAAAAGCATCTGCTTGCTCATTTGCCTTATCAATATTATAATTATTATCTTTTTTCTGAATTCTTTGTTCATTACTACTTATAAATGACTGTTTTTTCCCAGCCTCACTTACAACATCAGTAAGTGCATCAAATGCATCTGATGTGGTTGTTAAACTAGCTAAAAATGAATCTATCTCAGGAAAACGCTCATCAGTTTCATCAATACCAAAATTACTTTTTAAAAACTCTTTTCTGCTTTCCTGATCTTCATTTTCACCAGTAGCAACGTGAGCAGCAATTTGACTTGCGATATAATCTTCTGTTTCACCACTTAAACCAGCAATTTCTTCAAGCATTTGCTATGCCTATGCAGCTCCAGATTCCTACTATGATGGATCTGTTCCTGTAATTTCTTGCATTACACGATCATATTCTTGTCTGTCCACACGAAGCTAAACAGTTTTCTAAACAGTCTATCTTAAATTATCTTCTAATTCCTTAGCTTTTGCCTAATCTTGTGCAATTGAATCGCCAAGTGTAGATCTTTTTTTCTACAATATTTGTGAAACTGTGCTAAATAAATTTTTTACACCTGCTCCAAAACCTATTACACTAGCTAATGCCTATAAGGCGCCGCCCTTACCAAGTTTACCAATAGTTGTAACAATACGAGTTAATATTGAATACACTTCTTTTAATGTGTTTTCAAAATGCCAATCAAGATATATCTATGAAAAAGCATTGCTTAATTTCTATGCTTTTGTTTCAAGTGAATCCATTGTCTTACCGACTTGGACAACACTAGCATTCTATGAGTCATTTGCTACTTGAACTGCACGACTTAGCTCATCATAATTAGATACCAAAGCAATGAAACGAGATTGCTGACGGTTGCCAGCCATAACGGTTGCAATATAACGCTATGTATTATTATCTAATGAACCCCATTTCTATGCCAAATCCATAATAACATCGTCAAAGTCTCTGAACTGACCGCTAGCATCTTTAATGGATATTCCTACAGATTGCAAAGCAGT
>OCVV011264436.1_pt1 | contig 23721 bp, 23 predicted proteins | sample 1539721 | NCBI WGS metagenome assembly OCVV01 (sample SAMN02144230, study PRJEB22623) | gut metagenome | biome: sheep rumen | host: Ovis aries | place: New Zealand
CATAAACCCTCCGGGGGATGCACACGCCGCACAGAGGAAGGCAGCTGCGCTGCCGTGCGGCGGCGCGCAAAGTCCGGTTCGCTCCCCTCATGAATGAGGGGATAGGGTGAATTGAAGTCCAGAGAAGAAAAATGGAGGACAAAGCCATGGAAGAAAAGAGAATCGAGGCAATTGTAGAAAAACAGAGAAAATTCTTTCATAAGCATGAGACGCTGCCTGTGGAGTTTCGCATGCGTGCACTGATGCGTATACGAGATGAGATCCGTAAAAACAAGGGAGCTGTCGCAGAAGCTCTCCGTAAGGATCTGGGAAAGAGCAGCTATGAGAGCTATATGTGCGAGACAGGCATTGTTCTTTCAGAGATCAGGTGGCTTCTGACTCACATAAAACGATTGTCGAGAGATAAATGTGTACCAACTCCCATTACACAGTATATCTCCAGATGCTATATAAAGAAATCTCCGTATGGAGTCGTTCTGATCATGAGTCCCTGGAACTATCCATTCCTGCTGACGATGCAGCCGCTGATAGAAGCAATCGCAGCGGGGAACACAGTCGTTTTGAAACCGAGCGCATATTCTCCGGCCACTTCTGCGCTGATCAAAGAAATGATAGAGAATATTTTCCCGGAGAAATATGTGGCGGTTGTGACGGGAGGACGGGAGGAAAACAGCAGCCTTCTGGAGCAGCATTTTGACAAAATATTCTTTACCGGTTCGCAGGCAGTAGGCAGGGAGGTACTTCGCGCAGCGTCGAAATATCTGACGCCGGCGGTGCTGGAACTGGGCGGAAAAAGTCCCTGTATCGTAGACAGGACGGCGAATCTGCAGATGGCCGCCCGACGCATCATCTGGGGCAAATTTCTGAACTGCGGACAGACCTGTGTGGCTCCGGACTATGTTTTGGCAGATGAGTCGATCCGGGACGAACTGATCGAAGAGATGAAAAACCAGATAAAAAAACAGTTCGGAGAGTCGCCGATCAATAATAAAAATTATGGTAAAATAATAAATGAAAAACACTTTGACCGTATCTGCGGACTTATCGGTCAGGATAAAGTGGTCATAGGCGGATCCTCTGATCGTGAGAAGCTGAAAATCGAGCCTACGGTCATGAAAGATGTGAATTGGGACGACGCGGTCATGGGAGAGGAAATCTTCGGTCCCGTATTGCCGATACTGACATTTCAGGATGTGGATGATATTCCTGAACTGCTGGAGGATAAGCCGAAACCGCTGGCTTTTTATGTATTCTCCGGGGACAAGGACACCACGGACAGGCTTATGGAAAGATGCTCGTTTGGCGGCGGATGCGTCAACGACGTGGTCATTCATCTGGCGACCGGAAACATGCCTTTTGGAGGCGTGGGCGAGAGCGGAATGGGCTGCTACCATGGAAAGGATGGATTCGAGACATTTTCCCACAGAAAAAGCATAGTGAACAAAAGAGCATGGCCGGATCTTCCGATGCGGTATCAGCCGTTTAGCCGGATCAACGAGATGCTGGTCCGCATGTTTTTACGTTGAAAGTTATTGTGAGTTAAAAGAAAGTTACGAGGAGGTTGAAAATGGCGTTAAAAGATCTTCAGAAAGAAATAGGAAAGGCGGGAAAGACGGTCACATCTGCCGCGAACAAACTTGGAGATGCGTTTGGGGATACATTGGAAAACCTTTCAGATGAAGCGAAAAAGGCGGTTTCCGGATTGGCAAAGGACGCAGATAAGATCAAGGTCAATGCAAACACCCGTGACGAGATGTTTAAGAAGATCTGCGGTATCATTCCGAACAAGATCGATAATGAGACCGTGGTCAATGCGCTGGATCTGATGCGTAAGCAGCAGAAATTGCTGAAGAAAGACTTTTCCGCGAATCTGAAAAAGAATCAGGAAACATTGAAAAAACACCTGGAGCATGCCGGAAAGAAAGCTGATGGGTACGTAGAAGATCAGAATGCCTATACAGACGTTGCCTATGGAGATGCAACGATGCAGTTCTCCGGCTGTGAGATCTTTGCTACATATAACGCTATACGCAATATAGCAGGAAAGGCCACTGCGAACCTGGCAAATATGATATCTGAATATGAAAAAGATGGTATGGTACTTTCGGGCAAATTCGGTACAGCTCCAAAAGCTATAAAGGATTACCTGGAAAAGAAGGGATTTAAGACAGAGATGACTACCGATGAGAAGAAATTCGATGAGATCGGCAAGAGACATCAGAGCATGATCCTTACAATGTACAATGATAAAAACGACATCAGTAAGGAAGTTCATACAGTAAATATTTCCAAAGAGGGCGGAAAGTATACGGCGCATAACGTTTATTGCAACGGGCAGGTCGTAGGACCTTATAACAGCATCAGTGAAGTGATAAAAAACATAAACAAAGGACTGGCGAAAGGCATTTCCCTGATCGGCGTATCCAAAAAATAAAGCGAAGTTACAAGGTTAAAAAAAGCTTATAAAAAACCCTTGTGTTGAACCGGCACATTACCGGATCAGCACAAGGGATTTTTGCATTTATCGGGGCAGATTTCTATCCTTACCTTCCGATGCAGCGCGGCAAGTTGGAGGAACTCGCCTCCGTCCCCGGTTCCGTGGCGGAACTCGTCTCCGTCCCCGGTTTCATTGGGTGTGGATGCCGCGGAGGGTTTCGGAGTAGGCTTTGCGGTACTGGCGTGGCGTGAAACCTACGGTCTTCGAGAATACAGTGTTGAAATAGTTGCTGTCATTAAAGCCGACCATCATGGCGATTTCCGTGATGGTGGCGTCGGAGCTCAGCAGCTGTGTCTCGGCTTCGCCGATGCGGCGCCGGGACAGGTATTTTTTGATGGAGTATCCTGTGGCCGCCTTGAAAATATGTGAAGCATAGGAAGCGCTGATATTCAGTGAAGAGGCTATATGGTTAATAGATATATCTTCGCGGAAGTTTTCGTCTATATAACCCTTGATCCTGTCTACCAGGATATAATCTTCCGAACCCATACTGCGAGAGGTCTTTTTTGAAAAGCCAAGCGATATTAACAGAAAGGCGATCGTCAGATGGCGGCAGAATTCTCTGGTGAAAGGCTTCTCCAGATTCAGGGTACTGAAGATCAGATGACACATAGAAAGCATTTCTTCGAAATATTCGTTGGAATGGCGTACGAAGCCATCTTCTTTCGTGGTCAGGTGATTTACAGGAAGACCCTTCAGATGAATATTCGTTATTCCGAAGCAAAAGGTGCCGATGTTTTCATCAGAATCTGTGGCGACCTCATGCAGTGCGCCCGCATTATAAAGCAGGATATCGCCCTTCTTTACCTTGTGAAATTCATTATCCACGTTGTAATTACCGGAACCTTCGTATACCAGCAGCAATTCGGCAATATTTTCATGACTGTGCATGGGCCGGATCAGCTCTCTGGAATCGTATTTTTGCTGCGTAATATACACCAGGTTAGGGAGCTTCCCGTCTACGAACCGGGATTCATAGTTTCCGATAGAAAAAGAGCTGTTAGCAGAAGTCATTCGAAAGACCTCCTGTCTGAGATGAAAGCAGAAAATTAAAGTTTCCTTTTCTATAATAGCATATTCTTATGGCAAAAAAGTACTGATTTCAACGCAAAAAAACTTATTATTTTTATATTATAAAAGCAGTTTTTCAGAGGTGAAAAAATCCATATATGAATATAATAAGATCATCAAAGGGAACGGCTTCACGGGAAAAGAAAAAGAAAAGCAAAAGACGAGGGTTTCCCGATGAGCAGATATAAATGAATTTCAGGAAAGAAAAAGGGAGGATTAGTAAATGAGTATCAAAATATGTGGCGCACCTGCAAGCTGGGGTGTAGACGATCCTAAAAATCCATATCTTCCAAAATGGACAAAGGTATTGAATGAAGCTCATAAGGCGGGATACAGAGCAATCGAACTTGGACCGTACGGATATCTTCCGATAGATGCGGATCTGGTAGCAGAGGAACTGAACAAAAACGAGCTTGCGATCGTTGCAGGTACGATTTTCCATGATCTGGTAGATCCTGATAATCAGGAAGCGGTACTTAAGGCAGTAGATGATATCTGCCAGCTGATCACTGATCCGAAGCTTCCGAAGCTTGAAGTTTTCGAAGGACAGAAATTCCCGACTCCTTACATGACAGTCATGGACTGGGGACATGATGAAAGAGATTTTGGGGCAGGCCATGTAGATACATCACCGAGAATGAATGATGAAGAGTGGGCAGCTTTCATGAAAAATGTACGCGCTGTCTGCGAGAGAGCAAATAAATGGGGCGTTCGTCCGGTGATCCATCCTCACGCAGGCGGATACATCGAGTTTGAAGATGAGATCGAAAAACTTGTAAGAGATATTCCATACGAGGTTGCAGGTCTCTGCCTGGATACAGGACATGTTTACTACTCAGGAATGGATCCGGAGACAATGCTTAGAAAATACGCCGACGTTCTGGACTATGTACACTTCAAAGATGTAGATCAGAAAGTATACGATTCAGTCATGAGCAAAAAGATCCGCTTCTTCGAAGGATGCGGCGAAGGTTCCATGTGCCCGATCGGCTCAGGAGCACTGAACTATCCGGGCATCAAGAAAGTCCTTGAGGAAATCAATTACAACGGATACATCACCATCGAGCAGGAAAGAGATCCCAGGAATCAGGAAACATCTCTCCGCGATGTAAAGCAGAGCGTTGACTACCTGAAATCCGTAGGATACCTCATCTGATGACCTGCGAAGGATCCTTCAGGAAAGCTTAAAGGACAGAGCTTAAAGCAAAGATTAAAAGTAAAACGCAGCGATAAAAAACATAACGATAATTAAAAAACATAACCATAATTAAAAAACAACCATAATTAAAAAATATAGCAAAGATAAAAAGTATAAACAAAACACAGATTAGAGAGTAAAAGGAGAAAGAAAATGATCTACGGTGAGAAAAATGTTGAGAATCCGATTCGTTGGGGTATGGTAGGCGGCGGCCGCGGAAGTCAGATCGGTTATATCCATCGTTCTGCAGCACTTAGAGATTTTAACTTTGACCTGGTAGCGGGAGCATTTGATATCGATCCTGAAAGAGGTAAAGACTTCGGAAAGAACCTTCATGTAGATCCTGAAAGATGCTACCCGGATTATAAGAGCATGTTCGAAGCAGAGGCTAAGCGCGAGGATGGAATTCAGGCAGTATCTATCGCTACGCCGAACTTCACACACTTTGAGATCGCAAAAGCAGCCCTTGAGGCAGGTCTTCACGTATACTGCGAGAAGCCAATGTGCTTCACCACAGAAGAGGCTGAGATCCTTGAGGAGGCAGTAAAAAAATCCGGCAAGGTAATGTTTGTATCCTACGGATACGCAGGACATCAGATGATCGAGCAGGGACGTCAGATGATCGCAAACGGCGACCTTGGAAAGATCCGCGTAATCAAAATGCAGTTCGCTCACGGCGGAAACAACGTTGCTGTAGAAAAAGGCTTCGCTTCCCAGGCTTGGCGTGTAGATCCGAAAAAAGCAGGCCCGGCATTCTCCATGGGTGATGTAGGAACACATATGCTGTACCTCATCGAGGCAATGTGCCCTGACATGAACATCAAGAGAGTAATGTGTACAAAACAGTCCTTCGTAGAAGGCCGCGCTCTGGAAGACAACGCAATGTCTATCATGGAATACGATAACGGCGCTATCGCATACCTGTGGTCATCAGGAATCAACGCTGGCGCACAGTTCGGATTCAACTTCCGTATCGTAGGCGAAAAAGCATCCATCGAGTGGGACGCTGAGCATCCAAACTTCCTGAAATACGAAGTACAGGGACAGATCCCGCAGCTCCTTTCCAGAGGAAACGGATACCTCTACGAATCAGCAAAAGCTGACGACAGAATCGGCGGCGGACATCCGGAAGGCCTGTTCGAAGCATGGAGCAACATCTATACAAAATTTGCAAAAGCCATCGACAAAACAGAAAAAGGCGAGACGATCGACTTCTGGTATCCGGACGTACACGCAGGACTCATGGGAACAAAATGGGTAGAAAAATGCGTAGAGTCAGGAAACAACAACTCCGTATGGGTAGACTTTGACTAAAACAAAACACAGCCAAAACATTTCATAACATATAATCTTTTTTGTAATTACCCAAGAAGGCCCCGCGGCATACTGCCGCGGGGCCTTACTACGTCATCGGTTCGGTCGGAATCTTACGTCACCGATCCTATTGAAATCATCCCCCATCGTTGGTTCTATATCGAAACCACCGATACCTTACGAAGCCATTTCCTGTCGTCGTCTCACACTACGCAGGCACAGAGCGCCCATCCCCTCGCAGCGACTTTTGGACTGAGCGAAGCGAGGGAAACGGAGCAAGAGGGGATGGGCGCTCTGTGCCGTGCCAGTGCCATCTACCTCTCAGGCACCTTTTGGACTGAGCGAAGCGAGGGAAACGGAGCAAGAGGGGATGGGCGCTGTGCCGTCCCTGTGCCGTCCCTGTGCCGTCCCCGTACCGTTACTTAACCCAGGCACTGCAGGAGCAGTCCCGAGAATGGCTCGAGTTCGCACACGAGTGTCTTTCCATACTCTGCCCTGAACCTTATTTCGTTTTTATTTTCAGTATTTTCAGCATTTCCGGCGCCGCCGGTATCTTTATTATCCGAAGTTTTCTGATCTGCGGCTATCTTTTCCGCAATCTCTTCGTTTTCTTTCAGATGGCAGGCCTTTTTTTCCAGAGGTGTGTTTCCACCGTACATTTCCCAGTCGGTATTCAGTATTATGCGGATATCGCTGACCGGACCGGCCTCATCGGACAGAACCAGCTCGTAGTATTGTTTTTGTCCGCTGAAATTAAATACGGAAATCAGTTTCTCGCTGATGCAGCAGCGCAGGATCGTATATATGCAGGAATCCTTCTGCACGCAGTCGAGCCATTTGAAGCCTTTATCCGCGTAATCCCACTGGTACAGCGCGGGATGCTCCAGATAAACGTGATTCAGAGATTTCATATAGTTGTTAAATTCGGTATGCTTGGGATATAGCATAAGGACCCAGTCCATCTCTTTGTCCTCGTCCCACTCGCGGAAATGACCGATCTCGTTCCCCATGAAATTCAGTTTTTTGCCCGGGTGAGAATACATGAAGAGATACATGGCGCGGGCCTGAGGCCATTTCATATCGTATTCGCCGTTCATTTTCTGCAGGATCGTGGCCTTTCCGTGGACGACCTCGTCGTGGGAGAGGGGCATGAGATAGTGCTCGTTAGTGAAGTACATCATGGAGAAGGAGAGCTTATGGTATCCGCCGCCCCGGAACAGGGGACTGCTCTGGAAGTATTCCAGAGTGTCATGCATCCATCCCATATCCCATTTGTAATCATATCCAAGACCGCCGTATTCCACCGGAGTGGTAACGTTCGGGAAGCTGGTGGAGTCTTCAGCTACCAGGAAAATGCCGGGATTCAGGCTTTTCAGCCCGCTGTTCATTGTTTTGACAAAATTAAGCGCCGGGCCGTTGACGCCGCGTTTTTCGTCGCCCATCCAGTAGATGATGCGGCTGATGGCGTCCATGCGCAGACCGTCAAAGTGATATTCCTTCAGCCAGTAGTTCGCGGCGGACTGAAGAAAGCTGGCTACCTCGCCGCGGTTGTGCAGGAAGTTCGGACTGCCCCATTCGCTGACGCTGACGTCGCTGTCGGGGTATTCGTAAAGTGAGTAGCCGTCGAAGTGAGACAGACCGTATGCGTCGGAAGCAAAGTGTACGGGGACAAAATCGAGTATTGCGCCGATGCCGTTCCGGTGCAGATGGTCGATCAGGTATTTCAGGTCGTTGACGGTGCCGTAACGGCTTGTGGGGGCAAAAAAGCCCGTGCTCTGGTATCCCCAGCTGTTGTCGCTTGGATATTCGTTCAACGGCATGAATTCTACGAAGTTGTAGCCATTGTCTTTGAGGTATTCCGCCAGCGGCTCTGCCAGCTCGCGGTATGTGTACCAGTCTTCTTTTCCGGGACCTTTTTTCTTCCAGGAGCCGGCATGCATTTCGTAGATATTCAGGGGTCTGTCCTTCATATCGGAGCGCTGGCGCATCCATTCGTCGTCATGGAAGTCGTAATCATACATATTCCTGATGATGGAGCGATGCGCGGGGCGCAGTTCCATCCCAAAACCATAAGGATCGCAGTGGTCAGTGTACTGGCATCCGTGGTGATAGATCCTGTATTCGTAGCAGTCGCCCTCCTTTGCGCCTTCCAGGAAGAGCTCATAAAATTTATTGTCGGCGGTTTTATTCATGGGAATCTCCCGGTCGTGGATCCGCAGACATACGCCGTCGGCCTGGGGAGCGTACACGCGAAACATAGTCGCGCCGAAACCCGGGTGCGCGCCAAGCCACTCATATGCGTTAAATACATGCCCTGTATAAAACTCATAAATATTCATTTTCCACACCTCTCTCACATTTTTTGATCCAGATAATTGCAACACTCAGTAGAGCAGGAAATTTGTGTAATGATGCAAACAATCTGCACAAGCATTAGAACTTCTGTATTTACGGAATCTGCTGTATGAGCAGAAATCATACTGCCTGAGCGAAGCGAGTTTATGATTTCGCGAATATTGACAGCAGATGAAGTGAATACATAGAAGTTCTTTGCGCGGAAGCTGTTTGCATCATTACACAAATTTACCTATATCCGGATTCTTGTATCAACTGGCAATGCTTCTGGCCAAATTGACACTCGTATATTATTTTTTTATAATTATAATCAATAAGGGACAAAATATGGTATTATCAATGAAGCCAAAAAGTACAATAATTGACGGTTTGGGGAAATCGTCTATTATTTTCTGCGCGATAAGGCCTGAGAGCGGGCGCCATGCCTGCATGAGCGACCATTCGACCGCAGTGCAGGAGCAGGGCAGCATGAGTATTTCCGTTTCTATCGAAAAGCGATCCGCTGAAGATCCGAAGTAAAGACGGGCATAATGATGAAAGGACATTAGAATGCGGATCCGGCAGGGAAATGCAAAGGCAGCCTCCGGCAATGGTATTGAAGGAAGTTGGAATGGATCTTAGAGAGAAGAAAACACAGAAAAGTATCAGAAACGCGTTTTTGCAGATACGTGCCCGTAAGGACCTTGGAAAGATCACTGTTAAAGAGCTGGCGTCAGCGGCTGAGATAAGCAAGGCGACATTTTATCTGCATTACAGAGACATTTACGATCTGTCTGAAAAGATGCAGTCAGAGGTGATTCGGGATGTCCTTGAAGGGATCGGAAGGCCGGAGCTTTTTTTTCATGACAAGGCTCAGTTTCTGGATGAATTCCTGCAGTCGTTTTACGCAAAAAAAAGCATGATAGATATTCTTTTTGGCGGAAGCCAGAACGGTATTCTGGCGTTGAGCATTGAGCGTGAGATGAAAGATTATCTGATAAAGATGAATCCTGATCTGCAGGATGACGCGGAGTTTAACACGAGGTTCACTTATTGGGTGATGGGAGGCTTTTACGCGTTTTGGGAGAACACAAAGCGTTTTTCGACAGAAGAGATCCTGCAGACTTTGAAGGCAATGATACAGGAGTGATTTTGCGAAATATGTAATGTATTGGGGAAGCAGTTTACATATGAGCGAGACTTGAATATAAAGGGGAGAAAAATTAATGAGGGTTACCTGGTATAGGACCGCCAGCCTGATGCTGGAGAATGATAAGGGGAAGAAGATCGCTGTGGATCCATATCTGCAGTATCCGATAAAAAAAGAGAAACTGAAACAGAGATTTTTACAGGCAGACAGAGTTCTGATAACACATGGGCATTTTGATCATATCGAAGATATTGCCGATATTTATAAAGACAGGGACGTCCGGATCTATGGAACGAAGACGCCGCTGAAAAAAATCATCAAGAGGGGCGTTAAACGTTCCGGAACTCATCCGGTGCGGCCGGGGAGCAAAATTAAATTTGACGATATGCATGTTACAGTATATCAGAGCAGACATTGTCGTTTTGATTTTCCTATGTTGGCAAAAACGATGTTTTCCCGAGCCGTATGGAGACATCCGATGGATGCTCTCGAAATTGTATTTAAGCATTTTTCCTTCAGAGAGAAGGGGGAAACTGTTTTTTATGAATGCGAGGAACATGGCAGACGGCTTCAGATCATGGGAAGCATGAATCTGGATCCGAAGATAAAATACCCTGCGGGAGCGGACGTTCTGATCCTGCCGTTTCAGGGCAGGAGTGACCGGGATGTATACGCAAGGCAGTTTATCAGGAGACTGAAGCCGAAAAGGGTATATCTGGATCACTATGACAGTGCGTTTCCGCCGGTGTCGCAGCAGATCGATACCCGGTTTTTCTGCGCGGTCGTGGAGGAAGAGTTCGGGATCCCGTGCGAGGCGATGATCTACGGCGAAAGGATCCGGGTATAGAAGAAAAAGGGCTTGTAGATTGAGCCGGAAGGCGATACATCCTGCGGGCATGAAGACCGACCGGGTATAGAAGGAACAGGTTTATGGATTAAGTTAGAAGAGTGAAGAGAGGGTCCATGAGATTAAGAAATACGGAAAAAAAGAAATCGTCAGAGAAACAGAACAGACTGGAGCAGCTTATTTTGGCAAAAAGGCAGAGTTTCATCAGAGATAATTTTTTGTCGGATGATTTTCTGAGATTCTTTTACGGGAACAGAGAGCCTTTTGAAAGGATGCTGGTTTACTACCGTTGTGCCATGATGGAGGTGGAGACCAAGTTCCGTGTTCTGAACGAGCAGTTTTCCATCAGATATGACCGCAATCCGATCGAGACGATCAAGACCAGGATCAAATCAGAAGAGAGCCTGATCGTGAAGCTTCGCGACAGGGATCTGCCGCTGACAATAGCGGCAATCGAGGAGAATATTTATGATATTGCGGGGGTTCGTGTTATCTGTTCTTTCCCGGAGGATATTTACATGCTGGCCGAGAGCCTGCTGAAGCAGGATGATATCAAGCTGATCCAGAGAAAGGATTACATTGAAAATCCGAAGCCGAACGGGTATCGCAGTCTGCATCTGATCGTGGAGGTGCCTATTTTTCTGCAGAATGAGAAAAAGATGATGAAGGTGGAGGTGCAGCTTCGAACGATCGCGATGGATTTCTGGGCGAGTCTGGAGCATAAGCTTCGCTATAAGAAGAATATTCCTGATTCGTATGTGGACGAGCTGGCAGGAGAGCTTCTGGAGTGCGCGAATATCAGCGCGGATCTGGACCGGCGCATGCAGGATATCCGGACAAAAATAACGGAAATCGAGAAGGGTGAAACGAAAGTAAACGGTCAGGCGTTCCCGTCCCGGAGGAGGCATACCGATAAGTAACGAACTAAGACTTCCCGCATGGCATTTCTGAAACAGTCTGATCATGAAAATAACTGAGCCAAAAACATGACGTGGGAAGTTTTTATTAGTAAAAAGAAAGCCGGGCGAAGGAGAAAATGATAATTATTCGCACAATTTCTCAACTACATGGAGTTGCGCAATTATATGTGCAGGAAAGATACTGAAAGGAAACGAAAGAAGATGGGCTGTCTTTATTTTGTAAGACATGGGGAGTCTGAGTGGAACGTAGAGGATAAGATCTGCGGCGCGACGGATATTCCTCTGACGGAGAAGGGACATCAGCAGGCGGTTGAGACCGGAAAGATGTTTCTGGAAAAAGGGATCAGAGCTGATGAGATCCTTTATTCACCGCTGGTCCGCGCTGCGGATACGGCGAAACATATTTCGGAGATGACCGGTATTCCGGCGCGAGAAGAGCCGAGGCTGATCGAGCAGAATTTTGGCAAATGGGAAGGGACGAGTCCGAGAAACAGCGAGGCGTTTCGCAGGGATAAGACCAGATTTGTAAACAGCTTTGAAAACGGGGAGTCCATGCTGCGGCTGGCACAGCGGATATATAACGTACTGGATGAGCTGAAGGCGCAGTCTGATGAAAAAACATATGTGATCGTTGCGCATAACGGCATTGCGCGCGTGGTGAAATCCTATTTCCAGGACATGACAAATCAGGAGTTTGCTGATTTTGCAGTGAAAAACGCGGAAATACACAGATTTGATTTTTGAGGCATACCGATGTGTTAAAATCTGAACAAGGACTGTTATAGTTTTAACATTCTGATAAAAATAATTAATATAAATAAATAATCTGAAAACTACTTGACAAATAAGACAAATATCTGTATTATATAGTTAGAAATAAGAAAGAGAGAAAAAACAAAGAACATTTCCTTTATCCTAAGGAAATGAATCCCCATATAGGAGGACGGACCGATGGGAGCATAAGTTTTAATCAATTTTAATTAATCTCATGCGAAACAGAAGTCTGAAAACTTTGGAAAACCAAATAAGGAGGGCACGAAAATGAAATTGCTGAATTTTCATTAACGGGGCTATTCGATGACGAGAAAGTCGAATAGCCCTATTTTTTTGCGTTTTTTTGTGTGGTTTTTGCGCTTTTTTGCAAGATCATGGGTTTTGTAGTACAATGTCTAAAATAAGCTGAGTTGAGATTCAGATTTGAGCGACTCGCCTGCGGGTCCTTTTCGGAAATCTTGGTCATCTGTGCGCCGCGTTTGGGGAGATGTGGCTGCGCGGCGTATACAAGGGGTAACAACGGAGAGGAAATGATGAGTAAAGATTACACGGTAGCTGAATTAATTTCCATGGTACAGGCATTTTGTGAAGCAAGAGACTGGGATCAGTTTCATAATCCGAAGGATCTGGCCATCGGCGTCAGCACGGAGGCGAATGAACTGCTGGATATTTTCCGTTTCAGGAACGGTACAGAGGTCGAGGACCTTATGAACGACGCGCGGAAAAGAAAACATGTGGAGGAAGAGCTTGCTGACATTTTATTCTTTGTTCTGCGCTTTGCTCAGATGAACCGGATCGACCTGAAGGAAATCCTGGAGAGAAAAATGGCGAAAAACGCGGAAAAATATCCTGTAAAATACGCCAAAGGCAGAAACCTCAAATACGACGAGCTGGCAGAAAACCGCAACGAAACCGGGGACGGAGACAAGTTCCGAAATGGAACCGGGGACGTAGACAAGTTCCGTAACGGAACCGGGGACGGAGATGAGTTCCGCAGAAATGAAGGGCTGAGGGGTGGTGATGAACACCGCAGCAATGTAAATCCTCAAGACGGTTCCACTGGCTGTGCCGGAGATCTTCTGAATAGTGAAGAGGCAGATCACAGTGCGGGATATCACAAAGAATCGGATCACAGTGAAGTGTACCGGACCGGGATGAATCGAGGCGATGCACATTACACCGAAGCGGGTCAAAGCGAAGCGGACCGGGCCGGGATGAATCGAGGCGATGCACATTACACCGAAGCGGGCCAAAGCGAAGTGTACCGGACCGGGATAAATCGAGGCGATTCGCATTGCACTGAAGCGGGGCATGGCGGAAAAAATCAAAATGAAGCAATTCAAAGTGAAATAAATCAAAGTGAGACAAATCAAGGCGAAATAAATCACGGTGGAATTATCGGGAAGGGCATGAGTGCAGATATGAAACGCGCCTCCGTCCCCGGTTTCATAGGGGATATTAAGCGGAGGTTTCTGGCGGCGAGGACGCAGGAGAATCTGCTGACGCTGCTTAGCGCGCTTCGGATCTCGGATATGTATGTACCGGTGAAGGATTTCGTGAAGAATGAGGATGGTACGGTCAGCGAGGACTGGGAAAGAGAAGATACTGGGGAGATCCTGTTGAAGGTGGATATCATGGAAGATGAAGAAGGAGAACGTTATTTTCCGGTGTTTTCATCGAAGGAGGAGATCCCTGAGGATTATAAAGAAAAGCAGCAGATCATCAGCCTGCCGATGACGAAGTGTATCCGCATGGCCAAGGAGAGAGAAGATCTGGCGGGGATCGTTATAGATCCTTTTACGGATATGGTTACCATGCCGCCGCAGATCACGGATATTATTCTGGAAATGGAATCTCATCTGCCGCTGGAGGAATAGATCTGAAGAAAATAATACTGACATTATGTACGATACTGTGGATGAGTTTTATATTCGGCATGTCCGGTGAGAATGGCACGGATTCTTCCGCGCTGAGTGAAAAGGCGGTTGTGATCGTGGCGGGCGCAGTGGCGGCGGTGACAGATCTGGACGAGGATAACCCTGAGCTCTGGGAGAGACTGAAGGGAAACATGCATTATTATGTGCGGAAGGCAGCGCATATGCTGGAATATGCGATCCTCGGACTGCTTCTGGTACTGACCCTTAGCAGCTACGGGATCAGCGGAGTAATCATACCTTGGATCGCCGTCTTTATCGGCGTGATATATGCCGCAAGCGATGAGTATCATCAGACTTTTGTGGCAGGACGCGCCGGACAGCTGATGGATGTACTGATCGACAGCGTGGGACTTTTGGCCGGCGTTCTGATCGCATCGGTTCTGGTGGGCATTGCCGGACTGGGAAGGTTGATTTTTGGCAAAAAAAGCCGCCGCAGATAAAAAACAACATTTTTATTAAATATATCAAGAGGGGAACCAACAGCATGATCAGGATAAAAAATCTGACAGACGATATAAATCATGTGATCATAGAGACGAAAGGAAATTTTTCTGTTCTGGAGCACAAGAGAGACAGTTCGGTCAATCCTGAGTCCGCAAGGCTTGAATATTACATGAAAGAGATGAATATTCATAAGCGCCAGCTGATCATTGATCTGGAGGAAGGCGAGGGCGTTGTAATTCAGGCCGGTTCAATGCAATGGGTAGCCGGTGACGTGGAAGCTACCACCGGCGTCAGGGGACCGCTTGATTTCCTGGGCAAATTCGTAAAAGGCAGTATGACGGATGAGAGCGCGATCAAGCCGGAGTACGTGGGCGAGGGATCCATGGCACTGGAACCGACTTTCAAACATATCCTTCTGGAAGAAGTAGAGGACTGGGATGGCGGTCTGGTCATGGAAGACGGTATGTTTCTGGCGTGCGACAGCACAGTAAAACGAACGGTGCAGATGAGGTCAAATGTTTCATCAGCAGTGCTGGGACATGAAGGAATGTTTAACACAAAACTGACAGGGGCGGGAGTGGCTGCCCTGGAGAGCAATGTTCCCAGAGAAGAGCTTGTGATCGTTGAGATGAAGGATGATGTATTAAAGGTCGACGGATCCTATGCAGTATGCTGGTCCGGATCTCTGAAATTTTCTGTTGGAAAGGCAGGAAAAACACTTGCAGGATCGATTGTTTCAAAGGAGAAGCTGGTGAACATTTATTCCGGCACCGGCCGGGTAATGCTGAGCACGGTGGCAAACAGCTATGCCGACGCGATTCCGCCGGAAACGCCGAAGCAGGAGCAAAGGCCGCAGCCAAAAAAAGAGCAAAAGGGGCAGGCGCGCAAGTGATACGATACTGCAGAAGCGGGGGGCTTCTTACACTGAGATAAACAAAGTTGATTACCAAGGAGAAAACGCCATGGAATTATGGGATATTTATGATGAAAACAAGAAAAGAACGGGCCGAACGATGGTCCGCAATGATTTTACGATGAAACCCGGAGATTTTCATCTGACTGTATTGGGAGTGATCCGTCGTCCGGATGGTAAGTATCTGATCACGCAGAGGGTAAAAACTAAACGCTGGGCACCGGGCTGGTGGGAGGTTTCCGGCGGCGGCGTTATGGCCGGCGAGGATTCCGCGGACGCCGTAGCCAGGGAGATACGGGAAGAGACGGGACTGGATGTATCGGGATGTCCTGACGGCTATAAGTTTACTTATTCAAGAGTCAATCCGGATGAGGGGGACAATTACTTTGTAGACGTTTACCGCTTTGAGATGGATTTTGACGAGAAAGACGTAAAGGTGCAGGAAAAAGAAGCGGCAGGATACATGCTCGCGGATCTGGATCAGATCAGAGAATTCGCTTCCCGGGGAATATTCCTTCATTACGACAGCATCAAACAGGTATTTGAAGACTGAACCTTAAGAGATAAAAAACAGACGAAAGTCCTGCGCGTTCCCTCAAGCTTGAGGGAGCGCGCAGGACTTTCACCGTTTTTGAAAGAAAATTACGATCATTCTTCGTCATCGTAGCGCTTGTTCCAGAAAGCGTCTTTCATATCTTTTATAACTGCAGCTTTAAAACGATCAGGGTCCTCGATGTTTACCTTGCGTCTGATCTTTTGTTTTTTGGGCTTTTCTGAATCCTTGTTTTTTTTCTTTTTCTTCTTTTTTACGATTTCAGAAGAAACACTGCCGGGAGAAATATTGTCGGCAGATTTTTTCTTTTCCGATGATTTTTCGTTTGATTTCCCGGTTGGTTTTCCGGTTGATTTTCCGGTTTTGTCGGTCTTTTCATCCTTTTTCTTCTTTTTATTTTTTCCGGCTTTTGTTTCATCGTGTTTTTTTCGCGATTTATTCTCTGTGTGAGTGTTTCCGGCCTTTTCAGACGCTGCATCCGTGCCGGGATCTGAGACGCCGGCGTGATACGGGTGAGCGCCTGAGGAGTTATCGTCCAATCTGAATCCTGAATTATTGTCGTGCGCTCCAAATCCCGAGATACTGTCGTCCGATCTAAGCTCTGTGTTGTTCCTGTCTGATCTAAGCTCAGAGGCAGTGCCATCCGATCTAAGCTCAGAGGCAGTGCCATCCGATTTAAGTTCGGAGGCGGTGTCATTCATGTCAAAGCCCGAGGTGTTGTCATCCGTGTCAGACGCTGTGGTTTCATTTTCCTGTATGTCAGAAATAGCGGCCTCCTGTTCGGAGAAGGAGCTTTCTGTAAGCCTTTGCAGTGCGTCAAATGGCATGGCCGGAGTGCTTTCATTTCCGGAACTGAGGACATTCTGGCTGTCGAAGATCTTTGTTTCGGGAGAGGAATGTTTCAGTTGCTCCATGATCTCTTCAGAGGAGATACGGCCGGTATCTGTAGAGAATACGCCGGTTTTGTTTCGGGATTCGATTTCTCTAACGCTTTCGGCGAGAGACTGGGTGGCCATTTTCAGTTCCTGGTCGATCTCACTTTCGGCTTTTTCGCGAAGCAAAACGGATCTGGCGAGGACCTTTGCCTCCTCCAGGTCTCTCGCGGCCTGCTTTTTGAAAGCAATTTCTGCCAGCTGACGTCTTCGGACGTCGTCTTTTGCGATCTCGCCTTCTATTACGCCTATGGCTTCTTCGATGCCGCCTTTCTGGCGGAGAGAACCGGATACCCATTCGGCGTTGCGGCAGAAGGAATCATTTTCCAGAATGTTCTTTGCTGCGTTACGCATGGTGATCATATCATCTTTATGAAGGACCGTACCGCATTTTAATTCCACGACGCGCTTTGAAATGCCGCGCTGTTCCACAGTCTGCGGGAACAAAAGCATCGGAACGCCGTAGTATAAGGATTCATTAACGCTGCTCATGCCGCTGTGGCAGATGAACAGATCCGCGTTCTGCAGAGCGACTTTCTGGTCTACCCAGGAGCGTACAAAAATGTTTCCGGGCAGGACGCCGAGTTCTGTCGGGGGGAAACCACGTCCCGTGGACATAACAACGTTGATATTCTGTCCCCGGAAAGCTTCCACGCAGGTACGGTAGAAATCCTTCATGTTATTCAGGCTTCCCATTGATACATAGATCAGCTTGTGCTGTTCCCGTTCGATGGGTACCGATTCATCATTATAGATTTGGAATCCGATAAAATGGTAGTTGTCTGAAAATGTTTCCGATGCGGGATGAAATCCTCTGGAGGAATAAACCAGCGTTGTGGAAACGCCGTCGTCCGGCAGGAGAACCTCCATGTTCTGGATCGGATATCCGTTTTCCTGCAGCTTTCGGAGTGAAAGCAGGGAAATGGATTTTGAGATAGAATGGAGGAATTTTTTGCTGGGCGTTGTCCGCATCAGACGGGAAGAGTATCTGTTCATGGCAAAGCAGGTCATGGAACAGACATATGGTATCTTCATTTTTATGGCAATGCTTTTGCCCCAGATTGCGTGTGTATCTGCGATGATACAGTCGGGGCGGCTTGCGGTAAACGCTTCACAGAGGACCGGATCCATGGCAAGCGTGATATCTGCCAGCTTTGGGAAGGAGTCTGTGATATTTGTGCTCAGCGATAAGACCTGCTTCGGGGTAAGCTCGAGCGGCTCGAGGAATGCGTCGCAGGAAACATAGGAAGCGCCTGTATTTTCAATTTCTTCTCTGAATTCATCAAAAGCGTAGTAGATTACCTCGTGACCGCGGCGGATCAACGCGTGCACTACGGATAATGTAGGCTCGAAATGACCTCTGTCAGGGGTGCAGAAATATACTATCTTACTCATAAAATCTGTGTTCTCCAATTGTCAGATTATTTTTGAAATAATACCATATTTGAAGAAATAGCACAAGGTAAGCACTTCGCGTAACCGGGGACGGAGACGCGTTCCGGGGCGTAACCGGGGACGGAGACGTGTTCCGTAATGAAACCGGGGACGGAGGCACGTTCCGTAATGAAACCGGGGGACGGAGGCGCGTTCCGGGGTGTAACCGGAGACGGAGACGCGTTCCGGTGGGTGGCCCGCCGTAAAGATCGGGTTCATAAGGTGGTTTTGACTGAGATTTTTGTATAGGCTAACATTTTCGGCGAAAAATATGATATAGTATTGAAAGAATATGCATCACTTTACCGTACGAAAATCAGTTAAAGCGGATGAGTGTATTTTTGTTTTGGAGGGTTTTATTATGGAGCAGAATTTATTTTCTAATACAAATATACTGGAGTGGCTTGAATACTATGCGGCAAACACGACACTTGACTTGGAGAAGGTTAAGATTATTGACATTACCAGAAAGAATAAAAACCTGATCCCGACCGTGGAATCTCATAATTCTGTTCTCGTCTTTACGGAGGCGGGACATCAGGATATTTTTTACCGTATGTGGGACGCCGGACTTGGAGAATGCGTTGTCTGGTACAACGAGGGTTCGGATCCGAGCGGACCTATCCTTCATAAGCCGGTAAAGGAGATGATCGACAGAGGCATTAATGCGTCGGCGGGAATGCTGATCATCAACGATAAGGCAAGATCCACATATAAGATCGGAATCGCGAACTCCAATTTCTCCCGCGGCTCTGTCCGCTACGTGGGTGCCGAGATCCGTGCGGTCATTCTTAGCAAAATGAATATTGCGCAGAATGACGTGGTATGCGTCATCAGCGGCGCGTCCATCGCGGTTGAAGCCGCTATGCTGGCGCCGGAAGGAAACGTCATCGCGGTCGAATACAGTGCCAGCGACAGAAAGACGGTGGAAGAGAACGCTCATAAATTTGGCCTGAACAATATTGAAGTTCTGGATAAGGTCGACGAGGAAAGCTTCGCAGATCTCCCGACGCCGACAAAAGTCATGATGGTGGCTTCCGCAAGCATGGAAAAGGAGCTGGAATATTTGATGCGGCTGAATCCGCACATTGAGTTTGTTATTTATACGCTTGATTTCCAGTGCGCCGCTTCTCTGCCCGCGCTTCTGGATAAGTATGATGTGGATGAGGTCGAGGTGGTCCAGATAGCCGTAAGTAAGCTGAATTCCAAGCACAACATGGTGGCTGAGCCGGCTCCGTGGCTGATCTACGGCATCGCATAAGAAGCATAGATAAGCGTAAATAAGCAGAGATACGCATAAATAAGCGTAAATAAAGGTAAATAAAGGTAAACAAACGTAGATTTAACGGCACAGGCGAAGAAATTAATGTAAATAAGCGTAAAAAAATCAGCCAGGAGAAAATGAGCCTGAATAAGGGAAAAAGACTCATAAAAGAATAAAATTTAATGAAAAAAGCTGTCTCGGGCAGTGATATTTTCGGTTTAAACGGGATTTTTTCGCTAAAAATCATCAATTCTCTTGACTTTTTTTGGACGGAACAATATAATTTCTTTTAGCACCTTTTCGTTAAATAGTTGTAAATTGTTTTGTACACGGGTGCAATTTTAGTATAATTTAATATCCCAGGTTAAAAGCGTCGATGGAGACAGTAGGATCAGAGGTCGATCATCAGAGAGTCGGTCATGGTGGAAGCCGATATCGTAAATCAGATTTGAATATCACTCCGGAGCTGCGGCCTGAAATGAAGTTCATTCGGGATAAATATCAAAGGACTTCAGAGTAGGAACCGCCGGAATTCCCCGTTACAGGAAGCGTGTATGGTGGTATGCAGTATTGGGTGGTATAGCAATGGTTATTATGAGCTTTTGTCCCTTTACGGGACAGAAGCTTTTTTGTGTCATAGAAAAGTATAATCTTTTTTCTATGACAACCCTCCGGGGGATGCACACGCCGCACAGAGGAAGGCAGCTGCGCTGCCGTGCGGCGGCGCGCAAAGTCCGGTCCGCTCCCCTCCCCTCAGGAATGAGGGACTGGGGAGTTGAAGTCCGCCCGCGGACTTTATTGTGAATTCCGGAGACAGACCCGGACGGAGCATTTTGATTTGTAAAAAATGGCTTTGATAAGCGTTGATTATGGAGGAAAGGATAATGAACAAAGAAACGATTGAAATTCGTTGGCATGGCCGCGGAGGACAGGGTGCAAAGACAGCATGTCTTCTTCTGGCGGATGCAGCATTTGCTTCAGGAAAACATGTGCAGGGATTTCCTGAGTACGGTCCGGAGCGTATGGGAGCACCGATCACAGCTTACAACAGGATCAGTGATATTCCATGCACGATCCATTCAAATATTTACTCGCCGGACTATGTGGTAGTCGTTGACGAATCGCTGCTTCATTCTGTGGATGTAACAGCGGGACTGAACCCGGAAGGAGCTATCGTTATAAACACTCCGAAGCCGGCCGACGAGGTCCGTCCTTTGCTGAAAGGCTATACGGGAGGCGTTTATACGCTTGACGCGAGAAAGCTTTCCGAAGAGCATCTGGGCGGCTATTTCCCGAATACGCCCATGCTGGCGGCCATCGTTCAGGTGAGCAAGGTCCTCGATCCTGTTCGTTTCATAGCTGATATGGAAGCTTCGTTCAAGCACAAATTTGCTACGAAGCCGCACGTGATCGCGGGAAACATGAACTGTCTGATCCAGTCAATGAAGGAGGTACATGCTTAATATGAGTATCATTAAGGCAAAAGATATAAATGAACACTCCCCGTGGCAGGAGATGACCATCGGAGGAGAAATTTACGAAGGCGGCACTGCCCGTCTGACAAAGACAGGCGAATGGAGATCGGACCGTCCCGTATGGATCGCGGATAAATGCAGACAGTGTCTGCTCTGCGTACCGTTTTGTCCCGACGCGTCCATCCCTGTAGAAGATGGAAAAAGAACAGAGTTTGATTTTGATCACTGTAAGGGATGCGGGATCTGCTGGAACGTTTGTCCGTTCGACGCGATCCGCATGGAGAAGGAGGTAAAGGAATGAGTATTCGAGAGAGACTTTCCGGAAACGAGGCGGTAGCATACGCAATGCGCCAGATCAACCCGGATGTTTTTGCGGCATTTCCGATCACGCCGTCCACAGAGATCCCGCAGTATTTTGCCCAGTATGTAGCAAACGGCGAGGTAGACACAGAGTATGTTACGGTCGAATCCGAGCATTCATCCATGTCCACGTGTATAGGCGCCTCCGCGGCCGGCGCGAGGGCGATAACAGCCACATCCTCGGCAGGTCTGGCTTTCATGTATGAGGTGCTTTATGTGGCGGCTTCCTCAAGACTGCCGATCACGCTGGCGTGCGTAAACCGTACGCTTACGGGCCCGATCAATATCAATAACGATCATTCTGATTCCATGGGAGCCCGTGATTCAGGCTGGATCCAGATCTATGCCGAGAACAATCAGGAGGCGTATGATAATTATCTGCAGGCAATGCGGATCTCCGAACATCCCGATGTCCGTCTGCCGATCATGATCTGTCAGGATGGATTCATTACGTCTCACGCCGTTGAGAATATCCTTCTGGAGGAGGACACGAAGGTAAAGGCTTTTGTGGGAGAATATAAGCCGGAGCATGCGCTGATAGGAAGAGATCATCCGCTGGCGGTAGGCCCTTACGATGTCTGCCCGTACTGCATGGAGCATAAGGTGCAGCAGGCCGAGGCGATGAAGGCGGCAAAAAAACAGATCCTGGCTGTGGCGGAAGATTTTGAAAAAACATTCGGCCGTAAATATGGATTTTTCGAGGAATATATGATGGAGGACGCTGAGGTGGCTCTGGTTCTGATCGGTTCGACAGCCGGCACCGCGAAGGCGTGTATTCAGAAGCTTCGCAAAGAGGGCGTTAAGGCCGGCCTGATCAAGGTCCGCGTATTCCGCCCGTTCCCGATGGAGGAGATCGCGAAGGCGCTGGAGGGTATAAAGGTCGTTGCAGTCATGGACAAATCAGAGGGTTACAACGCCTGCGGCGGTCCGCTTTTTGCCGAAGTACGTTCCGCGTGCTACGATCTGAAGGACAGACCGGAGATGATAAACGTGGTATACGGCCTCGCGGGCAGGGACTGCGCAGTGGAGGATATCGAAAAGGTATACCGTCATCTGCTGAAGATCCGGGATACCGGCGAAGTTGAGAGCAGATATATCCATATGGGTCAGAGAAGTAATAAGGAGGAGATTCTGTAATGGCATATAATTTGAAAAAAGAATTGTCCAAGCCGGAACGTTTCGTCGGCGGACATCGTCTTTGCGCCGGATGCGGCGCCGGTATCACATGCCGCGCCATGACACGCGCCCTGGATGAGGGGGATAAAGCCGTGATCACAAATGCGACAGGATGCCTCGAGGTTTCTTCCTTCCTTTATCCTTATACTGCATGGGAGGACAGCTATATCCATTCGGCCTTTGAGAACGCGTCAGCCACATGCGGCGGCGTGGAGGCTGCCTACAATGTCCTGAAACGAAAGGGTAAGGTCAAGGAAAACTATAAGTTCCTGACTATCGGCGGCGACGGCGGAACTTATGATATCGGTTTTCAGTCGCTCTCCGGCGCAATGGAGAGAGGCCACGATATGACGTATTTCTGTTATGACAATGAGGCTTATATGAACACAGGTATCCAGAGATCCTCCTCAACGCCTCGTTTTGCCAATGCGACTACGACCCCGACAGGTTCAGTCTCCCTTGGAAAAAAACAGAACAAGAAAGATCTGACGGACATTATGGTTGCTCACAATCTGCCGTACGTAGCGCAGACGACTTTCATCAACAACTTCCGTGATTTCCATGAGAAAGCCCATAAGGCGATCTACACGGAGGGACCGTGCTTTGTCAACGTAATGGCTCCCTGTCCGCGCGGTTGGCAGTATCCGGCGCATCTTCTTCCGGAAATCTGCAAGATGGCGGTTGAGACCTGCGTATGGCCTCTGTACGAGGTGATCGACGGCGAGTACATCCTGAATTACGAGCCCCGCAAAAAACTTCCCGTGACAGAGTTTATGAAGCTTCAGGGAAGGTTCAAACACTGTTTCAAACCAGGCAATGAATGGACGATCAAAGAAGCGCAGCAGTATGTTGATGAGAAGTGGGAGAAGCTGCTCGAGAAATGCAGATAAGCATAGAAAAAGCCGACGGTAAAGCTAAATCAGGATTTCCCGGCATATGCAAAATATAATGAGATAAAAATGACGCCCCGGGCGGGTATATAATCGGCCGCGGCGTCATTTTTTATGTCACAGGAAATTGCGTGAATTTCCTATGACAAAAACCCTCCGGGGGATGCACACGCCGCACAAAGGAAGGCAGCTGCGCTGCTGTGCGGCGGCGCGCAAAGTCCGGTTCGCTCCCCTCAAG
>OCVV011354074.1_pt1 | contig 23719 bp, 14 predicted proteins | sample 1539721 | NCBI WGS metagenome assembly OCVV01 (sample SAMN02144230, study PRJEB22623) | gut metagenome | biome: sheep rumen | host: Ovis aries | place: New Zealand
CATGCTTTGGCTACTCCGACAGTTGCGCAAAGCGTATCCCCGGGCCTGCATTGTCGGTCATCGTGACCTCAGCCACGACCGCGACTGTCCTTGTTTCGATGCCGTAAAGGAGTATGCAGCTCTACAGCTCTGAGATGCCTATCTCCTTTACATTCCGTTCAAAGTCGTCGCGGTTGCCGACGGCTTTGTTCTTTATTCGGGCGCGGTAGTTGTAGATGGAATTGGGCGAGTAACGCAGGAACTCGGCGATGCGCGAGCTCTCGTCGATGCCCAGACGGATGAGTGCGAAGATGCGCAAATCGGTGGTCAGTTTGCCTGGCTCAGGATTGTCAATGCGCTCTTCTTCACGGAGCAGGGCATTGAAGTCTTCGACAAAAGTTGGAAAGAGGTGGAGGAACACCTCATCGAAACCGTCGAAGAGTTCCTTCAGCTCATCCTCCTTCATCTGGCTGCTACTGGTGAGCTGCAGCAGGTCGCTGTATTGCTTGGCCTTCAGCTTGCGGTTTACCTTGATGCGGTAGTTCTCCAGCTTGTCGATATAGCTGGAGCAGATGCTGAAGAACTTCGTGATATACTCATCTTTCACACGGTTGGAGTCGTGCAGTTTCAGGTTCGACTGCTTCAGCTGATTGTTCAGTGCAGACAGCTGACTGTTGGCCTCTAGCAACTGGCTGTTGCTGTTTTTCAGTTCATCACGGGCGATGGCGAGTTGCTTGCGCTTCTTGCTGACGTAAAACAGAAGTAGCAGCAGTGCTACCGAGAGCAGGCTGATGATAACTATCGTCCAGCGCAGCCGGCTGTTGGCAGTTTCCAGCTTCGACTTGTAGGCGTCGTTGATACGTGTCAGGATGGGCGACACGAGCCACGACCGCATGTGAGTGCTGAAGTGGGAGATGCACCCCCACGAGAAGTCCATATAGCGGTAGGCACGGTCGAGATCGCCTTCGTCGCGTATCAGTGAGTTGGCGAGGCTCCAGAGAGCCCCCTGGTCCATGATAGCATTGCGAATGTCGATGAGTGCGGATTGTATCAGCCAATAGCGCTGCATCTCCGGGTCGCCGGCCTTCTTATAGATCTCAGAGCGGTTGAAAGCCATGATGGCATATCTGCGGCTGCCGGGCTTGCACGATTTCATCCATTCGTCGCTGTAGCGAAGGGCTTCTTCTGGCTGATTGGCATTGTTGAGCATCATCGATTTCAGGGCATACCATGACGACGAGGTGGAGTCGAGCCGTTCCAGCAGCCCCTCCCTGATTTCCCGAGCCCGTGCATGGAACTGCTTGCTCAGGCGTGGATCGTGCGAGTAGTATCCCATCTCACCATAGAGGTGGTTCATGCCCGACTCGTAGCGGTCGAGTAAATCGCCTTTCAGGAACTCCTGTGGAATCTCGTCGAAGTGGATGATGGCCTCATTGTAGAATCCTGAGTTGGCCAGCTGGTAGGCCAGTCCTGCCGTGCACTCATATTTCAGGTCTTCGCGCCCCATCTTCTCCGCCAGGTCAATGCATTGGTAGATGTAGGCGATGGCAGAGTCGTTGTCGAAGGCCACGTACTCGCGATGCACATTCAGGGCGCAGTCATAGCGTTCCTTATTGGAGGCCGCCTTCCGCAGTCCTTCCTTGGCGTGGGCTATCTTGTCGTTTTTTTGCTGCAGGTAGTAGTCGGCAGAGTCGATGGCAGCGTCGAGTACGCGATAGAGAGAGTCGAGGTTCACCTTCTCCGCCCCATAGCTCCCAACGGCTATGACAGTCATGATGGTAGTTAGTAATAGTTTTAACATGCCGCATGTAGTTATATTGTCTGCAAAAGTAAACAAAAAGAATAAGAATGCCAAATATTCTGGCATTTTTTTTCCCGCCAGAGGTGTTAAAACTTGATTCCACATTTTCAAAGTTGGTAATCGCGTATGAATCTACTGATAATAAGAGGGTTGTATGAATTTCAACCTGAAAAGAGTCTATATGGCTCCTTTCCATGTTTCTGATTATCCGGATTTTGTGGTAACTTTGTAGGCTAATAGAAGTTAATTGCAACAATAAAACAGCAGCACTATGAATTTAAATCTTACATCAACTATTAAGATGCCCGACCATCAGTTACGTCGGCAAGTGATAGACTTATGTCAGAAGGTGGGTAAACCGCTACTCAAGCTCTCTACAAAGGACTATGTGGATAACGGCCTGCGGTGCCTTGTTGAGCAGTTTAACGGGCAGGCCGGCCTGGTAAATATTGAAGTGTTCAACGAACTGCAGCACACGATTACGGGCTGGCCGGGTGGAAAGCCTGGCGTGGATGACTCCACTCGCCCCGAGCGTGCTAATCCTTATCCTAAGCGCGTTGTCGTGTTTTCACCCCATCCTGATGACGACGTCATCTCCATGGGCGGCACTATCCGGCGCCTGATGCAGCAGGGTCACGACGTGCATATTGCTTATGAGACCAGTGGCAATATCGCCGTCGGTGACGAGGAGGTCTCGCGTTTCATGCACTTTATCAACGGCTTCAACACTATCTTTGCCAACGGAAGCGACGAGGTGATCAAGCATAGTTACCAAACAGTAAAACAATTCCTCAAGAATAAACAGAAGGGCAGTCTGGACAATGAGACCGTGCTGCGGCTTAAGGGACTGATCCGCCGTGGCGAGGCTCGTTTGGCCAGTGCCTATAATGGCATCGACAGCCGTCACATCCATTTCCTCGACCTGCCCTTCTATGAGAGTGGGAAAATTGAGAAGTTGCCGATGTCGGAGCGCGACGTCATTCCCATCCAGCAGCTGCTGGCCGAAATCAGACCTCATCAGATCTATGTGGCCGCCGACTTGGCCGACCCTCACGGCACTCACAAGAAATGCACCGATGCCGTACTGGCAGCCATCGATGAGGAGAAAAGCCGGATTGAATCACTTCGCCCCGACCAGCAGGAGGGCTCATCCTGGCTAGAGGAATGCAGGGTGTGGATGTATCGCGGAGCCTGGGCAGAATGGGACGTGGCCGACATTGAGATGTGTGTGCCGATGAGTCCGGAGGAACTGCGTGAAAAACGGAACGCCATCCTCCGACATCAAAGTCAGATGGAAAGCGCTCCGTTCTTAGGTGATGACGAGCGGTTGTTCTGGCAACGTGCCGAAGATCGCAACCGTGATACAGCCAGGCGTTACGACGCTCTCGGGCTGGCCTGCTATGAAGCCATGGAGGCCTTTGTGGAATATAAGTTCTCCGAGCGCTGAAGCTCTATCTGATCATCATTTTCCTGCCGTTCGAGACATAGAGTCCGTGCTTTGGCAGACTGACATATCGCCCCTGCAGATCGTAGAGGGCGATATGTTCGTTTTGGGGGATATTGCTTGCAGTCTTGATACGTGTGGCTGTGGAATTACGATTGCCAATCAGACAGTCATAGACTGTGGTGCGCTCCGTACCGATATGGTTGTCATTGGCATATTCCCAATACATGCCACCAGCCAGATTGTTGTCCAAGATGTATTGGCACTTGATGGTGAGTGAACGGGCATTGTCGTAGCCATAGACAAAGGCCCCTGTCTTGACATTGGTCACGTATGGCACCTTAGCCACATCGTCCCAGTGATCTACCCATTTCCCACTGGCAATGCCGTCTTCGATTTCCTGCAGGCTTACTTGATTGGCAGATCCGCTGCCGTCGCCGTTGCCATTGCCGTAGAAGGCCAGTCCCATCACCAGCTTCTCCCGAGGGATGCCCGCCTTCAGATGCTCCTGAATGCTCTCGTGAGCTACCTTCCAGCCGTTGCCGGCCTCTCCTCCGCGATAGAGCGCAGAATGATGATGGGGCGGTGAGGCCATGTCGTAGGTCATCACATTGACGAAGTCCAGATACTGGATGCAGCCTTTGTAGTCATAATAGTCAGGGCTCGACGACGAGGCCATCGTCAGCAGCAAGTCGTCGCCCAAGGCCTCGCGCAGGTCACGCATCAGCAGCGTGTAGTTCTGTTTCTCGTCGGCAGGTGAGGCCTCGCCACTGGAGTTGTTGCCCGGGAACTCCCAGTCGATATCAATGCCGTCGATGCCATATTCGTCGCAAAAAGCCCGGCACGACTGTGCAAACAGCTTGCGGCTGGTCTCGTCATTCGACATCGGGGTAAACTTACCACGGCCCCATCCGCCGACAGAGAGCAGTACTTTCAGGGACGGGTTCTGCGCCTTCAGTCTGACGATCTGACGGAAGCGGCTTTCGCCCTCCACAAACACGCGGCTGTCGTCGCCGACCCCGCCGAAGGCATAGTTGATATGCGTCATGAGCTGAGGGTCGGGCGTGACAGAACTCCAGGAGGTGACATAGGCTACTACCTTTTTGGTCTCGGCCGTCTCAGTCTGAGCTGAGACGGCTGACCAACCTAACACTAACAAACAAAACGTAATATAGAATCTGAAAAGCTTTTTTTTCATCATATCAGTTGTATAAAGAAGTCTATTCTGTCTTGATCTGGATCTTGGTGATGGTAATGTCGCCGCCAATGATGAGAGCGGTATCGCCGCCATTCATCGTTGCCGCCATGCCCTCAGAGATTTCAAACTCCAGGAAGTCCTCCCCGGCAGCCAGTGTGATATTGTTGTCGCTCTCCCCGCCGTCGCGGATATAGGGCGCGCCCCACCAGCCGTCGCACAGACAGAAGGTCTGGGGAGCGTCGTGGTGCGTGAACGTGAACCTGATGATCTGGCCGGCCTCCGGTGTGATGGCTGAGAGATCAAGTTCGGATGCCGGCAGATACCACCACCAGCCCGTGGTGTATTCACCCGACCAGAGTGTGGGATACTCGCGGAAGAGTTCGATCTTCTTCAGCGTAAAGTTGCCGCCGCCGATGATGATGCCGCCCCCAGCGTTGAGTGTCTCTACCATCCCCTGTGATATGGGGAATTCGAGTTCTGTGGTACCGGCAGGTACCCACACGGTGTTGTTGCCTTGGCCATCCACATCGGGCGTTCCCCAATTGGCATCGCATACGCATACGCTTGCACCGTCGGGATTGTCGAAGGTAAGGCGCATCATCAGGCCCTCATGAATCTGAATACCCTCAAGATTGAGCTGGTCGGAGGACAGATACTGCCAGTTGGCCCAGTCGTAGATATAGACTTCGTCCTGCCAGATCGGGACATAGCGCTCTCCGCCTGTCTCCTCGCCGCCTCCCGACACCTCGTCAGACAGCGTTACTTCCGGCAGCACATACGTCTTGCCGCTGCAATCTTCGAGGACGACCTGGGCGGGGCCTGCCTTGATGCCCATTGGCGAATAGATGTGGAGCAAGCCGGTGGCCTTGCGTTTAAAGCTGCTTGCCTCTACGGCTATTGGCTGCCCGTCTTCACCAGGGAAATAAGCCTTGGTGATGAATTCAAGGTCGTTGCCATACACCTCTACACACTCGTTGACCTTGACTGGCTTGTCAAGTGGCGCCACGCGCAGGGGCTCGGGCTTGCCGACAGTCAGGGGCATGGGTGCCTCTGCCGATTCGCCGTCGGCTTCAACCGTGATGGCGCCGCCTCCAGCAGCAATGCCGGCTGGTGCCGTAATCGTGATATAGCCGCTAGCTACTTTCATAATGTTGTTCACTGAAACCTGGCCTGGGAACACGACGGAGGTGACCCGGTCGAGACCTGTGCCGGTGATGGTGATGACCTGACCTTCCATGACCTTTGTGGGCAGGACAGACTTCACCTCAAGCAGGTGGTTGGCATCTGCCGCATCCTCATTGCTGCACGAAGTCACTGACACGACGGACAGCCATGCAAGGCCGGTGGTCAGAAGCTTTATAATATGTTTCTTCATCTTCTTTTTTGTTTGAAATGGGTTGAATGTATTTTACCAGTTGGGATTCTGCTTCAGATTGCTGTTCTTCTGGATTTCAGACTGCGGGATGGGGTAGAGGTAGTACTTCTCGTCCCATTGGCGGGTCTTGGTAGCCCGGTTGAGTATCAGGTGGCCGTCTTCATTCAGCTTGAATGCTGCCACGTTGACATTTCTGAAGAGATCGGCGCCTTTCTTCCAGCGGCGTACATCCCAGAAGCGTTGCCCCTCGAAGGCCAGCTCCACCATACGCTCACGCATATAGCGTTCCTCAAAGCCGTCGCTGCCCTTGAATTCAGGCATCATGATGTCGGGGCGATTGCGGAGCGTATTGATAGCCTCGTTGGCCGACATGCCAAATTCTCCCTTTTCGTCGGCATTGCCATAGTAGCGGTACATGGCCTCTGCATAGTTGAGATAGACCTCGGCCAGGCGCATCACGATCCAGTTGTGGCGTGTGGAGGTTTGGTTGTTGGCGGTGGTGATACAGTTGCCATCAACAAACTTCTTCAAGTAGTAGCCTGTGGGCGTGGCGCCGTATTTAGGCGCGCCATTGAAGCCGTTCTGCCAGGTCTCGATGGCAATCTGCTGAGCCGTATTGGCAGGCCAGAGGTCGCCGTTCTTGACGATGGTGAGCTCGAAACGCGGGTCAAGACCTTCGTATGGGTTCTCAGCCGTGACATCGACATCGCCGGGATGCTTCTCCAGGAACGTCTTGCCGTCAGCCTGATACTCGTAGGCATCGACGAGTGCCTGTGTGGGGCAGTTGCCCGAGTTGCCGTTCTCCACGCCCACTGGGTAGTTGAACTTCTCAAAGTCGTTGCTGGCCTGGGTGCCGAGCACGAAGATGAATTCCGGGTTGGTAAATGTTTCGTGTCCCCACAGGTTGGCATAGCTGCTGAGCCGGTAGCCCCAGCGCTCTGCATTGTCGATGATGACCTTGCTGGCAGCGGCGGCCGCTTTCCAGAGCGCCTTGTTGCCGTTGGCATTAAACAAGGGTGAGGCCTGATACAGCAGTGCGCGTGCCTTCAGGGTCAGGGCAGCGCCACGGGTGGCACGGCCAATCTCCTGACCCGGAATATCGCTATACGACACGGGCAGATATTCGGCTATGGCATCGAGCTCGTCGATGATGAACTTGAAGACTTCGCTGGCAGGCGTGCGCTCCACGCTGTTGGCCTGCGCATTGGTGAGGGTTGTGGTCACCAGGGGCACATCGCCGTAGGCGCGTACCAGTTCGAAGTAGAAATAGGCACGGAGGAAGCGCAGCTCGTAGGGGAATATCTCAAACTGCTGCACCATGTTCTGATAGTCGGGATCGTATTCATAGTCCGACAGGTCAATCTTGTGGATCCGCTCAAGATACATGTGTATTTGCGTGATGGCGCGGTAGGACCTGTCCCATGTATCGGGGAAGGGATTCGAGGGATTCCAGCCTCCGTTGTAATAGTTGTGAATGGGTGAGACGGAAAGCGAAAACTCTGCCTCGTCAGTGGCACTGGCTATCATGGCACCATTGCCATAGAGATTATCCTTGAATTCACTCGGCATCTGTGCATAGACATCATAGACAAGCGCCTTGACGCCATTGATGGGGCTGTTGTAGGTCCATGCTTCATCACGACTCGATGCTTCGTTGTAACTCAAGTCGGCACAGCTGGCGAGAGTTAAGGTAATAGTGAATAGTGAAAAGTGAAAAGGGAATTTTATCTTGTTCATAGAATCTTAAGTTAGAAAGTTAATGTGACACCTAGGTTGACACCCTTGAACATGGGATATGCCGTAGAAAGAACCTCGGCATCCATCGCGTCGACGTTATCGAATGACAAGAGGTTTTCGCCCTGAACAAACACCTTGGCTTCGGACAGGGGGAGGCCCGTGAGTACCGAGGCTGGAACCTTATAGTAGATCTCTATGTTACGCATTTTCAAGAAATGGACTGGCTTGATCCAGACGTCGCTCGCCTGATTGTTGTTGCTGCTGTTCAGGGTGGTCAGTCGTGGGTAGAGGGCGTTATCGCCAGCCACATCCCAGCAATTGCTATAGTAGTCTGCCGAGAGGTTGCCGTTGTTGGCCATGCCACCCCAGATGGCCGTCGGCAGCCGTTTCATGTAGTTGCCTGTGCCTTGGAACCATGCGTTCAGTCCCAGACCTTTGTACTCAACACCGACATTGAAGGCGTAATTAAGTTCCGGGATATCGGTAGCGCCATCAAGACTGGTCACGTCGAATGCATTGATTATTCCGTCGCCATTGAGGTCTTGGTACTTGATGTCGCCAGGCGTTACGGTCGAGTATTCCTGACGGTAGCTGGCATCAATGTCGGCCTGACTCTTAAAGAAACCTGCCGACTTGAGTCCCCATGCCTCGTTCACGCGATGGCCAACGGGGTCGCTCAGCGGATAGGTGGGAGTGCCGATATACCTGGTCACCTCATTGCGAGCCCACGAAAGGTTGGCACCCAGGTTGAGGTGGAGGTCGGGAATGATCTGCTTCACATACTTGGCACTAGCCTCAAATCCGTAGCTCCTGACTTTGCCCACATCGTTGTATGACGACTGTATGCCAACCACTGCGGAATTCTCAGCCGCAGCAGAGAGCATGATATGGCTGCGAAGCTGGTAGAAAGCGTCTATCGAGAGGTCGAGGGCGCCAGCCAGTCGAAGGTCGGTACCAAGGTTGAAACTTGTAGCTGTCTCCTGTGAGAAATCAGTCGTCGGGAAGGAACCGAGCGATGCTCCCCAAGTGGCATTGTAATTATTGCCGATGATCACATAGCCGTGAGTCGCATCCCACGTGGGAAGCCACATGCCATAGGTAGGCATATAGTCGGTATGCTGAATGCCAGCCGACGCGCGCAGTTTACCGTAGTTGAGCAGACCCTCGTCGGCGTTGGCGTAGATCCAGCCGAGCGACAGGGTAGGTGAGAAGGCCCACTTTGACGGATAGGTGCGGTTACTGCCATTACCAGCCAGTACAAGGTCGGCGATGTAGCGGTTGTGCCAGTCGTAGTGGAAGGCCCCCATGATATTCTGACGGTAGAAAGTGGTTCCCCTGCCATCGGTGCTGGAGCCGCTGTTGGTATAGACAGCAGTGGCACTGAAATGGTCGTCGTCGAAGAACGAATGCTTGTAGTTGACGCCGATGCTGGACTTGGCTTTCCACCACTGGCCGGCATTCCAATTGCTGAAGGTGAGGTTGGTCTCCTTGTTGCCAAAAGTGGTGAGGGCCACGTTACTCTTGTCACCGATGGCCCCTGTGTAACGTTCATAGCCATACTCGTGAGCCTTGTGCATATTTTCGGCATAGATGGCCGAGTTGGCATAGCCGGCACTGATAAACAGGCTCAGGCCGTTAACCAGAAAGTCGAGCTTCTGGGTCAGTTTGGCATCAACCCACAGTTGGCGCTGATGTGTCTTGTAAAAGCCTGACTCCTGGATCTTGGCTACGGGGTTGGCATCGCCGTAAGTCTCGTTACCTCCCCAGATGTCTGTTGTGGTCTTCAGGGGGAAGGCACTTGCCGGCAGGCTGTAGATGGCATAGGTAGCATCATCAGCACCGATGTCGGAGGGGCGCTTGGTCTCCTGGAACATACCGAAGAGGTTCACTGAGATGAGGGTGGTGTTGCTGAGATTGAAGTCGAGGTTGGTACGGATGTTGGCCTTCGACTGGCGCAGCTGGGCATTGTAGTCGGCCGTGTTAGCATCCTTCAGTGCGCCCCGGGCATCGGTATAGTCGATATTGGTGTAGAACTTCACCTTGTCTGTTCCTCCATATACCGAAAGGTATGCATGATCTTCCTCGGCTCTGTTCTTGAACGTCAGGTTGCGCCAGTCAACGTCAGGATAGAAACTGGGATCAGAACCATTCTTGAAGAGGTTCAGTTCCTGGTCGGTATAGGCGGGGGTGAGTCCGTCGTTGAGGCGGGCACGATTGAAGGCATCGGCATATTGGTAACCGTTCACCATATCCGCAAATTCCGGACTGAACTGGAACTTATGGCTGTAGTCAGCCTTGACGTGTGTCTTGCCCTTGGCGCCACGCTTGGTCTTCACCAGGATGGCACCATTGATGCCTTCGTGGCCGAGAAGAGCCGTCGCTGCAGCATCCTTCAGGACGGTGACGCTCTCTACTTCCTCTACACTAAGGCGGTCGATGGGACGCTCGTAGCCGTCAACCAGTATGAGGATGCTTTTGTCGTTAAGTGTATGGTAGCCTCGGATATTAAATGATGCCCCCTTGTTCTCATCGCCCGAAAAACCGCCATTTGAGAGGGCCGTGAGGCCGGGGAGCCGTCCGTAGAGGGCTTGGGCAAGGTTGGTTGCCGAAGTCTGCTGCAATTCTTCGCCCGTGATGGTGGTGGCGGAGGCGGTGGTGAGGAAATCGCTGATCTCCACACCGTAGCCCACATTGTAGGCGTCAGCATTTTTATCGTTGAGTTTTACCTGCGCACTTGCCGTGAGAGAGAAAGCCGCCGCTGCAATGATCAACATTCTATTTGTTTTCATATTCTGCAAGTCTTAATGATATTTAAAATCTGAATTACCAACCAGGGTTCTGGTTCAGGCCATAGCCCTTGTTGATTTCATCACGTGAAATAGGCGAAAGATACCATTTGTCGGTCCACTTGCTGGTCTGATTGTCAGTATTCCACCACACGCGAATGTTATTGGTGCAAGGTATCTTCTCGTAGATGCAGTTCGGCCAGGGCTCACCGGGCTGGAGGCTTGTGTTGCCATTGTAGTCGGCGGGATCCATCTTATGACCGCTGGCATCCTTACGCCATACGCGTAGCTGGTGGACCTGTCTCTTGAATACATCCGACCTCTTGTAACGTATGAGGTCATACCACCGGGAGTCTTCATAACCGAATTCGCAGGCACGCTCCTTGAAGAGTTGTTCGATGAAGTTGTCTTTGTTAGAGGTGAGATTGAGTTCGGGGTTCATCACCTCCACCTTTCCAAGTCCCACACGTGCGCGCACCTTGTTCATTTCGTCGCAAGCCTTTTGCAGGTTGCCTGTCTGGGCCAGTGCCTCAGCGTAGCAGAGGTGAATGTCGGCCATACGCAGATAAGCATAGTTGGTCGGATAGTAGGCTGCATAGCCATTGTCGCGGAGATACTTGAACAGCTTCAGACGGGTGGACCAGGGGTTATCCGTCACCTGAGGGTTGAAGTTCTGATCGACATTACCGCCTTGCCATATCTCGGTGCTTGAAAGCCCGTTATACTGTTCTACCAAATTGTTGCGGTTCACCACCATGGTCTCGTAGAGGCGTGGATCGCGGTTGGCAAAGATATCGATGTTCTGTGGGTTGTCGGTATTGAACACATCGTCGTAGGGGAAATTGCGACCGTCGGCCATACCAAACATCTCCATGTATTCGAGGGTGAAGAGCGCCATGCCGAATTCATCCATACCTTCCACATTCCAGTCGCCATTCCAGGCGTTTGTACCCGGACCTGCATGAACCTCAATCACCTTCTCGCTATTGCCACGGAACCAGTAGGCGGCACGGTAGGCATTACAATAGTCTTGTTCGCTGTTGCCTTCAGGCTGTACAAGGGCAAAGTAGTTGCCGTTGGCACTATTGGCCTGAAAGAAATCCTCACAAGCCTTGAGTGCCTTCTGCCATAACTCGGCCTGATAGCCGCCGGTCCATATCTGGTTGAGGTCCTGATTTTCCTCGTTGCGTGTGAATTGCAGATACGGCTGGTCGCTATTGAACAGCGGCGAGGCCACAAAATTCCACAACTTTACCCGTAGGCCGTAAGCCGAACCTTTGGTCAGACGACCAGAGTTGGAAGCCTGATCCTGCACATAGAAGGGAAGTCCCGGTTCATCGATGGCGGCCTGAATAAGTTTGTCGATGAATTCTGCAGTCTCAACGACACTCATGCGCTTGCCATCCACGATATCGGCAGCCTCATAGGAGCGATCTACCTTTGGCAGTCCGCCGAAGTTGCGGAATGCATCGAGATAGCGCGATGCCATGATGACATACACCTCACCGCGGAGCTGGCTCTTCTCCGATTCGCTCAGATCGGGCACGCGGTCGATGTTCTCAATGAATATCCATCCCTCACGGATCGTACGCCAGATGCCTGCACGGGCATTGCCGTCGCCGTTGGCTATGAAGGGGAACTTGACGAAACCGCCGTTGTCCTGGTCGGTCTCTGTGAGGTCACCGCCGTAGTACTTGCCGAGATTGTGCCATCCGCAGTACGACTGGCAGATGTCTGTAAGGGCATCGGGGTGGGAGTACCACACAGCCCCCGTATAGGTAAACGGGTTGTGCATCGCGCCGTACATGTGCCAGAGGAATCGCTTTGCGCTCTCTCCCTTCACGAAGATGGTGTCCATGGTCACATCGACGCCTGGCTGCTTGTCGAGGAAGCCGTTTCCGACGTTTATCTCATCGACACACGAACTCAGTCCGCCCATAGCCATCGTGGCAGCAGCTGCCCATAGTGCGGCAGCCGTCTTTATTTTGAGTTTCTTGATATAATCCATTGTCTTGAATGTTAGAAGTTAAAGTTGATACCGAAGTTATAGACACGGGTCATAGGATAACGCGTGCTGCCATAGCCGGCTTGTGCCTCCGGGTCGTTGGCCTTGAAACTGGTGAAGGTCAGAAGGTTGTAGCCATTGGCATACACACGGATGCTGTTGATGGGCACACCGGGTATGCGGAACGTATAGCCAATCTCAATGTTCTTCAGGCGGATGTACGAAGCATCGACCATCCACGGGGACGAAAGTGCACCGTTATGCTCGCGTGCCGATTTCTCAAGAGAGATGCGGGGAAGGATAGCACCGGGGTTGTTCTCGGTCCAGGAATTGTCGTAAACCCATTTGTTGAGCATCGACTGGTTGCCGGTACCAAAGGCCGGGGTGTAGAATGAGCTGAGTTGACGGTTGACGTTGGTGGCTCCCACCCATGTCATGGAGAAGTCAAGGCCTTTCCAATTGAGTGTTGCGTTGACGCTGCCAGTGTATTCTGGAATGTCGCTGTAGCCGATGGCATGCACGTCGTTGGCATCCACCTTGCCATCGCCTGTCAGGTCGCAGAACACGCTGTCGCCGGGGCGCAGGGTGATCTGCTGGTCAGGCATGTCAACACCATATGCCTCCTTGTAATGCTGCTCAGTCTGGCCAGGGACATAGAACTCAAAGAACTCGTAGCCGAAAGGCTGACCTACGGGATGCCCCGTCTGGTACATGTGGGGGAATTCCTTCTTCACCTCAGCCATCTCGATAATCTCGTTGCGGGCGAAGGCAAAGGTAGGTGCAATGGAGTAGTTCACGTTACCAATCTTGTCAGCCCAGCGCATGGTAATCTCATAGCCGTGGTTCTTGACGCGGCCAAAATTGATGGAGTTTGGTTTGAGGGCCGAAATGCCTGCAATGGTTGTCTCGTTGGAAACAAGGATGTCCTTACGGTCTTCCCAGAAGAGGTCTAAACCGAAACTCAGGCGATCGCCGAAGAAGTGAACGTCGAAACCATAGTTCTGCTTGGTGGCTGTTTCCCAGGTGACATCAGGGTTACCATTCGTCGATTCGCGTGCGCCAGACATGAACGAGCCGTTGTTAATACCGAAGTTACCTGTACGGTCGTTGGTCCACCACGCACCACCGTTGTTTGTGTAGAACTGCCATGTGCCAGGCAGATAGAGGAAACGGCCGATTCCTTGGTCATTACCGACCTTTCCGATAGAGCCGCGAATCTTGAAATAAGAAACAACGCTACGGATGGGCTCCCAGAATTTCTCGGAAGAAACAATCCAACCGAGAGAAGCCGACGGGAAGAAACCGAAACGCTTGCCCTTGGCAAAGTTCTCCGATCCATTGTAACCCATGTTGAGGTCAATCATATACTTGGTCTGGTAGTCGTAGGTGACGCGTCCCACCATGCCCACATAACCACGGGGGATGGAATTATACACGCCGCCAGGATAGTAGTTCTTGGATTCGTTATACAGAACGAGTCCGCCGACATTATGGTCGCCAAACTTGCGGGCGTAGTTCAGACTTGCTTCAGCATACCAGTTTCTGCCGCCCCATTTTGCCTCGTCGTAACCCAGAGGCCACGAGTCGCCCTGACGGACATAGACAATCTTCGGAGAACCGTCGTCATTGAATTCCCCTTTGGCGATAGTAGCCTTGTAACTGATACCGCCGCCTGTGGTGCGTGCCTTTTGCTGTGTATAGTCAGAGTTATAGGATCCCTTGATACGGAAATCGAGTCCTTTGGTAATAAAGTCGAGTTTAAGTTTGTACTGAAGGTCGAGGTTCACGACACTCTGACGCTGGGTGGTATAACCATGTTCGTAGATCAAGCCGAGACCATCGGAACCTACCGCACCCACCAGGTCGGGATCGGAGACGATGCGACGTCCTTGGTCGTCGAGACCGTAGCCCGACATGGGCGTACCATTGTTGAGAAGTCCCTCGACACCAAAGACACCCGACTGACCGTTGTACTCACCATTGCCAATGGAGTTGCGACGGCCAACGCGTCCGCCGATACCGATGGAAAGCGTGCTCAGGCTCGACAAATCAACATCCAGATTGGCACGGAAGTTATAACGGCGGTATTTGAAGTTGGCGTCTTCGCCTTGGTCGAAGGTCTTGAACAGTCCGTTCTGATTGAGCATACCGACAGAGACGAAATAGCGGGCACGTTCTGTACCACCCGACACATTGATGTTATACTGTTCCTGCCAGGCATGGTCGTTCATCAGATATGTAAACCAGTTGGTGTTTGGATAGACGGTGGGCATATCCATATTCTTCCAGTGCTCGATGGCTTCCTTCGAGAATTTCCATCCGTCTTCGGCCACTCCTTCCACTTCCTGGGCATGGTTGTAGGCCGTAGCGTATTCATAGGAGCTGGCCGGTTCGAGGAATCTGGAAATCTGTTGCAGACCAGCCGAAGCCGTCAGTGAGATGGTGGGCTTGCCAATCTCACCGCGACGAGTCGTAACGAGAATGACACCATTGGCACCACGCACACCGAAGACTGCCGTAGCAGAAGCATCCTTCAGAATGGAGATATCCTGCACCTCGTTCGGGTCAATTTGGCTGAACTCACGTTCCACGCCATCCACCAGTACCAGTGGTTCGGCACTATTGAAAGAACCGATACCACGGATGCGGATGACAGGGTCGTCGCCGCCAGGGACACCCGTATATTGCACCGACTGCAGACCTGGCAACTTGCCCGAAAGGGCATTGCCAAGTGAGGCGGCTGGCGACTTGAGCAGTTCCTTTCCACTCACATTCGAGACAGAGCCCGTCAATGTCACCTTGCGCTGTTGGCCATAGCCGATGACGACCAGTTCGTTCAGCATCTCATTGCCCGATACCAGAACAACATTGAGCGAACCCGATGTCGCCTTCTTTTCCACAGGCTTGTAGCCGACATAAGAGAAGACCAAGGTAGTACCCTTGGGAACTCCCGACAAGTGGTAATTGCCACCGACATCTGTCACCGTGCCTTTCGACTTGTCTTTGGTTTGCACAGTGGCTCCGATAATCGGTTCGTTCTGCTCGTCAGTAACACAACCTCGCACATCAATTAAAGCTTGCGCGAAGCATACTCCTCTCAGTGACAAGGCCATCAAGAGGAGACTCAGTTTGCATAACTTTCCCATTAGTAATGAATAATATCTGTTTCGTGAATAATAAGTTATCGATTGATGCCCAGATCCACTTTCGGGTCACTGCTTACCACCCATCGGAACGCATTGGTGAAAAGCAGATTCTGAGTGGCATCGGTGAAACTTTCGTCACCGTGGCCCATGTTCAAGTAGATCATGCGGTAGTTCTTGTTAGTCCAGACGATAGGGAAGTCGCCCCTTTTCACGATGTCCTTGATGCCGAAGGGATACATCTTCGGTGAGATGGAGATAAGTATTTCCACGTCCTTGTCCTTGCGGGGCGAGGGCTGCCATTGGTAGTACTCCGAAGCCGGGGTTATATAACTGCTGGGCAGCGTGCGAGTAACAACGTGATCGGCGGTCTCGATATCGACGAGTGCCGGCTGCGGAGGCCATTGGTTGCACAAGAACTCCCCACAACCAAGGAACTTGTTAAACCATGGCCACTTGGTATCCCGGTCATTATAAGCAGAGGCATGGAATCCCATCCAGCCACCTCCGTTTTCCATGTAGGTCTCAAAAGCCTTGCGCTGACTGGCATCATGAATGCTGTAATTACACATTATAATAACACTGTACTGATCAAGACGTCCTGCATATTCTCCAAAATTCGTCGTTATGTCAAGGATATAACCTTCACCATATGAGAGTTTGTGGAAGAAGCGAATGGCTTGCTCATCAAACTGTACGTGTGCTTCTTCTGCTGCAGGATCGTAGCAGAGCAGCGCCTTAAAACGAGGTGCCTTAGCATAACTTGCGGGATATTCATCTGTAGTCTGTGCTGCAAGAGAAAGTCCCACTGCTGTCAGCATCAATACGATAATAGTCCTAAGAATTTTCATTGTGATAGTTAAGATATTAATAGGTTTTTAATCATGTTGCAAAGGTATTGATAATACCAAAAAGGGAGGTTGAAAAAATGACAAATACATTCCAAAATACGCCAAGAGCCAAAGATTTGTCTTCTATTAAACCTTTTGTTGGCGAAAGTAAACCTTTTACTGCTTACTCAGCTTGCTGAATGACCTTTGAACCGACCAAAGCATAAGACAGCATCACCAGTTCGCCGATGAAGACCAGGCTCCATGACCATCGCCAACACTCCATCCAATCGGCTATCATGCCCTGAAGAAGTGGCAGAATGGCTCCTCCGATGACGCCAATCATAAATACGCCCGAAGCTTTTGCTGTATATTTACCCAAATGGGCAACAGACAAAGTAAAGATAGCTCCCCACATGATGCTGTGGAACAGACCGACAGCCACTAAAATCCAAGGGTTGTTCACGATCATGGCAATCAGTACCAGACAAGCGGCGCAGATGGTCGTAAATGTCAGTTGGCTGCGCGGCGAGACAGTGCTTAGGCTACTTCCTGCCAAGCGGCCGACCAACAGTCCTCCCCAATAGAGTGTTGCCATCAGTGTGATGGTGGAAATCTCCATACCCAGGTCTTCTAAGACAAATAGATTGATATTGGTGCCGATACAGACCTCACAGCCAACATAGAAAAATATCGCAATGACGCCTAAAGTGAGGTGTCGGAATGACCATACACTCTTGTCATGCTCGGCTTTTTCACCTGTCTCACTCCGTGTCTCTAGAATGTCGGGCAAAGAGAGTCTCATCAAGACAAAGATGACGATAGCTACGACCATCATCAACATGACAAAGGGTAGCATCAGCTGTCCTATCTGCACATCCTCCATGGTCAAACCACCGAACATGATGCCAGAAACGAAATATGGCGCAACCGTTGTGCCGACTGAATTTGCCGTACCACCGATTGCCATACGCTGAATCGGCTGAGTACCACGTACCTGACAAGCAGTCAGATAAGGATTGATGACAACCTGCAGGATTGTGGCAGATGCTCCTACTACAAAGGAACCGCATAGAAATATTAAGAATCCTGTGGGAACCTTGGAACTGGCCAAATCCAGATGAGATTCAGGATACAAAACGGTAAAGCTTGAAGACAGGAAGAATAGTGACAGTCCTATGATCATCACCAGAAGTCCGCGAATGAGCGTGCCCTTATAACCATATTTGCTGATCCATTGAGAACCGATGTTTCCACAAACAGGATAGGCTAAGAACCAAGAAAAGGTTATCAGTGTCGCCAGTGTATTCTTCAACTGCCCTGCATCTGCCAGGAAAGCAGCTTTCAAAGGACCTTGGAACTGACCATTGGCAGTCGTTAAGAAGCCGACAATCAGGAACAAGAACACCATCGTCAGGAAAGGACCTATATAATTGCTCTGCGTGTTAACTTGTTTATTCATAATGTGTTGGTGTTTGGTTGATTATACGTTTATTAAACTGGCCGCATCAGCATCAAGCAAGATGTCACAATTAGGATGCAGTTGGAGCACTGAGGCTGGGATGTCGGTGGTAATCGGACCGAGAAGCATCTGCTTCACCATTTCGGCCTTGTTCTTTCCTTTGGCAACAAGAACAATTTTCCTGGCATGCATGATATCCTTGATGCCTAATGTCACTCCCCCGAGAGACACACCCTCTGGCGTTTGGGTCTCATGACGTATTCGCTGTTCAAGTTCCCGACTCATTTGGCTGGTCCATGCTTCACTTTCAAACGGAGTCCCAGGTTGATTGAAACCTAAATGTCCATTCTCACCCAAGCCTAAGATGAGCAGATCGATGCCGCCTCGTCGTTGCAGTTCTTGTCGGAAACGCTGGCAGTCGCGCTCCCAGTTATCACTCTTGGTTGGCAACATCAGGAAATGCCTATCATCAATACCAAGTCCGTCGATAATCTCTGTTTTTAGCATGGTATAACATGCCCCCGCATATTCCTGAGGGACATTCATCACCTCATCTAAACCGAAAAAGGTAATGCGACTGACATTAAAAGGATGCTGTTTGTATTGCTTGACTACCAGCCTGTGCATATTGCCTGTTGTACGGCCTGTTGACAACCCGATGACGCTATTGGGCTTGCCACAGATCTGTCCAATGATGTACCATGAAGCCTTCTCGTCGAATTCCGTCTCAGTCTTTGCTATTGTAATCTTTTCCATATATGCACTTCTTAATCTATCGCTATTGCCGCAGCCCCTAACAACCCTGCAAACTCAGGATTCAGTTTCGTCAATACCACCCCATTCTTGACAAATCGCATCGTCACAGGATGTAGATAATTCTCCACGAGTTCCAATAGGAAACCATCGGCAACGACACCGCCTCCCAGTACAACCGTGTCAGGGTCGGTCATCCTCACCAGATTCATGATCAAGTTGGCAAGAGCCTCTGCCGCTTGATTCACCAAGACACGGCAAAGCGGGTCTTCTTGCTCGTACAATTGGAATACCTCCTTGACAGACACTCGTTCTCCACCTACATTGGGGATATGCAACGATGTCTGGTATTTGTCGCTCAACAAACGCGCACACCTGTCGAACCCGATTCCAGAGGCAATAGATTCGACACAGTCGATACGGCCGCATGAACATTTCACGCCGACGGGGACTCCGACTCGTACGTGTCCGACCTCACCCGCATTAAAATGACAACCCCTTATCAACTGCCCATTGATCACCATGCCTGCAGCGATGCCAGTTCCTACATTGATATAGAGGAAGTTCGAGCTGTCCAGTCCGATGCCCCATCTCATTTCTGCCCGAGTGGCACTTTTCACATCATTGTCAATCTTACAAGGGATACCAAACTGATCAGAGATAACCTGTGCCAATGGTATCGGATTGGTACGCTCAGGGTCTATCTGCTGCCATATACCCTGTTCGTAGTCCACCCGCCCGATGAGACCGATGCCAATGGCCTTCGGCTTTCCGGCCTGCCAACCGACAGAGTGGATATAGTCATCCATCGACCGCTGTACGATATCAACCATTGCCTGCTGGTTGAAATAACCAGTATCATAGCGTTTGTATTTATAGATATTTCCATGAGAGTCAACTTCCCCAATCAGAAGTTTTGTTCCGCCCATATCCAGGCCTAAATAAGTCTCCATAATGATATATTTTTAATGATTAGTTGATTTATATTTTACTGGGAGATATTCCAAACTGTTTCTTAAAACTGGTGCTAAAATACTTTGGATCATTATAGCCCACCTTTACTGCGACCTCGGCGATCGTCCATTGTCGGGCTTCAATCAACAGTTTTCCCTCGGTGAGCCTGCAGAGTCTCAAATAGTCATTTGGGCTATGGCCGGTCACCGACTTAATGCGCGTGAAGGTTGCTGTACGGCTCATACCTAATTCGCTGCTAATATCCTTGATAGAGAACGCAGCGTCGCAGAGATGCTTCTTTATGATACCATCCAACTTGCACTTAAACTCCATATCACTTTCTGATGGCTGCTCAATCCCAGCATAAGGTCCTTTTTCAACAGACTCTCCGGAAACAGACTGACTGATTAAGTCCTTAATTCTTGTCTTCAGCGTATGAATGTCGTATGGTTTGACCATAAAGTCCTGCGCACCTGCTTCAAGTCCATGCACGATATCGGCTCTATGAGATAAAGACGTCAGGAACATGACGGGGATGTGACCTGTTGAGACATCCATTTTCAGGGCTTGACAAAGTTCCTCTCCACTCATGCCAGGCATCAGAAACTCTGAAATGATCAAAACAGGACTATCCCGCTTTGCCAGTTCGGGTGCAGTCATGCTGTCGGAGACGAATTCCAGTTCGTAGTCTTTATGAAGATTCTGGGTAAGGTCCTGCTGGGTCTGTAGATCCATACCGACGAACATGATTTTATGTCTATGCGTATGTTGGTGACGGCTCCTGAAGTATATCAAGCAGATGCCGACGATCAACAATATGTTTATTAAAAGGCTTAGTGTCAGTATCATATCCTAGTATTCTGCCAAAAGAGATAACCATTTCCCTGCCGAGGTCATCCAGACCTCCTTATAACATGCATTATTCGTCATAGGCCAGTAGGGCACATCCGTATTCCCGTATGAGCGTATGCCAACAGGAATCTCACCCATGATCTCGCCAGAAGAGAAATTGTCCATAGAAGGGAATCTGTGACCTTCGCCATAGATCAGTGACTGGCAAATGGGGTTTTTGCCGACCGTCCAATAGAGTTGTTCGCGTCCGATGTCCAACAATTGTTTATCGTGAAGGTAATTGCCACAAATAGCAGCCGCTTTCCCAGACGTAAGAATGATGGCCTCGTTGCCGTTAAAGATACTAAACCATACAGGGAAGCGTCGAATATAGTGTCGGTCATCGATTCTGACCCCCTCTTTCAGCTGTTGGACATAAAGGTCGTGAGCATTTGTTGGAGCCCAAAGATGCAAACGATTGAAGCCGTCCTCATCCAAATACTCGTCTGTCTGATAGATCCCGCTGGGAATCATGCCGTATGGCTGTGTATAGCGGGCGATGCTTTTCAGATAGTTCCCGTAGAGACGGATGGCATGATGCCATCGTTCAAAGTCTGGATGAAGAGGCTGGCTCTCACAAAGAGCGACAAGTGCCTGAACCGGCAACTGTTCCCGTGACTGATGGATGTAGTGGATGATAGAGCGACGGGACGCGTCACGATAGAAATAACCGGCAAAACCGCCTTCCCGCTCTTGACAATCGAGCATATAAACGATGTATTGCGCGGCTTTTTCCGCATAGCCTCTGTCTCCTGTCAGTTCATAGAGCATTGATGCCGACCAGGATGCTGCTGCCATAAATGTGGCGTCAGAGGTGTTATAGCTGTGCTCCATCGTTATCTTAAAGGTATCTATCCCGTCGCGCTCGAATTTACCGCAGGCGTAGCTGAAATCCTCTATGGCCGCCTTTCGCAATGTGGTATCGCCCAATAGCCGCGCTGCATAGGCTTCGTAAGCCGCATAAAGGAAATTGTCAAAAGCCAGATTCTGCTTGCGCACCGAATGAATATCATCCTCCGTCCCCACGACACCATCCGTCCAATGGAGCAGTCCGATACTACTGGCATGCCATCCATTACCCAATCTGCAACGGAGCATCTGGTCAAGTCCGTGTCTGGCCTCATTCAACATCTGACGGGCCAACTGGGGGGCCATGTCTTTTCTTTTACGATATGCTTCGAGCAAGGCAAAGGTCACATCCCCCGTTTGGAGCGTCTGTTGAGACAAGTCGCCCGCATCATGCCAGCCCCCTCCATAGGTATAGTGCTTGCCTTCATGATCACAGAATACATCCGTATGGCATCTGCCGTGAATACCTTCGACCTCCCATCCGCAGCGTTGGCCATAGATGAAGTTGAGAATCTTCCACTCTGTACCAGCCATGGCATTTCTGCTAATCAGGAATGGTGTTGTAGATAGAGTGCCACATTCCAGGTGATACGTACCTTCTGTCTTGAAATCGGAGAAATCGAGAATTTGCAGTTGGGCATCAAGTGTGGTGGGCATAGATGAGGTCTGCCCTTCGTAAACGACCTTGCGCGTCAGTTCATCTATGAGGCAGAAGCGACGGCTCCTTGGTGAAGCGACAACAGCAGTCTTTGTCCCTTCCGTCAGATAACCAGACATAGAATAGGCTATTCGGTCAGGTGCAGTCTGCCAACCGTGCCAGGCTTCCGGCTGTCCCACTTGTTCCAACTGAAGATTCCTGATAAAATATCTGACGGTATCGTGTCTTGAAATGTTTCTGCCTTTGAGATCGACATAAAGTCGGAGTGCCTGGACATGATGACGTGCCAGTTCGTCAATCTGATAGACCACATGTTCCCACCGCTGCCCCTGTATGTTGACTAAATGGGCTCCTAACTGGCCAGAAGGCTTGTTTGCTAACACTACATTGATGTTAGCCACACCCGCATCAAGGTCGGTTTGGATATCAAACGACAGTCGATTGTATGGCTCAAGATCCTGTCCACCAAGTGGAAGTGAAATCGCACAAGTGCCATAAATGGCATAGTCGGCATCCCCTTCCGGCCCTTTTGCCCGTTTGCCAGTATGGAGCGGCATTGACATTTCTAGAACAGACCCCATCGCACGATGTGTCCCTAAGCCTTCGTGCAGCCAGCCTTCCATGGGTAAAGGACGTTTCTTCAGAATTGCCTTTTCTGTCATTGCCTTCTCAAGAGCATGAGCCTTGTCGAGTGGCATCAGTCGATGAAGTCCCCAGCAGATAGCATTCTCAAACATCCGTATGAAGTCAGGATTGTCGAATAACGATGCACTGTGCCCGATTTGGAAATAGATATTACGGGATGGTTTTTCAAGATTTGTCCAGATCACGGGATGGTCGCCCATTATTACAGAAGAGGCAGGTGAATAAGATTGTTCGTCAACGCTTGCCAATACATGCGCATTCGGGCGCGGGCTCCTATTATATGTATACCACTCATCGTCGCGGATTATAAATCGGGGATTAACGCCATTCATAACAGGATGACCAGCATCTTCTACAATGACTTCTCCATCGGCTTTTTCCGCAATATAGTTTTGGAATCGTATGCCACCAAGAAAATCGCTGAACCACTGCCACATCCCGTAGCCATCAAACTCACCCAACAGAGAAGCGTGATGAAAGCCAATCCAACTGACCATCCCTTCGTCAATACATTGCTCGAACTCTTTTGCCGCTATATCACTCCACGTATATGGCGGATAGTTCAGTTGGATAATCAGGTCAGACTGCGAAATCGTATTGGCCCCCAATAGGCTACAATCATTCACCTCAATGAGGTCAAAGTCCATTTTAGCGGCCTTCTCGTGAAGCCATTCCAGTCCTTTCTGTGTAAAAGCCTCATGTTGACCACCAAGTTCTGCTAAGACAACAACTTTCTGTTTGCCTTCTACGGTTAAGGTTGATAAGAAGGCTGTTAGTGTCAGTAAGAATAGTTTGATATCAGTTTTCATTATTGTTTATTTTGCAGCAAAGGTACGAAAAAAGCATATACGTTTCTACACAACAAACATGCTATGTGGAGGTTTTGGGAAGTTGAAAAATGTATAACCGTCTTAATACTAGATGTTTGCCGCGTGTCAATGGGTTTGTAAAATGTGGATGGGATATAAAGCGAAAAAACGTGAGAAAGTCTTGATGTAGTTGTTTTTTTGATTGATAGTAATCGTGATGTAGTGAAATACTTGTTTCGTGAATGGTAAAGCCCTACCTTTGCGCCATCGAATTTTTAAGTTTAATTACAAAAAGGTACTTTATGAAACTAAAAACATTATCAACTGGAATCTGGCAGCCGCTTGTTGTTGGCTGTCTGTTACTCCTACTGAGTGCGGGAGCATGGGCACAGGGCTCTCT
>OCVV011309039.1_pt1 | contig 23706 bp, 14 predicted proteins | sample 1539721 | NCBI WGS metagenome assembly OCVV01 (sample SAMN02144230, study PRJEB22623) | gut metagenome | biome: sheep rumen | host: Ovis aries | place: New Zealand
AAAATACCGTTTCTCGCAAGAGAACAGGGCAAAAGCTCGATCAATCTCCTGTCACTGACCAGGATCGGCTTTAAGACCTTCGGAGATTTCCGAAAGTTCAAAAAGACCATGTAGCTCCCGGGTTATCTGTATACCCATTCAGGTCCCGGGATGATGAGTCCGGATTCAGCTGAAGTCCGGTTCGCTCCCCTCAAGGCCGGGGAGCCGGAGTGCTGCCGGCCGCCTGCGGACTTTGTTCATGTCCTGCAAAAATTACGATCATTTCCTATAACATGACCCCTCCGGGGAATGCGGGAAATGCACAAGCCGCCCCATCGATGATTTATTACATCGATGGAGCGGCTTGTATTTCGTTCTGCGGTTCGTTTGCCTGCTCCGCGAGGATGCGCAGGGATTCAGTTCGGAAGATGTCGGCTGAAGCTGCCCCGAATCGCGCGCCGGGTCTCGCGGGCGAGGTTTGAAATCAGTGTGAGAATCCACTCTTCTTAAGCGGCGGGTTATGACAATCTCGTCTCAGCGGAGGCTAATCTCCGTCCCTGGTTTCATAAAGCGGAACCTGTCTCCGTCCCCGGTTTCATGAAGCGGAACCTGTCTCCGTCCCCGGTTTCATTTGGGCATTTTGAAGGAGCTTTTGAGGGAGACGATGCGGCCGAAGACCGGAGCGCCGGGACTGGAGAGCTTCGCGTCCGCACAGAAGAATCCGTTTCTTACGAACTGGAAGCTGTCATATGCCTTTGCCTCTCCGAGCGCAGGCTCCATGTAGCAGCCGGTCAGGACTGTCAGAGAATTCGGGTTGATATTCATCGTGCCGTCCTCGTTGTAAACGCCCTTTTCCTCGTCGATGAGGTTTTCGTAAAGTCTTACCTCGCCCCGGAACGCTGTCTTTGCTGCGACCCAGTGGATCGTTCCTTTTACCTTACGGCCGTCGGGACTGTTTCCGCCTTTGCTCTCCGGATCGTATGTGCAGTGGATCTCAGTAATGTTTCCGTTTTCGTCTTTTTCGAAACCTGTACATTTTACAAAATAAGCGTTCATCAGACGTACTTCGTTGCCCGGGAACATACGGAAATATTTTCTGGGCGGGATCTCCATAAAGTCTTCCCGCTCTATATATAATTCTTTTCCGAAGGGAACCATTCTGGTGCCGAGCTCTTCGTTATCTTTGTTGTTCGGAACTTCCACATACTCGATCTTGTCATCCGGATAGTTGTCAATGATCAGTTTTACCGGATCCAGAACAGCCATCATACGGGCGTCCTTCATTTTCAGGTCATCGCGGATGCAGAACTCCAGCTGCGCATAATCCACTGAACTGTTTGCTTTCGCCACGCCTACCGTCTCCACAAACTTTTTCAGGGAATCCGGCGTGAAGCCTCTTCTCTTCAGAGCAGCGATGGATACAAGCCTCGGATCATCCCAGCCGTCCACCGTTCCTTCCTCCACGAGCTTTTTAATATATCTCTTTCCTGTTACTACGTTTGTCAGGTAAAGCTTTGCGAATTCTATCTGTTTTGGCGGATGCTCATAACCCACTTCATTTACGACCCAGTCATACAGCGGCCGGTGGTCTTCAAACTCCAGCGTACAGATGGAATGGGTCACTCCCTCGATCGCGTCTTCAATAGGATGAGCGAAATCATACATGGGATAAATGCACCATTTATCTCCGGTCCTCTGGTGAGACATATGCGCGATACGATAGATGACAGGATCCCTCATATTGATATTCGGAGATGACATGTCGATCTTCGCGCGGAGAACTTTCGATCCGTCTTCGAACTCGCCATTCTTCATTCGTTCAAAGAGTTCCAGATTCTCCTCTATGCTTCTGTCTCTGTAGGGACTGTTTTTTCCCGGCTCTTTCAGCGTTCCCCTGTATTCACGGATCTCCTCGGCGGAAAGATCGCAGACAAACGCTTTGCCTTTTTTTATCAGAGAGACTGCCGCCTCATACATCTGCGGAAAATAATCGGAAGCAAAATAGAGGTGATCCTTCCAGTCGGCGCCGAGCCATTCGATGTCTTTCTGAATGGACTCCACGAACTCCATTTTTTCTTTCGTGGGATTTGTATCGTCAAAACGAAGATTAAACTGGCCGTTGTATTCCTGCGCCAGACCATAGTTTAAAAGAATGGATTTTGCGTGTCCTATATGCAGATAACCGTTAGGCTCCGGCGGAAATCTGGTACAGATCTTTTCATATTTGCCCTCTGCCAGATCCTTATCTATGATCTGCTCAATAAAATTTCTGGAAATCACTTCTTTTTCCATAAAAAAACCCTTCCTGTTAATTATTCAGGCCGAATCACGCCTGTTTGCAAAAAGCCGCATAAATTCTACACGGTATCGTTAATATGATAACATAAAGAAGCCTCTTTTAATAGCCAAAATTTATGCCGTGATCTCTCCCATAAGGGTTTTCCGTCAATTTCCATATGTTCAATCGCGATCTCTGATCGCGCACGGGTTACGCGGCGCACTTGCGCGGGTTACGCGGCGCACTTGTACGTCTTCATCTGCGCAGCTATGCGATCCGCCGGAGGCTTTAACTCAGTCAGGGATTGTCACCCGCCGCTGAGTCAGGTTTGATTCAATACCCACCGCCTATAGAGGGGGCCTCCCCGACTGAGTTGAAGGACCGATCCGTCACTTTTTCATATCAATCTCTTCGGAGATGCATACGCCGCACAAATGAAAGCAGCAAAGAATGATATTTTTTCATTGATTTAATATGCTTTTTTCAGTATTATAAAAATGTTAGCGTTTTTTACATTTTTTATAAGAAAAATTACTGCAGGTTCCAAACATGAAATTACCCTTTTTCTTTAATAAAGAAAGAAAAAACACTTCCGGAGGCGATTTTCTGCCCGGCGAGGTGCTGACGGCCGGATACGCGGACATGACCATCGAAGCTGAAGGCAGTGATAAGAACAATGACGGGCTGAAAAAGGTGCTGATCATCATTCTCTCCGTGCTCACGGTCCTGACCGTGACCTTCTCCAGTCTTTGCCTTTTTTCCGAAAAATGGATGACCTCCACATGGTCTGCGCTTTCTTTCGAGGAGATGCTTTATCAGCTTTCAACTCCTCTTGACGGAACAGAAAACTCCATGATGCACGGCTTTATTTTTAACGGTGCTGCCCCCGCCGTCATCATGATGTTTTTTACGATCATCCTTCTTTTATTCCTGAAAAACAAAAAGCGTGTAGTTTACGTCTGCATATCTCTGGGACTGATCCTCCTTTCTGTGATCATGTTCCTTGCAGCGCTGATCTCCGCATGGATATTTCTTGATATGAGTGCTTATCTGGGTGATTCCGAAGGGGATTTTATACTGGAAAAATATGTTGACCCGGCAGAGACCGAAATGACCTTTCCCTCCCGGAAGCGCAATCTGGTCTACATCTTCATGGAATCCATGGAAATGACCTATAGCGACAGAGAAAACGGAGGCGCTTTCGATTACAACTGTATTCCCGAACTGACGAAGCTTTCCGAAGAAAACGAGAATTTCAGCGGAGATCCTTCTGTTCTGAACGGCGGTATCAGTTTTCCCGGAGCGACATGGACAATGGGCGGAATTTTTGCCCAGACTTCCGGTCTCCCACTGAAGATCTCGATCGGTGAGAACCAGATGAATACACAGAGCACTTTTTTCCCGACGATCACCACACTTGGCGATATCCTGAAGAAGCAGGGATACAAAAATGAGTTTCTCCTCGGCTCCGACGCCACTTTCGGCGGCCGCAGGCTTTATTTCGGTTCCCACGGAAGTTACGATATCAAGGATCTTCTCTACGCCCGGCAGCAGGGATGGCTGGCGCATGACTACGCTGTCTTCTGGGGCTTCGAGGACTATCATCTGGTGGATTTTGCCAGAAACGAACTTGATGAACTGGGTAATTCCGGTCAGCCGTTTAACTTTTCAATGCTGACTGTGGATACTCATTTTGAAGACGGATATCTTTGTCCTTACTGTGAAGATGAGTTTGATGAGCCTTATGCAAATGTTATGGCCTGCTCCAGCAAACAGGTTTCAGAGCTGGTAAGATGGATCCAGCAGCAGGACTGGTACGAAAACACCACCATAGTGCTCTGCGGAGATCATCCGACGATGGATTCCGATTTCTGTGACGAAGTTCCATCCGATTATCAGCGCCGCGTATTTACGACGATCATAAACGGAGCAGCAAAAAAAGAGTATGACGAAGACAAAGCGCGTCTTTACTCTACGATGGATATGTTTCCGACGACGCTTGCCGCTCTTGGCGTAGATATCGAGGGCGACCGTCTGGGTCTTGGAACAAATCTGTATTCCGCCGAAGATACCTACACTGAGATATACGGCGTCCGCGGCGAGACCACACATCTCCAGAGGAAATCTGATTTTATGACAAAACTGGCCGATCTGGATGAATCTCAGATCAAGGATCCTACGGCAAAAAGCGAATTCTCCGTCTCTAACGACCGCAAAAGAATAACCGTGATCATTGATAATGTGCTGAAAAACGGCAGTGTCGTAAACAATACCCAACTGAAGATATGGTCCGGAGACGATGACAGCGACGCGATCTATCTGGATCTGCCGCGCAACGATAAACAACAGTATTCCATAGCTCTGGATCTGGAATCATATTATGAAAAAGATAAGCTCCTTCATATGGAGGCCTATCTGGTGGAAGCTTCCGGAAAAATGTACAGAGTCGGATATGACGTGCTGGACCCGGCGGATGCAGACTCTTAATATGATTATAAATTTTCCACATATCATTTCTGAAACAGTTTAATCACATAAAAAACGCCTTTCGCATTCTGAAACGCCCCGAAAGTCAGACTGTAAACTAACTTAAGGAGGCCATCTCATTCATGCGAAGGCGTTTTTTTTATTCTTTCCAGTCTCGCTCGCGAACCTTGACGCGGGACTCGGATCGGGGGCTTCCCACACTGAGTTCAAGTCTCTCTCGAGACTTGGCGCGGGATCCGGATCAGCTTCATCTGAGATAAAACATACCTCCGAAGGATGCAGGCAGTGCATACAGGGGGGGCGCAAAGCTACTCTGTTTTTTCTCCATCAGACTCTGTGTCGAAATTAATCCGCTCTTCTTCGACTACAAGCGGTCTGTCAAGAACCCGGGTATTTATACTGAGGATGTATTCTCCCATCAGGCCTATGAAGAACAGCTGGAGCCCGCTCAGGAAGAAGAGTCCTATAAGCGTTGGCGCAACGCCTGCAGAAAAGCGGTCCCAGTAAAGCAGCTTGAGTATCAGATATACGACCGCCGCAGCTATGCTGCAGGTTCCGGCTATGGCTCCGATGAATGTAGCTATACGGAGTACCACCTTTGAGTAGGAGGTAATGCCGATCATTGCGTAGTCATACAGACGGTAGAAATTGTTTTTACTCTTGCCCGCCCTTCGTTTTGCCTGCGTATACTCAATGGCTTTATAATCATATCCCAGTTCCGCGATGATTCCCCGAAGATATGGCATCGGGTCATGCAGATCCCGCACCACCTCGACAAATTTTCTGTCATAGAGACCGAAACCGGTAAACTGCTCAATATGGTCGATCTCTGTAATCTTATTTATCAGCTTGTAATAAATACCGCGGATCATGTACATGGATTTTTTCTCCGCGCTGGCGCTTTTCACGCCGATGACGATCTTGTTTCCTTTTTCCCACTCCCGGACAAACTTTACGATCATATCCACCGGATCCTGAAAATCCGCACACATACGGATAACGCAGTCTCCGTATGCCTGTTTCATTCCGTACACGGGCGACCTTGCCTGACCGAAATTCCGCACATTGAATATTGCCTTTACATTCTTATTCTCCCGACAGAGCATTCTCAGTAAAGCCTGTGTTTCATCCTTCGAATGATTGTCGATGTATATGATCTCATAATCATATTCCGGCAGATCGCGTTCAAATACTTCCGTGATCGCTTTTGTCAGCGGGACCACATTCTTTTCTTCGTTATAGGTCGGAATGACTACCGAGATCAGTTTCTTCTCTGACATTAATTATTCTCCATATCTCGTCTTTACTGCGGATTAACTGTTAACTAAAACTCCCCGCCCCTCAATCTATATCCGGTCTGCTCTTTCCTGCTTCCGGATCCATTCTATCGTCTCGCGGATTCCTTCTTCAAAAGTAAACTCCGGTTCAAATCCCGTATCAGCCTTCAGAGAACTAATATCCGCCTTCAGGTTCATCACCGCCCCCGGCGGATACGGACGGGCGCCGATCCCCTCAGGTTCCGTTCCGGCCGCTCTGGCCATCACTTCTATATAATCATAAAGAGGCCTGGCACTACCGCTGCCTACACAGTAGACTGCCCTGTCTTTTCCTTTTTCCCCGATCAGATAATACGCTTTACCGGCGTCCCTGCTGTACAGGTAATCCCATTGCTGCCGCGCCGGCGTAAACTCCGTCGGTTCACCCCGCAGCATCTTTCTCAATGAGGATTGTACCATTGTGGTCTCCTTCTCGTAAAGCCCGTATACGCTGAAGATCCGAGGCCATATACATTCGATTCCCAGTTCATCAGCCAGAAGCATGCACAATCTGCCGGCTGCCAGTTTGCTTACCCCATATGGCGTCACCGGCTCTGTTCTGGTTTCGGGGCCGATCTTTTCTTCCGGGCGCGGACCGTACTCTGCCTGGGAACCTGCTCCTATGAAACGTCTGCAGCCCATAGCTGCAGCTGCCTTCAGCGCCTCCAGTGTAAACCCTATATTCCTGCTCTGAAGCTCCGTGCTCGCGTTTCTGTTCGCGCCGGTATTTCCCCATGCAAAATGATAGAATGCATCATAACCTCCGGAAACTTTTTCCGGCAAAGACTCCATATCATCCAGACTGCAGTAAACCCTGCTAAGCAGAGAACTCTCCGGAAGCCTGTCATTTCTGGGTGAATCTCTGCGGATTACCGCAGTAACCTCGATCTCCCTTTTCAGACATTCTTCAATGAGCGCCAGACCCATCATGCTCGCAGCACCGGTTACGATCACTTTTTTCATAAGAAGATCTCCTTTCACCTATCGTTCTTTGCATGGAAGCCGTTCAATCGCGATCTCTGATCGCGCGCGAACTGCGCGACGCACTTGTGCGTCTTCCTCTGCGCAGCTCTGCGATCCGCCGGAGGCTCAACTCAGATGGGGGATTGAAAACCTCCACTGAGTCACGTTTGATTCAATATCCACCGCCTATAGAGGCGGGGGAATCCCCATCTGAGTTTGAACGTTCACACCGATTTCCGTCTCTTGTGGGTCTTCCTATTCCTTCCGTTTAATTGAAAACGCCAGGGAAATCTGTATGAACGTTCAAACAATCTGCACAAGCATTAGAACTTCTGTATGAACGGAATCTGCTGTATGCGCGGAAATCATACTGTCTGAGCGCAGCGAGTTTATGATTTCGCGCATATTAACAGCAGATGAAGTGAATACCTGGAAGTTCTTTGCGCGGAAGCCGTTTGAACGTTCACACCGATTTCCGTCTCTTACGGCTCCGCGGTCAAATGTACATGTTCTCCTCCATCTCCTCCTTGGGCAGGAACGGATACATGTCCTCAAGGGGCGCGGAAACCATGTTTCCGTCCGGCAGTTTCTTTGAAGCCGCCTTAGGCTCGGTTATCTGTTCCTTTGAGACGAATATCTCGCTTATGACGCCTCCTTTTGTCTGAAGCGCGTTTTCGATGACCTTTTTCAGATCCGCCGACGCATGGCACGCCTGATAGGCGAATCCGTATACCGGCGCAAGCTTTGAAAGATCCGGAAAGCTCAGATCGCCGCTTTCCTCTCCCACGCCCACAAGCGGCTCGCCGAAGTAATTCCGCTGCGTCTGGCGGATGGAGTGATATCCTTCATTGTTTATAACAAATATTTTTATCGGAAGCCTGTTCTGACGGATAGTCTGCAGCTCCTGAATGTTCATCTGGAGGCTGCCTTCTCCCGTGACACAGATCACCTCGCTTCCACCCGCTGCCACAGATACGCCTGTAGCCGCAGGAAGATCAAATCCCATGGCGGCCGTATTCGGATTTGTAATAAACCGCTGTCCTTTTTTTACGCGGAATGTCTGGCTGCCGGCTACTCGGGATGTTCCAACGCTGACCTGAATCAGTGTATCTTCGGGAAGCGTTTCCGACAGAACGTCATAAAAGGCATAAATATTCGTACAGTTATTTTTATCCTGATAATTTTTTTCAGATACGACGGGATAACGTTTTTTCCATGCGTTTGCCTGTGCTCTCCAGGCGTCTGCTCTCTCTCCCTTGAAAACAGGTTTTTCAGGGGACGCTCCTCTTCCCGCAGCCTCCTTCAGCAGCGCTTCGATCAGCTCCGCCGCGTCGCAGGCCACGGGCAGACTTACATGAAGACTTGGTTTTTTCAGTTCGTTTTCGTCGATATCATTCAGTATCGTAAATGCTTTCCTGGCCCATGTCTGATAATTGAAACCGGTTACCATGAATCCAAGCCGCGCGCCGACAGAGAAAAACACGTCACTGTTCTGCATGGCAAAATTTCCTGCCCGGTCTCCGGTCGTTCCTGCCCGGCCGCAGTATAAAGGATGATCATAGACCATCATATCTACGCTGCTGACGCCGGTCACCACCGGGATCCCAAGTACATTCACCAGTTTCTGGAATGAATCGTAGGCTCCTGCCAGACGAACGCCGTTTCCCGGGTAAAGAACAGGTCTTTCAGAAGATTCGATACGATCCAGAATCTCTCCCGCAAGCTTTGCTGAAATCTTATTTTTTTGGAACAGGTCTTTTGCATGGTCTTTTGCATACTCATCTGATCCCGTATCAGTTTCGGATGCGCAGCTTACATCTGACGTTTTTTCTTCCGGGATAAACGCTTTCATCCCGTCCGTCTCCACCACAGCTCCCTGCACATCCAGCGGAACGTCTATCCAGACCGGTCCCGGCCTGCCGCTTTTCGCCATATACAGCGCTTTTTCCAGGTGATACCGGATCGTTCGGGGATCCTTTATCATGACTGCGTACTTCGTGATGGGCGTTACTACAGGCACAATATTACATTCCTGCACGCCCATGCTGCGAAGCGGAAGTCCTGTGCTTTCCACCGTCGTCGCAAAGCGGGCCTGACCTGAAAAGATCATCATCGGTATGGAATCCATCCAGCCGCCGAGGACTCCCGTGACGGCGTTCGTCGCTCCCGGTCCTGTAGTGACGCAGACGGCGGCAATGCGGTTGTTAACCCTTGCATACGCCTCCGCCGCCATTGCGCAGGCCTGCTCGTGGTGCTGATAGACACAATGCAGACTCTTATGATGTCCAAAAGAATCATTCATGTGCATCGCTCCGCCGCCGACGACGGTAAAAATATCCTTTATCCCGTTTTCCGCCGCAAAATCGGCTATATAATCTGATACTTTCTTTTTCATCTTTCACCAGTTTCTTTCAAAGATCTTATTTTTTCCACCGGTTCTCACAGACCATTCTCTTTCCTGAGGCCTGTACCGGAATCTCATCCACATATCTGACCTCAATCTGCGCGTCCTCTCCCAGGTATCTCCGATAGGAATCTACCACGGCCTTCTCATCTATCCTGTCTCTTTCGGCGTTGATCTGCAGCTCATAACGCTTTTCGTCCCACTGAATGCATTTTGCCTGATGAACTATTCCCTCCAGATTCAGGAGTACGTTCATAAAGACATGGATCGAGAGCGGTTCCCCTTTTGTATTATAGAGTATGGAGCCGCGGCGTCCGTAGATTTCCGTAAAATATCCGTGAAAACGGCCAAGGCTGTCCCTTACCTTTTCATATTTTCCGGTGTCTCCCGTATCATAACGGATCATTGGAAACGCTTTGTTATAATAATCCGTCACGACGATCCTTCCCAACTCTCCCGGCTCTGCCGGCTCGTCACTGTCCAGCTTCAGGATCTCAATATAAAAATTATACAAATCGGCCGTATACCGCTCCTCCTCATAAAGCTGGATCGCGATAAAACCGTTTTCATTATTTCCGTATGACCGCACCGGCGCAAAACCGAAAATACGTTTTACGGCGTCATAGGTAGCCTGGGGAAGAGCCTCTCCCATGGAGAAAACCATTTCCACCGCCCATTTGCTTATATCGACGCTGTTTCTTTCAATATATCCGCATAATGCTGTCAGGGCGCTGGAATACGCCACCAGGACCTGTATCTTTTCCTTCCTGATCTTTTCACATATACCGGCAAGAGCCTCATCTCCCATGTTTGAGATGTCGATCATTATCAGATTGTTTTTAAAAGACTTTTTCCATGAGATGGTGTTCCTGCCCTTGATCCATACTCTGAATTCGCCCCTCTTCATTCCCAGGCGGAAACCGTTCAGCTCCATGACTGCCATGAAATTCATATTGATCCGGTTCATCTTTCCGTCGTCGCACAGTACGGTAAACGGAGCTCCGGTAGAGCCGCTTGTACTGAGCCTGAAAAGCTCGTCTTCCTTCCCCAGATATTCATCCGAAAGGATCGTGTCGCGATTCTCATTATAATCCATCTTTGTCATAACCGGAAAATCCTGCAGTTCCTTATCCCGGTCAAATCCGCTGTAGAACGCGGTATGACGGGACGCATACGCCAGGATCGCGTTCAGACGCCGCTGCTCATAATCGGAGGTAATCCCTTCCACGATCTCTCTTTTATTGACCTCTTTTAATTGATTCAGCTTTCCTCCGTTGACAAAATCAAGCGTATTGAAAGCACTTCTTCTGATTATTTCTCCTGCCTGCATTTTATTTCCTTTCTAACATTTTTTTCGGGCAGCCGCTAAACCCAAGAAGGTGGAAAACTGTGTGACGCTTCAAACGGCTTCCGCACAAAGAACTTCTAAGTATTCACTTCATCTGCTGATAATATTCGCGAAATCATAAACTCGCTGCGCTCAGGCAGTATGATTTCTGCTCATCCAGCAGATTCCGTTCATACAGAAGTTCTAATGCTTGTGCAGATTGTTTGAAGTTCTCACACATATTTTCCATTATATGGAGTTTGGAAAATATATGTAAATGATTCAACCGGTCTGCATATATATCCTTTATTTACCTGCCTTGACCATTCCCAGAAGGATAACCACTGCCACGCGGATCGCATTGGCGATCAGCACCGCGATCGCAAAGCTTTGTATCCCCCTGCCGCCAACTGTCATTACAAGAACCGAAATGATCACCAGATGCATGATCTGCAGGATCAGCTGCCATTTTTCACCCGTAAAGGTAAGAACGACTATGAACAGATAAGCGGACAGAAGTCCCAGTATCTGGCTGATATTAACGATGGTGATAAGCGGCTTTACGCCGGCATAAAGATCGCTGTAGAACAGACGTATGAAAACCGGCGTAGCGATCTGGGCAAACACCAGAAAAACCGCCGCTGCCGCAAGTCCCAGCCCTGCAAACTTCATGAACTGTTTTCTGTTCAGATCCTCCTTCCGCCGTGTCAGATAGGAAATGACTATCGTGTTTACCGGCGCTACCAGAAGGACCATTGTTTTTCCGATCAGCGATACTACGTAATACTGTGTTACGGCGGTATTATCAATCAGGAATTTCAGCACCAGCCGGTCAATGTTTAATGTAAGGTTTGTGATCAGATAGGAAAAAAGCAGAAATCCGCCTCTTTTGAAAGCTATCCGGAAATATGGGCTTTTTTTCAGGAAATCCCTGAATATGGATCCTGTCAGGCTCACATACGCCAGCGCCATCACTTCTCCTGTCACAAAGATCAGATACCAGATATCCGTCAGCATGTACAGCCCGAATCCGATCAGATATCCCGCCGTCAGCACGGAATAATAAATAAAATATTTCCTGTAATGCAGGCTCAGTCTGTATTCCACATCGCCGTAATAGCGGAAGATCGTGGTCATGATCAGTATCACCGTAAATACCGAGCCGGCCATGTTTTCGATCGATGTCCTGGCAAGGATCAGCGCGATCACACTGCCGATGCCGCCGAAAAACAGAAGCATCCTGTCGTAATCACCATTTGTCACATCCATCTCTCGTCTGACCACCAGACGGCTGGTATTGAGTGACTGCCCTGCCGTAGGACATAAGATCGCGACGATGCCCATGATAAACAGAAGATCTCCCAGAGGAGCGCTTCCCATCCTGCGGTTCAGCAGCGGATAAACTGCCAGCTGAAGCACGCCGTTCATCAGAAGGTTGCCTCCCATGGTATAAATAGTATTTCCGAAAATTCCCTTTTTACCTGTATGTGTACTGTTTACTGTCTGTGCCAAAATATATGCCTGCTTTCGCTGTTACCTGATATACTTTTCGCAACGGTTCTCTATATATTTTCTTTTTCCTGAATTCAGGACCGGTATCTCATCGATCATCTCGATCGTTATCTCCGCCTCCCCGCCAAAATACGGCTTTATCCTGTCAAGGATCAGTTCTTTATCTATGAGATTTTCATCTCCGTTCAGCCAGAGCGTATATTTCTTTACGTCTTCCTGGATGAACCGGAACTGCTTCACGCCTTTCACGTCCCACATATTGTTTGTGATGACATATGGCGTCAGCGCATTGCCGTTACAATCGTAGATAGTATCGCTGCGTCTTCCGTAAAGCTCTGTCAGATACAGCTTTACCCGGCCGCCGTTCTCCGCGTGATGTGCCACCGCAAGATCTCCGTTATCATAGCGAAGTATCGGGAACGCGTAATTATAAAGATCTGTGATGACCACTCTTCCCAGTTCTCCGTCTTCGGCGGGCTCGTCGGAGTCAAGCTTCAGGATCTCATAATAATAGCTCTCTGTATCGATATGATATGCTTCGCTGTCAGATGTCTGTATTCCCATGATGCCGTTTTCCTCATTGGAATACCACGCCATTACTTTACATCCAAACTGTCTCTTCAGCGCATCCCTCACCACGGTGGGCATGCTTTCAGAAATCGGTATGATAGATATAACGCAGAACTTCGAGGTATCTACATCGTTTTCATCAATATACCTGCTGATCTCACCGAGCGCCGAAGAATAGCCGATCAGACATTTTACCCTCTGTCTGCGCATGACATCCAGCATCTTTTCGATCGCGGGACCGTCAAGCTTTGAGCTGTCCATCATAAGAGAGTTCTCTGCTGTCTGCTGCAGTCTGCTTTTGCGTACATTGTTTACCCACACGCGGATAAAAGCCTGCTTCATGCCGATATAATAGCCTCCGGCAGCGCCCAGAAAGATACCTGCCGCAGTGTTATGATCGATCTTATCCTTGTTCTGCACCATTGAAAGCGGCGTTCCCGTGGAACCGCTTGTGCACATGATCCGGTTGTCTTTCGCGTCTCTATAGGTCGAGGAGACAAAGGCGTCGTAGTTATTTCTGAATGTATCTTTGTTCACTACCGGAAGCTCCTCCAGAGAAGAGTACGCCGAGTATCCTTTATAAAACTCAGTTGTCTTTACAGCGTGAAGGATAAGATCCCGGATCTTTTTTCTTGTTTTATCCGCCGGCGTTCCATGGATGAAGCTGTCGCGGATCTCGTCATAATATTTGCGCACATGTCCGCCGCGGGCTTTGTCCAAAGTCCAGAAGGCGGCCCATCTCATTTTTTCATCAATTACCATAGGTCATCCTTTTTTATAAGTCTGCTCTGTCTGCGTTCTTACTGTTCGACTGCTTCCGCGATGATCTTTGCCATGTAGTCGATCTTCTCATCTGTCATTCCCGGGTATACGCCAACCCAGAAAGTATCCTTCATAATGCGGTCCGTGTTTACAAGCGCGCCCGCAATGCGGTAGCCCTTCTTTGCCGCGCGCATCTGATCGAAGCATGGATGTTTCGTAAGATTTCCGGCAAACAGCATTCTCGTCTGTACTCCGTGTTTTTCCACATACTGAACGACTTTGTTCCGGTCAACGCCCTCTCTGCATGTGATCAGGAAACCAAACCAGCTGGGCCTTGAATTTTCACAGGGGACGGGGAGTATCAGTTTGTCTTCTGTTCCCGAAAGGCCTTCGCGCAGACGGTCAAAGTTCCTGCGTCTTTTCTCCACAAAGCCGGGGAATTTCTTCAGCTGTGCACAGCCGATAGCCGCCTGCATGTCTGTAGCTTTCAGATTATATCCGAAATGGGAATATACATATTTGTGATCGTAGCCCGCGGGAAGTTCTCCGTACTGTCCGTCAAACCGGTGTCCGCAGAAATTGTCACGGCCCGAAGGACATACACAGTCCCTTCCCCAGTCGCGGAAGGAACGTATGATCTTATTCAGAAGCGGATCATCCGTATAGACTGCCCCGCCTTCTCCCATCGTCATATGATGAGGAGGATAAAAACTGGACGTTCCTATGTCTCCTACGGTTCCCGTGAATTTCTCCTCTCCGTCGATCGTATATTTCGATCCGAGAGCGTCACAGTTATCTTCGATCAGCCACAGACCATGTCTGTCACAGAAAGCCTTCACGGCCTTCAGATCAAAAGGATTTCCCAGCGTGTGCGCTATCATAACTGCTTTCGTTTTATCTGAATAAGCAGTTTCAAGCTGTGCCGCGTCTATATTGTACTGGGGTATCGTCACATCAACAAAAACCGGAACCGCGCCATACTGGATCAGCGGTGCCACTGTCGTAGGGAATCCTGCGGCTACAGTGATGATCTCATCCCCCGGAAGGACCTGCCTTTCCTTCAGAAGCGGGGATGTAAGCGCCATGAATGCGATCAGATTGGCGGAAGAGCCTGAATTAACCAGTGAACAGAAACGCACTCCCAGATACTCTGCAAGTTCTTTTTCAAACCGGTCCGCATACCTTCCTGCAGTCAGCCAGAACTCCAGTGAGCTGTCTACGAGATTTACCATTTCCTCCGCATCATACACACGGGCAGCGTAGGCTATGCGGTCGCCCTCATGAAACTCTTCCGGCCTGTTGTGATATTCATCACAGTAGTTTTTCACCATCGCCAATATTTCATCGCGGGCCTGTTTTTCACTCTTACCTTCAAACATATATGTAATCCTTTCTGATCTCAACTTATTTCCTGTCTATTACGAAACTTCTCGATCGTATAGTATTTCACAATTGCCTGTTTAACATGTTTCCCATGGATCCACGGATATTACTCCGGCATCCCTGACTTTGCTCTCCGGCGTCCCGGACTTCTTCCTTGGGGCTTCCCGGCCTTTTCCCGCCTTTATGGCCCGGATCCTGTCATGTCGCTGCAGCTATCTTTCCGGGTCTTGTGACCTGCGGCATTCCATGAATTCTCTGATCTGCCGCTCCATGACCTTCTGAACATCCGCGCCCTCATTCCAGGCCCTGGTCCATGAAACGGTCTTTTCCACAGCCTCCCGGATATGCCATACAGGCTTCCAATGAAATACTGACTTTATCAGAGAACAGTCCAGCTTCAGCAGTCCGGCTTCATGAGGACCTCCGGAAAAATGATTTTCCCAGGTCTGTCCTTCTCCCCAGGCCTCACAGAATATATCTACCAGCGTTCCCGTATTTACACAATCTTCTTCATCCGGGCCCACATTATAATAACCGGCGTATCTGCCATCCTCCGCCTGTGCCGCGGCGATCATCAAGTATGCGGCCAGAGGCTCCAGCACATGCTGGAACGGTCTCGTGGAATGTGGATTTCTCACGGGGATCGGTTCTTTTTTCATTGCCGCCCGTATACAGTCCGGAATGATCCTGTCCTTCGCAAAATCTCCGCCGCCTATGACATTTCCGGCTCTGGCCGTAGAAATCGCGGGAGTCCCGCCGGCAAAAAATGAATTTTTATAGCTGTGCGTCACCAGCTCGGAACAGGACTTGCTGTTGGAATAGGGATCAAATCCATCCAGCGGATCGGTCTCCCTGTATCCCCACGCCCATTCGTTATTGTGATATACCTTATCCGTCGTCACATTCAGAAATGTTTCCGTACAATCATTAAGACGCACTGCTTCCAGGATGTTCACGGTTCCCATTACATTTGTCTCATATGTCGTCACCGGATCTCTGTATGATTCCCGGACGATCGGCTGTGCAGCCAGATGAAAAACAACCTGAGGCTTCGTTTCACCGAAAACCTGCAAAAGATGTTCCCTGTCGCGGACGTCGCCTTTTACGGATCTTATCTCCTTTTCCATTCCCGACAAAGTAAAAATACCGGGGTCGGTCGGCGGATCCAGAGAATATCCTGTCACCTCAGCCCCCGTCATCAGGAGCATCTTTGTCATCCAGGTTCCCTTGAATCCGGTATGTCCTGTTAAAAGAACCCGCTTACCTTTATAATAATCCATCCAATCCTTCATGATAATCCTTTCTCAGACACATGCTCTCAGGTAATCGTGAAACACCGTAATACCGGAAAGCGGTTTATGTCTCGCTCGCAAAACCCGGCGCGGGATCCGTGTCAGCTTCAGCTGACATCTTCCAAACGGCTTCCGCCGGCAGTTTAATCCCAGATCTTCCAGGGGGCGTGCCCTGACGCCCACATTTTTTCAAGCATTTCTTTTTCCCGCATGGTATCCATGCACTGCCAGAATCCGTGATGACGGTATCCGTTCATCTTTCCCCTTCTGGCGCTTTCGGCCAGCGGATATTGTTCGAATACCGTCTGGTCTCCTTCTATCAGATCAAAGATCTCCGGCTCCAGGACCATATATCCCGCGTTGATCCAGCCTCCGTCCTCTTTCTTTTTTTCCTTGAAGTTGGTGATCTCTCCGTCTTCCTTCATATCAAGGATCCCGAAACGGCCGCCCGGCTGCACCGTGGTGATGGTGACCATCTTTCCGCTTTCTCTGTGGTACCGGAGAAGCTCCGGTACATTTATGTCCGCCACGCCGTCCCCATAGGTCAGCATGAACGGTTCGTCCCCCAGATACGGGCGAACACGTTTGATGCGTCCTCCGGTCATCGTGTTCAGACCCGTATCGATCAGAGTCACCTTCCACTGCTCCTGGAAATGATTGTGGACGATCATTTTGTTTTCCTGGGTAAAGTCGAATGTAATGTCGCTGTTATGCAGATAATAATCAGCGAACCATTCCTTTATTACATGCTGCTTATAGCCGCAGCAGATCACAAACTCATTAAAGCCGTAATGAGAGTACATTTTCATTATGTGCCAGAGGATAGGCTTCTCACCGATCTCTATCATTGGTTTCGGTTTCAGATGGCTTTCCTCGCTGATACGCGTTCCGAAACCGCCTGCCAGAATTACAACTTTCATTTTTTCTCCTATTTTTCCCGCATAACGGATCATTCCCGCATATCCGCCGCTTATTTATAATGATATTTTAAAACTTCGTGCTTCCTCTTAAAGGTTCAAGTCTGAAAAGAAATATTTCCCTATGCCTTCACATAATAATTATAGACAGCGCCGTTCAGCTCAAATGACTGCTTCAGTACGTATCCGCCGATGATTTTGTCATAGAGTTCTCCGTCGCCGAACAGCTGAAGCTTCCTGAGCCCGTCCTCAAATTCCATAAAACCTTCCGGAGATTTACTCTCTATATCTCTCAGTATCACATCCGCCACAGACTGGTGTACCGACATATCCGGGAAATCCAGGTAATAACAGTTTGTATCCCATCCGAGCACGGAATAGATTTCCGCAGCTCCGATCCCGAAGGCGTAGGTATTTTCCGGCACGGAAGAGCGTATCTCCTCCGACACGCGGATCAGCTCTGAATCATCCTTGAACTGGCTTTTAATCTCTGCGTTATATCCCATCTGTATCATATTTCCGGTAACTACCAGAACAAGGATCCCGCAGGCGATCAAAGTGAAAAGGCTTTGGAATAATTTCGCCGCGGAAAATTCTCTCATTTTTCTCAGGTCAATATCCTTCAGATGCTCCATCCCGTAAGAAGCCAGGATACAGATCATCAGTATAGACGGCAGATGACAGATATCAAGGTTATGATACGCCGCCCTGTTCATGTAGTAGGACATCTGTCCCAGCGATACCACCGCCGTAAAAAAAGCGTATGACGGCATCATGACCAGAGAATCCTCCGCCTGTCCGTTGTCATTCAGAGCCAGCACCTCATCCCTGTGGAAAAAGCGCATGTGGGATATGCCCCACGCCAGGCAGAGAAACATAAGGATCAATATCGTCATGTATGCGCTCGGAAACGCCGTAAGATCCACCCTCAAAAGATCTGTTATATAATCTCTTTCCAGCAGCGGATATACGAAATGTCTGACGCCGTCCACAGAACCGCCGCATGAAAGATCATAGACTGCCACGATGCCGTACGCCGCCGCAAAACATGCTCCGATCAGCACAAACTGTGAAGCGACAAACAGAACGCTCCGGATGCCTGGTTTATTTCTGCAAAGGTAATAAATGCACTGAAAACCTGCCCAGCCTACCGTAACGAACAGGCCGCTCTCCACATTCCACACGATCGCGATAACTCCTATGATAAAACCGGCCGCCATCGTCAGAATGTTCATTTTTCTGAACCGTATGCATACAGCTCCAAGAAACAGGATCAGCGTCATGAAAAAAATCCTGTGAGGCCACTCCTGCCAGTAAAATCCCGCCCTCATAGACAGAGACGGAAAGGTAAATGCAATGCTTCCCAGAATACGAAGCCACCCATTCTCCACCAGTAAATGAAGCGTGAGGAACATCAGCAGAAAACATAGTCCGCCTATTGCCATCATCAGCAGGATAAAAGCATGATAATCTCCTCCCAGAAGCTTCATCGGGCCTTTGAGAATGATGCCGTAATGTCCGTATACGCTGATCGTATCCGGAGAATAGGGCTGCCCCATCAGCACATTATATACCGAATTATAGTATGCGTTGCCATGAAACCGATAGCCGTTATCCGCCCCGGAGAACGTATAGGGCGTATAATATGTATAAAGCATGATCAGCGTCATTCCCGCGTAAAAAATGTAGAACACCTTCGCCGGCAGCTTCATGTCATATTTCCGCAGCACGGAAAAGAAAAGGACCAGCTCGCAGGCTATCAGTACGATCACAAGCGCAAAGGGATATTTATGCCAGAGATATCTGTCTGCGACGCCGCCATAGATATTTGTCTCCATCCTCATCATAGTTATAAGGAAAATGATCACGCCCGCAGTCAGGATCCAGGCCGCGGCCCAGACCGGTCCGGAAGCCATTTTGCCCCCGCTCATTCCGGGATTTGCCCCATTATCAAAATTATCTCTGATGCCTGTGCCGATCGTTTCTCCGAATTTTCCCTCCGTCTCAGGAAACAGCGCAAGCAGCACCCCGTATATGATCATGTAGAGGAAACAAAAGCCGACTATCGTCATTCCGTAGATCAGAAGATTTTTATTTCCATGTCTTCCTATAAAAGAAGATATCCGCGGGATCCACATACATGCCGCTCCAAACGCCAGCATGCAGAATGCCGAGATGAAAAAAGCAATTATTTTGCTCATAGAATTCTTCGAAGTCCTCATATGTTGCTCCATAACTCCTCCGGACGCCTTATTAGCCTCATTAATGTTTACAGTTCCATATGATCTCCGTACAGTTTCCGGTTATTTCTTTCATATGATGAATATAAGATGCACCGGAAAAACAAGGACATGCGAAAACGCATACATTTCCTTATATAATATGTATGAAATAGAGATTTTTGTCAAGAACATCGGCGTTTTCGGACAGATTTACCTATTGCACTTTTCATATATTTCGATTAAGCTAATGAATGCAACCCTAAGTGTGACTAAAATGCCAGCCTTGAATGGCAGCTGACTAGGATTTCTCCATACACTAAAAAATTTAGTCGTGATAACAACAATGTCGGTGAGCGCACATCAATTGATTATTTATCAATACTATATTTATGAGTAAAAAACCTTTTTTTAAAAACAGAAAAACCAAAAGACGCGCCGAAAGATCTGCCGGGCGCGCCATACAGGAAAACCGGATCCGTTCCGGAAGATCACACAGACGATGGCGGATCTTTTTTTCCGTCCTGATGGTCCTTTTTCTTCTTCTGGCCTCCATCGTACTGTTTACCATCGTATGGGTCAAACAAACCTGGGCCGAGCTTGCCCTCGAGGAAATCGTATACCAGCTGACGATGCCTCTGGAAGGCACCGGCGGAGGCATGATCGGCGATTTTATCCTGAACGCGGTCGTTCCGGCATCGATACTTATTGTCTTCTGGTTCTGCCTTTTGTGGCTGTTCCGCAAGCTTCGCACGGCGCCTTATCTGATCACCACCGGATGTATTTCCCTGGCCGCGATCCTGACCATCGCTATCGCCGGTACTTATTTCTGGTTTGATATTGGCTGCGACGATTATTTTTTCGGGGACTCCACCGGTGAAGATTTCATTGCGGAGCATTATGTCGATCCGAAGGATGTAACGCTTACATTCCCTGAGCAGAAACGAAACCTGATCTATATTTATCTTGAATCCATGGAAACGACCTTCAGTGATGATAAGAACGGCGGCAAATTCGGAGATGATAATCTTATCCCGGAACTGACCGCGCTGGCGCAGGAAAACGAGGATTTCTCAGGTAGCGAAGATACCCTTAACGGCGGCACCTCGCTTCCGGGAAGCACCTGGACTGTCGGAGCTATGTTTGCGGAGACCTCCGGTCTTCCTCTGAAGATCAGCATCGGCGGAAATGAAATGAGTGACGCCAATGACTTTTTCCCTGCCATCACTACCCTTGGAGATATTCTTCAGGAAGAGGGCTACAGGAACGAACTCCTGATCGGTTCGGACGCCTCTTTTGGAGGGCGGGATCTTTATTTCTCCACACATGGCAATTATTCTCTTCTGGATTATAACTATGCAAGGAACACCGGACTGATAGCTCCGGATTATCATGTGTTCTGGGGATATGAGGACGAGAAGCTTTTCAGTATCGCAAGGAACGAGCTTACAAACCTTGCCTCCTCGGGAGAACCCTTTAATCTGACTCTCCTGACAGTAGATACCCACTTTGAGGACGGATATATCTGCGATCTCTGTGATGACAGATTCGGAGACAACCAGTACGCAAACGTGATCGCATGCTCCAGCCGTCAGGTGGCGGCTTTTGTGGAATGGATCAGCCAGCAGGACTTTTTCGATAATACTACTATCGTCATTTCCGGCGATCATCCGACCATGGATGCTGATTTTCTGAAAGACGTGTATGACGAGAACATATATCAGCGGCAGGTATATACGACATATATCAACGCAGGTACAGAAGTCGAGGAACCGGACATAAGGCGTTCCTATTCTACCTTTGATGATTTTCCGACCACGCTGGCAGCTTTGGGAGTTGATATAGAAGGAGACCGTCTGGGACTCGGAACGAATCTTTTCTCATCCACCGATACCCTGCTGGAGACATTCGGACTAAAGACAATGATCAGCAGTCTTTCAAAAAAATCCTCCTTTATGGACAATCTGTCCGCGCTGGAGAATGAAAACACAGATGTGACAAAGTATTCTCCTTCCGGAAAGTTTGAGGCAAAGGAAACCTCCGATAAGGGTCTGCTTCTGACCGTATCAGACATAAAGAACGATGACGGCACCACCACATCAGCATATGTGACGATCGCTCCTGCGGATACTGAAGAGAAGGCCGGCACCGGAAAAAAAGAGGACGGGGATGAAGCTGAAAATGATGGTGAAGATAATAATGAGGGTGAAGAAACCGCAGAAGATGATACTGCAGAAGATGATACTTCATCCTTACAGAAAGCCTACCAGCTGAATGATAACGGCGACGGCACCTACAGCGGAACAGTCTCGGCAGATCAGCTGAAAGAGATCGGTAAGAAGCTTTTGGTCAGATGCTACGCCGTCAACAGCGAAGGTTATGAATACGAGATAGGCACATACGAAACAAAATAAACTAACAAAGGGCGACGGCACATGCCGTCGCCCTTATCTTTTTCTGATCTGCAGGATCTCTTTATCTCACTGTGAGATCACTTTGAGAAGGCCCCCGCTTCTTAAGCGGCGGGTTATAACAGGCCAGGTTCCAATCTCCCGCTGAGATAAACGCTCCGCGGGGATGAGCATGTATTCGGTTTGGAAGCTGTCCCGGATCCCGCGCCAAGTCCCGCGAGCGAGACTTGAACTGATGTTATTCGCCTCCGAGAAGATAAGTGGCGTGATCCTCTGCAGTTCCCTGGACCGCGTTCTCACCCACCGTGCCAAATCTGTCCATATTGACAATGATGATACAGTTCGTACATGTAACAAAGCCTTCGCTTGCATACGCCGACTCCGGCATGGAGCCTGACAGCGATACTGCAAGCTCATACTGCTCATCCGTTCCGTCGGCCACCTTATAACCAAGGTCCCTGAACAATGCGCTTACTCTGCTGCGCGACGTCTCTTCCATTTCAAATACCGATCTTCCCGCAATGGAAAGTTCTCTTTCTTCCATACATGCGTCATTGAGCGGCGCCTGATAGCTTCCGACAATGACAAGCGGATATTCCGAGGTGTCTCCCAGATTCAGTTCCTCCACCTGATCCCAGATATCATGCACAAGAGCCAGATCCTGTTCATATCGTACATTTTCCGTATAATTGATTCGGTGGACCGTTTCAATCTGCCTGAATCCCACATACAGAGCAGGTACGCAAAGTACCCACATAAGCCACCTTGCGGTGACCTCCGTCAGTACATAGAAACAAAGAAACGCGGCAACAAACGTCATTGACAGATTAGATCTTATGGCCGGCTCCGAAGCTGTCCTGAAAAGACGTACAAACGGAACCGCGATCATGATCAGCAGCGCGATCAGCATAAACGGCCACCCTCTGTACTTTTTCACAGAAATCACGTACGCCGCGACCGCTGCCACGATCGCCGCCGCGAACAGCACATTGTAACAGACGTCTCCCGCAAACAGAAGTCTTACAAGACCTCCACCTATAGTCTTCCAGCATTCCCATGCGGAATCCTTTCCCCACCTGATCTGCTCCTCCAGATAATTCCTGTATTGTGAATTTCCCAGATCGTTCACTGAAGCAAAGGCCACTGCGGAAGCCGCGATCCTGACGACCGCCAGATAGATTACATAAAACAGACCCAGCAAAGCTCTCTGCCCTGCCCTGAACCGGTTATCCTTCATCAGCAGCATATATACTGCCAACACGATGGCTGTTACCACCAGATCATAGGACTGATACGTTCCATAACAGAATACTCCGGCCAGGAAACCGGTGATGATGCGGATCGGACGCTTTCCGAATACGCCATCCGTAAAAAGCATCACAGCGACGGCCGCAAGCAGAAGCGCGAAGGAGTTTCCCGCCGCCTGCGCCATGTAAACAAACTGCTCTCCCCAAACAGGATGTGTCAGAAAAATAATTGTGAACACATACAGACCGGCTTTACATTTTCCATTTGTGAGCGTATCCAGCATAAATGTATATACGACAGCCGCAAGTACCAGATTCAGAAACAGCAGCGCCGTTTCCAGCGGCATGTTAAATGACATGGTACCGGTAAACCACTTATAAACGATCATTCCCCAACGGTGAACGGCCAGCCACTGCTCATAGATCTTCCGCGGATCATCCAGCAGGATCTCCATATCTGCCGAGATCGTCTGATACGCGATCTTCGCCCCGTAGCAAAACAGGATCAGCAAAGTCGAAAAAACGATCAGCAAACGATCCCTCTTACAGAATTCTATAAAACGCTTCTTAGTAAAATAAAACATCGGAAGCCTCCTCTTATTTCTTTTTTTGTTCAGCTCTGATTATATCATCTTCCCG
>OCVV011341610.1_pt1 | contig 23692 bp, 18 predicted proteins | sample 1539721 | NCBI WGS metagenome assembly OCVV01 (sample SAMN02144230, study PRJEB22623) | gut metagenome | biome: sheep rumen | host: Ovis aries | place: New Zealand
GATTTGATATGGGTCAGTAGCTCAGTTGGATAGAGCACAGGCCTTCTAAGCCTGGGGTCGGGGGTTCGAACCCCTCCTGGCTCACCATAACAGTCTTATACAAACCCGTGTAAGATAAAAACTTATCAGATAAGACTGATAAGTTTTTTTATTATATTATTACTATAAATAAGGGGATTTTTATTATGGAAAAAAACGAAAAAATTAAAAAAATAATTTTTACAATTATACTTATAATAATTGCATTATGTTCTATATTTGCTATTTCACCTTTAGTTAGTAACCCTGAATTTCATTCTGAAACAATACAAATTTTGGATGATAAAAAAATGAGTGTTGTAGGATGGACAACAGGCACTGTGGGAGCAGCTACTGCACTTGCAACAGTTCCAGGCGATGCAACTACACCATTAGCAAATCAGATTTTACAATTAAGTTCTTATTTTATTATTGTAATAGGAGCAATATTTTTAGAAAAAATATTACTTACATTAACAGGATATTTAGCATTTACCTTTTTAATACCTATATCATGTATATTATTTGTTTTATATCAATATGTCAATAAAAATATTCTAAAAGTATTATCAATAAAACTATGTATATTTGGATTAGTAATATTCTTAGTTGTACCAATTAGTGTGAAAGTTAGTAGTATAATAGAAAATACATATCAAGTATCCATAAATCATTCAATAGAAGATATGAACGATATTGAAAATACTGATGAAAATGCTACGCAGAAAAGTGAAGAAAAAAATGGATGGGATGCGTTTACATCAAAGGTTCAAGATACAATGTCTAATATAGGAAACACTGCATCTAACGCTATAAAAAAAGGTGAAAAGATGGTGAGTAGTTTAATAGATACTATTGCAGTATTTATCATTACTTCCTGTATAATACCAATTGTTATACTTTTAACTTTTGTTTGGATAATAAAAATAATTTTTAATATAACTATTCCCAAAGATAACGTTAGAAATTCTATAAAAAGCACTAAAATCTTTAAAATAAATAAAAAACAACTATAAATAATGGTTACATTTTTATTATAACTGCGAAGCAATTTGTAAAAAAATAAAATTTCGTATTTGTTAAGTTTCGATTCACAATAACAGTTTAAATAATTCTAAATACAAAAAATCCTATTTTTAGCATTTAAGCTCTAAATAGGATTTGAATTTTTTAAATTTCTTATCTAGTTTGATTTTGATTATTTTGAATATTTGCTGGTTTAATTTCTTTACAAAATGAACGCGCTATATTTACAATTCCTCTGTCTGTTGTTCTAATAGTTATTTTTTCATCATCTTCTTGAATTAATATTCCTGTTTCTGTTATTCCATCTCTCTTCGTTACTCTAACATTATTCTGTAATTGGTTCTCTTTACTTGCATCTACCTTGGCTTTTTCATGATCTACTTGTGCTGGTGCTACAAATTTGTTTTGGTTACTCATAATTCTTCCTCCTCTTATATAATCCGCCTTATATGTTAACATAATTTTTTACTTTGTCAACCTTTTTTTGTATTTTAGTTAAAAAATCTCTGCTTCTTCTTATACAACATTTTTTCTAATTAAAAAGATTTACATATTTATCCCATCTAGGTTTATCATTTGTAAACCTATTACTTATCTTTATATGTACAAACAGTATATCCAGCAGCTATACTTCCAATCTCTTCTGGCGTAAAATGTCTTTCATCATAGCTTTTTCCATATGCATTAAATCCATTTGGATCTACTACAATAAAATTTCCATTTTCATCAATTCCAGTTATTAAAACATAATGACCTATACTTGTAAATAGCCTTTCTTTTCCTTCTTCTACTCTTTTGTCTTCTCGTTTTCCATCTATTCCTAATACTATTACAGAATTTCCATCTTTTAATATATTTGCTAAATTTTCTGGCTCTGTATAAATCCCTTCTACACTTATTGCTTTCTGATCAATTTCTAAGTCTTCATATAGTTTTTTATCTGTTAATAAAGCAATATCAGTTCCCCATCCTTTTTTTTGTGGTAATTTACTTTTAAAAATATATTTTTCTCCAACTGAATTACGTATGTCATTTGGAGTAATAACCTTTTTAAATAAATTCGAAAGAACCATTGCTCCGCAAGTTAATCCACATGCATTTTCTGATACTGTTATATCTTCTTTTCCATATGTTATTCCACAATAAGGAAAAATCGTTTGATAATATTTTACAAAATTGTCTGGATCAATTCTTTTGCCATTTGAATTAGTTTTTAATATTTTTTCTGCATCTTTTCTTAACTTTTTGTCTAATTTATTAAATACATAATTATAATAATCCGGATATGATGGATCATATACTATTTCAGCTGAGGTATCTTTTGGTTGATTTCTAGCATTATGTAACTCAAATAATGTTAGTTCTATTAATGAATAATTCGATCCTGTTGTTTCTTTCAAGCATTCTTCTATAGACACTTCTGCATTATCAAAGCCATCTAAATACGCGCTTAATTCACCCCTCATACTATCTAATATGTTTATAGCCTTCTTAATATTTGAGCTTATTTCTTGAATACTACTAGGTGAGATACCTAAGCTATCATTCCCATCAAAAACTGGAATTGTTACACCATATGTATTCTTATTTGCCACTCCTAAGTAAGATATTGCTTCTTCTATTGGTACATTGACCGCTTCTTTATATGCTGTATTTATATCTATGTTACTCATATCTTCTCCTATTCTAAGCTATCAATAATATTTATCACATTATTTCTATGAACAATCGCTTGACTTAACTCAGTTTTTTTTGCAGCAATTTGTTCCTTCAAATTAGTAATGGCTCTAACTAATTCTGAAATTTCGCGATTAAAATCTTCAGTTTTTTTAGTAATTGCAGCCTTAATAATACAAATAGTATTTAATGCATCTTGCAAATCTGAAGATGCTGATTTGAAATTATTATATAATTCTTCTAAGATATGTGTTTTTCCAAGTAAAGAATACATACTTAAACTAGTTTGTGTTAAGCTTTGTCCTGAAGAAATATTTGCATTTATACTATCTAATTTGCTACTTAAATCTTCTAGTTTCTTTTTATAATCTACAAGTGTTTGTTTCCTAGTTTCACAGGTTGAAAGATTTCCTTCTAATTGAGTTATTTCTTCATTAAGTCTTTCTATCCTAGCATTATATATATTTAGTTGCTCATAAAAAATGTCTATGTCCACTTTGTTAAATTTTCCTTTCCTTCAAAATTAGAAACTAAATTGAAAAATATTAATTATTATTATTGTAATTATTCTGTTTCATTAACATGTTTTTAAACTCTTTTTCTTCTTCATCATCTTCTAAACCTAAGTGATATATTTTAGATATTTGTTCATGATTAAAAAGCATAGTTGGTATATTTTTTACCATTCCTTCTGGATAAATACATCCTACATAATCAAATTCATCTTCATTAGATTCACTATTATTATCTTGATTTGGCTTAGTTTTAAAACCTATAATCATAACTCTTTTAATAGCATGTTTTAATAATACAACTGTTCCTATAGGAAGATATTTGTTTTTACAATCACTCATTTACTTTTCACCCTCAAATCTATTTATTAATTCTTAAATCTATTAAAACTTTAACAGTATATTTAAAAAATGTCAATATATCTTCTGTTAAATTTTGAAAATTATTAACTTTATAATAATATCAATTCAGTACCATTTTTGATGGTTGATTCCATAACTTTTAAATTGTAATCAATTTGTTTTGCAGAATTTTTGTCATATAAATTCGGCAAATCTTTTGGTTTATAATATCCTCCACTAAATTCATTAATTGCTCTTACTAATAAATCAATAACTACATAAATTCTTTTATTTTTGGGAATTAGCACATCATATTTAGCATCTATTGTAGGTACATACAGCTTTATTTCTATTTTATCACTCATAATCATCACCTTTATCCTTCATCTCAAGAAGCTTAACAAATATTGGAGTACCACCTTTAACTGCATATCCCATACTGCAACCACAATTATTTACAATATCTCTTCTATTTGTAGATATATTTATTAAATATTGATCATTAAATCCATTACCAACCCATATTCCATCTTCTTTACCTATAAATGATTTATACCAAGGATCATATTCATGAAGTTTAATCTTTGATGCACTATCAACTATTATAAAACTATAATTTCCTTTTTCTTCTGCTTTTTTTATTTGGTTAATAAAAAATGTTGCTAATTCTCCTATTGCATTTAAAAATTTATCTAATCCTATAATTATACAAATATTATGGATGTCTTTCTTTAAATTTTTTTCTAGTTCAAAAGTAAAGATTTCATATTCATTTCTGACATTTGCGTTATCATTTGCCCATATTTTTTCAGCATCAAAAACTATCACATTAACTTCATCAAGCTGTCTAATTTCATCAATAATATATCCAGCAAATTCAATTACTTCATCAAAATTTTTAGATGTAATTAAATTAATTATATTTTTAGAAAAATTATAATTTAAAACTCTTAAGTCTTTATCGGTAATTCCAATTGGTATAGAAGCAATTGAATTCAAATCTTTTTTCAAATCATCAAAAGTAACTTTTTCAGGTAATATTTGCACTGGTTTAGCAACTATTTTATTGTTTCTTTTAGCTTCATCTATAGCTGTTTTTATTAAATTATTATATTCAGATGCTTCACATATTTTTGCTGTTTGAAATTCATATAATTCATCATCAACTTTTAAAATTCCTCTACCAAAATTGTGAGATGGTCTTTTTTTGCCAATCTTATCAAATACATTATAATACTCATCATCACTATTTAAGTTTAAAGCTATTCTATATTTAAAATTCTGTATCAATCTATATCTTATATTATTAAATGAATTAACAGTAAAAACAAATTTGATACCACAACTTAATCCCTCTCTTGTAATTGATAATATTATATCATCATATTCTGTCATTTGATATGTATCTGCAAAAGCTCCATAATTATTGATAATTACTATTATTGTTGGAAGTATTTGTCCAGTCTCTTTAACGTACAATTTATAATCACCATTATAATCTGATAATATTTTCTTTCTATTTTTTATTTCTTGAGTAATATATTCAAAAAATCTTTTTATTTTCTCTTCTTCACCTATAAAAATAGTATCTCCAACATGTGGTGCCTCTTTAAATATTTTTAATGCCTCGCTACCAAAATCTAAAATATATGTCCAAACCTCCTTAGTTGTATAGTTTCTTATAAAATCATAACACATTGTGCTTAATAGAGATTCTTTGCCACTTTCTGCATTGCCAAATATTACCACATTTCCAACCTTATCAAAATCTATTATAGCCGCATCTTGTCTTTGATTGTATGGATCATCATATTCTCCAATTAATGGCATAATTCTTGTTTCTTCATGTTCAATTTTATATTTTTTCTTGATATCATCAAAATAAATATCTTCTGGAATACTATCTAACCATAATTGTGGTAATTTTATTTTTTCTTTATTTGCTATATCATTTAAGTATTGTACTATTCGCGTTAATTGTTCTCCTTCTGCATTAGATTTTCTTTGTAATGTATCATCAATACTTTTAATTGTAGCACCAATATTGGAAATAAACTCTATTGAATTATCTACTTTCTTTTTAATAACATTTGAAGGTAAGTATTGTGCTCCAGACCATGCTGCCTGTCCTAAATTAAAGTACTCATCATTTCCAACCTCTATGTAAAACTGCCCTTCTCCCTTTAATTGAGCTGCATCTGGCTTATTTATTACATCATTACTATCTTGTTTAGTTTGCACTTTTAAGCACACTGCAAATCTACTATTACTTCTTATTTGATCATTTACAATTCCAGCAGGTTTTTGTGTCGCTAAAATCAAATGAACTCCTAAACTACGTCCAATTCTTGAAACACTTATCAATTCATCCATAAAATCTGGTTGCTGTTGCTTTAACTCAGCAAATTCATCACAAATTATTAATAAATGTGGAATTGGTTTTTTTACTATTCCCTCATGATATAGTTTTTGATACTTATATATATCAATAGTTCCCTCATCAGTCATATCTCTAGCCTTATTAAATAAAATTTGTCTCCTACGTAACTCTGATTGAATTGAAGCTAATGACCTTTGGAGTCCAACTGTATCAATATTTGTTATTGTTCCAACCAAATGAGGTAATTTAATATTTCCTTTTTGGAATGCTCCAGCCAAACCTCCTCCTTTATAATCTATTAATACAAATGCAACATCATTTGGATTATAATTAATTGCCATAGAAAGTATATAAGTTATAATAAATTCAGACTTTCCAGAGCCAGTGCTTCCAGCAATTAATCCATGTGGTCCATGAAATTTTTCGTGAATATCTAAGCCAATTAGTCTACCAGCAGAATCAATTCCTATAGGTGCCTCTAATGATAAAGTTGAATCATTTTTGTTCCATCTTTCTAATACATTTAATTGTTCTATTAATCCTACATCATACATTTCAAGAAAATTATAACTACTTGGCAAACCACTTTTTCCTTGCATATCGTATTTTATAGGTATATTTGCCAATATTGCTGTAATTTCATTAAATTTCAAATTATCAATTAAATTAAATTTGAAAGTTTTTAAACTATCTTCTGTTATTTCATTTTCAAAAATTTGACCTTCTTTATCCTCTAAATTTATAAAGCTTTGATTTTCATTTGGTAATTGGTTCACATTGTCTGATAAAGATAATAATCCAAATCCAATATTTTCTTTTTCTTTTAGTATTTCTTGAATAATTCTTAAGTTCTCAATATGCTTATAATCATCTGTAATAATTAAATAATATGGTTTAAAAACTCTATGACCATTATCGTATTTTTTTTCCTCTATTTCTTCAATTCGTTGTTTTGCAATTTCTTCTAAATACTTGGATACTTTTTCCATATCATTGTAACTGTCCGCAAAAAATCTAATTTTTTTATTTTCATTCCAAAAATATGGAAGCATTTTAAGTTCTTCCCATTTTTCTTGTTTATCTTCTTTTAATAAAAAAACAAGTTTTAAGTCATCATAACTTTGTAATGCTATGAGCTGAATCAAAATATTTTCCAAATATTTTTTTCTTAATTCCTCGTCATGTGAAATAATTGCAGAAAATCTATGTTCCATTAATGAAAACTTAATAGGTGCTCTTTGTAATATTTTTGATTTTTTTGCTACACTATTTAATATATCTATTAAGTTATCATCTTCCATCATAAATCTTTCTTCTGGATATCTAATATCTATTTCTAATGGCACATCTCCTATTCCTAATCTAACAGTTAAAAAATCTTCATCTTCAAGTTTTCTTTCCCAAAGCTTTTTATCTTTATCTAAAATTAACTTTTGACATTTTTCGGTTGAAAGATTATTTTCTAATAGAATTTCCCTCTGATTATACATAGCTTCATCGATAATTTCAATTTTTGAATCAATATATTCTTTATATCTTTGTTGCCTTTTCTCTTCATATTTTTTCTTCTTCTTTTTATTATATTTAACATTTAGAATTGGTATAAGTATCATACCTAAAAGCATAAGAAGAATAATAGCAATTTGAAATATCATTTGTTTACTAGATTGTTTTGAATTAATCTGACTATCCAATGTCCTTGTTCCTGATATTAAAATCATAGCACCCATTGATAATGTAGATCCAAGAACAAGCATCATTGGGGTCTCTTCTTTGCTTTCTATCTGTGGTGGAGCATCAATTTTAACAACTTCTTTTTTTATTCTGTTTATAATACGTGGTGAACGAGTAAAATAATTATCTTCATATATTTCCTCTTCTTCATCATTAATATTTTTCACAATATCAATGTTGTGCTTATCCTCATTCAAAGATAAATAATTATTATTATATTTCATATTATTTGAAGGATTATTTATAATTATATCTTGTCCCATAATTATAATTGTCAAACCCATAATAAATATTTTATCACCATTATATAATTTGATTATCTCATTTGATACCATTTTATTATTTACACATGTTCCAAATTTTTTATCAAAGTTTTCTAAATATAATTCATTACTGTCAATAAATATACGTGCATGTGTATTTGCTACAAGCTTATTATTATAAACAATATGGTTTTTCTCGCCCTTACCAATAAATATTTCTTGAGTATTCTTGACTGTTAACTTAATTAAATCTTTTTCAAATATAGGCGAACAATAAATAATATAAAAATTATCAAATCCTCCAATACAAACCCCATACATGTTGTTTTCTTTTAATATAATTCTTTGTGTAGTTATCTCTGTTTCAGGTGATATTTTAATTATATCATTTTCTATATTTAATGCTTTTGGATTAATGGCCTTAACTTTATTGTTTGTTACAATTTGCCAATTTTCGTCTTTTCCCTCTATATTTATCAGTTTTTTTTCTGTCTCTCCACTTTTATCGCTTATCCAATAATTACCAAGTGGAGTTTGAGGTAGTTTTATAGTGTGTATAGATTTTTTTCCTATTAGAGTTACTAGCAAAATGTACCCTCCTTTATATTTAGATATTTATAATTATTATTAAACATATTATTATTATTTTCAAGCCCTTATTAAATTACTATCAATGGTTTTCTCTATTTCCGCAGACTTAATTGTTATATTACATTTATATTAAATTTTAGTTACATTTTAATAAAAACTTTGTTAAAAAGAACTCTATACTCTATAGAACCTTAATTTCCGTAGGATTTCTATAAATAAAAAAACCGGAACTAAGATTTGTACGCATTATAAATGCAACAAAATCTAACTTCCGCCATATTTATCTTCTAAGGAAATTCACCACTTTCGTGGATGACTTTCCTAAAAATATAAAAAAAGAATATAAGTTAACTTATATCCTATTATAACGATGCTTTAAGTTGTTCAATTTGTGCACTTAGATTTCTTTCTGCTTCATATAATGATTGTATATGATTACTTAATATTTCTTCTTGTTTTAAATATTTATTTTTTTCCTCTTCAAGCTCTAATTTTTTTTTAGTAGCATTTTTTATTGCTGTTGTTATTGAAGAAATAATTGAACTTATTCTTCCAGAAATACCAGTAATACTATTAGTACAGTTTCCTAAACTATTTGATGAACCTAATAAATAAAATATATTTGCTGATAAATTAACATTAGATTGTGCATTATTTGCTTTTGAACTTGCTGAATTCAATTCATTTATCATATCTTCATATTGTTTTATTTTATTTGTTAATTCCTCTATTTTATCTCTTACTATTTTTATTTGACGTAATGATACTTCAATATCATTGATTACTCTATTGAGTTCAGCTTGAAGAGCTGTTATTGCTGTCCACTGTGACATTTTTACCCTCCTTTATCAGTTATCAGTTGCAGGAATGCGAAATGCTCTTACAAAGTCCTTTTCTTTTTTACGTGAATTTGGCCCTTCATCTCGTACCCAATCACCACTTCCTGCATTATATATGATTTTCTTTCCTTCTGCATCTCTTCCCGCATATATTTCAACATGGCTTTTATATCCTAGAATATCACCTGGTTGCAAATCTTCTTCATTTGTTATTTCTTGCCATCCATTTTTTCTTAAAACGGTTTGTAAATTGTCTGCTCCCTCTTGATATTCATCTCTTGTTAGTAATCCCGCATCTTCTAAAACCCATGACACATAAGTAGCGCAACAGGTGTTATGTTTGTTATGTTTTGATTCTTCAAATGTTTTATCAAGTCCATGTTTAATATCTTTATAATCTTTACTATGCTCTTCAAATTCATTATTTCCAAAAACACAATACTCATATGGATGTTCTTTCATTTCCATGTATCTATGAATATATTCCGCATTTAATATAATTTTTTTTGCTCTTTCATCCATTTTAGCCCAATTATCAACTCCAGTAACTTCAATAACATCCATCAACACTTTTTGTCTATCAATTCCATCTTCTTCACTAAATCCTCCAATATCAGCAGAAACATCTTTTTTTAGTTCTTCTTGTAGACTCTGATATCGTAGAGATAAAATTTCTAACTCTGCATTATCCATATTTCTTACACATTCATCAATTTCTCCTAGTGTATCATTAATACTTATTATAGTCTTTGGAATTTCATCAGTTGCATTATCAATGTCTGCCTTACCAAACTCTGTAGGAATGCTGATATTTGCTAAAAGTGATTTAGCTCCATTTAAATTATCAGTTGAGGATATCAATGGCGAACAAATCTTACCACTATATTGTGTATGAACATCTATTATTTCGTTATCCATAATTTCTAGTTGCTCCTTTATCTTTTTATTTTAGACTACTACCATAAAATGCATTTTCTTCAATATTTTAATATATTGTAGAAAATGCATTTTATCATTATCCTTCAACACTTTCTTCTGCATTAATATTGGTTTTAATTACTTCTTCAAGATTTGCTGTTACATTATCAATTATTCTTTTTAAATTTTCGTCCATTAAATCTTTGTTCTTCAATAAGTTAAGTTTTAATCTTGGTAATGCATCACTTGAATTCCATTCAATATTCAATGCAGTTTGAATTAATTCGTCTCCTAATGTAAGTGCAAATTGTAGGTCTCCAGATAATTGAGTTAAATCTGTTTGTAATCTTCCTGTATTCATATTTGAAACATTTGTATTATTATCAGGAATAACTTCATCTAAAACTGCTGGTGTTTGTTGTACTGGCTCAACTGGAGCTTTATCTGCAGTTGTATAAATAAAAAATGCATTTGAATTTTTATTGATTGCAACAGACAAATCATTTAGAATTTCATTATTAACTTTCACAGAATTATTCCAATCAGTATAAATCAATTCAAAATTATGACCACTCCAATAAGTTGCCATATTTCTAATTATTGTGTTTGCACTTTCTAGCTTTTCATTAAACCTTGGATATAAGTCCCTCATAGTTTCAAGTCCATGTTGTACTGAAATTTTATCCATATGTAAATCCATTTTTTTCACCTCCTAGTTTTTTTGTATCACAATCAGAAAATGTTGTCAATACAGTATTAATCTTTTTTTATTTCTTTATATATCTAAATTTTTAATTTTCCTAGAGCCAAGCTTATTACAAAAATATTATAATATATATTTAAACTTATTAAACAAGATATTTTTATATTAAAATCAACTGCATTCCATTCTTTATTTGAGAATCACGAACTCTTAAATCAACATCTATCATTTCTTCTGAAAATAAATTATATAGTCTTGGAATTTCAACAGGCTTATAATTTCCACCACAAAATTCATCAATTGCTTTAATTAATAATAAAATAATTTCTGAAACTTTCTTATTTAATGGTATTTTCACATCATACCTTTCCTCAATAGCTGGTACATATAATTTTATTAATACTTTATCCATTATCTTCACCTTTATCTTTCATTCCAATTAATTTAATTTGTTTAAACTCTCCAGATTCAACATAATATCCAAAACTATTACCGATATTGTTGTTTATTCCTCTTCTATCAAGTATGCTTATTAAATATTGATCATCAAAACCATTTCCAATCCAAATTCCATTATCATTCTCAATGTATTGTTTATACCAGGTATCATATTCATGATCCTTTATTTTGTTTGCACTATCGACAATAATAAAACTATTATTACCATTTTCTTTTGCTACACTTAATTGTTTTTCAAAGTCAATTGCTTCTTCTTCTATTTTTTGTAAAAATTTATCTATTCCTATAATGATACAAATATTATGCTCAATAGTGTTTTCATTTTTAGCCTCTAAGATCAAGTTGTAGAAATCCCCTATAATATCCTGCTTTTTATCATATAAAATCTTTTCTGTATCAAAAACTGTAATTTTTACATTTATTTCTTTTAGCATCTCTATTATTGCATTTGTATAATATCCTGCATCTCTAATATTTTTTGATGTTATAATTGTTATAAAATTATTTTTAAAATTATAATTGCACCAGTGTAGATTTTCTTTATATATTCCTAATGGTATTTTCTGTAATGATTTTACTTCATTTTTTACTTCCTCAATGGTTATTCTATCTTGTAATACAGGCACTTTCTTAGCCATTACTTGATTATTTACTTTGATTTTTTCAATTAATTCTTTAATAAACACATTAAATTCTTCTGGTTCACATGTTTTTGCAGTTTGAAATTCAAATATTTCTCCATTCTTGCAAATCAGTCCTCTACCAAATAAATTTGATGGTCTTTTTTTACCTACATTTTCAAAAATGTTATAATAATCATCTTCATTATTGACCCTTAAAGCTATTTTCTGTTTAAAATTCTGAGTTAATCTGTATCTCATGTCACTATATGAACCAACTGTAAATACAAAAGATATTCCACAATTATTTCCTTCCCTTGTTAAAGTAAGTATTGTATCATCATAATCCATTTCATACATCTCATTAAAAGCTTCATAGCTGTTCATTATAATTACAATCGCTGGCATTGTTTTTTCACTTGTTTGATTATATAAATTATAATCTCCATTATAATTTGATAATATAGTTTTCCTATTCTTTATTTCTTGAGTTATCATTTCAAAAAATCTACCTATTTTTTCAGCTTCACTTAAAAATAGAACATCACCGACTTGAGGTGCATCGTTAAAGATTTTCAATGACTCACTTCCAAAATCTAATATATAGGTCCAAACCTTATTGGAATCATAATTGCTAATTAGTTCATATACAATCGTACTTAAAAGTGTTTCTTTTCCACTATCTGCACTACCATATATAACCACATTTTCACCAGTCAATAAAGATAGTTCTACTACACCTTGTTTTTGATTTGTTGGATCATCATATTCTCCTACAATAATATTTGAATTATTTTTTACTTTGTATTTTTTTCTTAAATCTTGAACAAATATTGTTTCCGGAATACTGTCTAACCACAAGTTATTTTTGATAATCTTTTCTTTTTCTGCTATTTGAGCTAAGTATTGTACTATACGAGTCAATTGTTCTCCATCCTGTTTAGCTTTTCTGTGTGTATTATTGTCTATTTGTTTAACCACTTCTCCTATATCTGAAATAAATTCAACTGAATTATCTACTTTTTTCTTTACAATATTAGAAGGTATATATTGTGCTCCTGTCCAAGCAGATTGTCCTAAGGTAAAATACTCATCATTTCCAACTTGTAAATAGAATTGTCCTTGCCCTTTTAAATATGCCGCATCAGGCTTCTTAATAACATCTCTACTATCATCTGTAGTTTGAACTTTTAAACAAATTCCAAATCTACTATTACTACGTATTTGTTCATTTACAATACCTGATGGTTTTTGAGTTGCGAGAATTAAGTGTACCCCTAAACTACGTCCTATTCTTGAAACACTCATTAATTCATCCATAAAATCTTCTTGTTGTTGCTTTAATTCTGCAAATTCGTCACATATAATAAACAAATGAGGTATAGGCTCTTTAACTACTCCTTCATGATATAATTTTTGGTATTTATATATATCAATTGTTCCTTCATCTGTCATATTTCTTGCTTCATTAAATTCTATCTGTCTTCTTCTTAATTCTGATTGAATAGAAGCAAGCGACCTTTGTAACCCTATTTTATCTATATTTGTAATTGTACCAACTAAATGTGGTAATTTTATATTTTTCTTTTGAAAAGCTCCTGCTAATCCACCACCTTTGTAATCAATTAAAACAAATGCTACATCATCTGGATGATAATTTACTGCTAATGATAAAATATATGTTATTATAAATTCTGATTTTCCAGAACCTGTACTCCCCGCTATTAGTCCATGTGGTCCATGATATTTTTCATGTAAATCAAGAAATATTTTTCTACCTGTACTATCTATTCCAATTGGCGTTTTTAAAGATATAGTTGAATCATTGTTCATCCATCTTTGCTGAATATTTAATTGTTCAATAGTTCCAACATCAAACATTTCCATAAAAGGATATACTGATGGTAAGTTGTTTTTTCCAGCTATAGAATACTTAATCGGTATATTTGATAGTTTTTCGCTAATCTCATCAAATAAAAATTCATCAGGCAAATGTATATTAAATTCTTTTTGATTTCCATCTTCCAATTTGCTCTCAAATATTCTTCCACTATTTTCATTAAATGTAATAAAAGTTTTACATTCATTTGGTAGCTGTACCCAATCTTTTGTTACAAACAATATACTAAATCCTTTATTGTTTTTGCTTTCTAGTATTTCTTTTATTATTCGGACTTCTTCTATTTTCTTATAATCATCAGTAATAATTAGATAATATGGCGAATATGATTTAAAATCTGTTTGATTGGCATATGGATTCTCATTACTCGTTCTATTTTTCCATTCTTCTTCTAAATATTTAGATATTCTTTCTATATCAATATATTCATCTGAAAAAAATCTTATCTCTCTACTGTCATTCCAAACATGTGGTAACATTTTAGCAAATTCCCATTTTTTTCTATCACTGACCCAAAATACAAGTTTTAAATCTCTATAACTATGAAAAGTTATTAACTGCATTAAGATACTTTGTACCATATTCATAAGACTTTCACTATTTTGAGAAATTAATGCGGATATGTTTTTTTCTGTCATAGAATAAACTATTGGTGCTCCTTGAAGAGTTTTTGACTTTTTGGTAACATCTTGTAAAATGTCTACTAAATTGTCATCTTCCATTTTAAAACTTTCTTCTGGATAATTTATATCTGCTTCTAATGGTACTTTACCAATTCCAAGTCTAACTGAAAGAAAATCAAAATCTTCTATATTTCTTTCCCAAAGTCTTGTCTCTTTATTTAAAATAATCTTTTTACACTCTTCTGGTGGAATATAATTTTCTAATAGAATTTCTCTTTGATTCATCATTGCTTCGTCTATTTGTTCTATTTTAGTATCAATATATTTTCTATATCTTTTTTGCCTTTTTTCTTCATGTTTTATTTTCCTCTTTTTTTCATATTTAACATTTAGTATTGGAAATAATACTATTGCAACAAGCATTATAAAAGCAATTAAAATTTCTGCTATCACTTCTGCTTTCGAGGCTGTCCCATTCATTGTTCCAATCATTGCTCGCCCACTAGATAATAGCATTAATATCCCCATAGAAAGAGTAGATCCTAATACTAAAACAGCAGGTGTTTCATCTTTTTCATTAATTGCAGGAGGGGGATCTATCTTTATATTTTCTCTCTTTATAACTTTTGTTAATCTTGGTGCTCTAGAAAAATATTCATTATCAGAATATAATGGTTGTTCATCATAATAATCTTCGTCAATTGAAGACTCTTCTTCACCAAATATATCTATTGTATTAGTTTTTAATTCTTTAAATACTTTTGTGTCTAATTTAAGTTTATTTAATGGATTATTAATAAAAATACTATTCTTCATAATAATTATTTTTAATCCCATAATAAATATAATATCACCATTATGTAAAACTTTAGATTTGTTAGATACAAGTTCACCATTAACTACAGTTCCATATTTTTTATCTATATTTTCTAAAATCCAATTATTATTATATAGTACAAGTCTTGTATGTGTATTAGCTATAAGGGTATTATTATATGTAATTTGATTTTTTTCACTTTTACCGATAAATATTTCCTTTATGTTATTATTTATACTAAAATGTTTAAAGTTACATTCCACTAAAGGATAGCAGTATAAAAAATATATGTTTTTTAAATCACCAATTGCTATTGCATACACGCCATTTTCTTCTAATATCGCTTTGTCTAGTATACTGTCTTTTTGTGTTTTTATTTTCACCTCATCTGATGTAATATCAATTACTTTTGGATTTATTATTTTAACTAGTCTATTTGTTGCAATTTGCCATTTACCATTTTTTTCCTCAACATTTACTAGCTTTTTTTCATTTTCACCAGAAGAATCATTTATCCAATAACTTCCCATAGGAATTTCCGGTAAGGCTAATTTTAAAAATTTATCTTTTCCTATCAACGCAATACGCAATTTATTGTCCTCCTGTTATATTAATTATATTTATACACTTCCTATTTTATATTATTATTTATTTTTGTCAATGTATGAATTTTTCATGCTAATCTTTAAGTATTTATTTGCGTAAATCTTGCGCTTTTTTAATACTATTTAACATTTTTATTACATTTTTATATCATTTATATTAAAAATAGCATTTTTTCTTACGCATTAAAGGGTATTGACCTTTTTGAACTTGCCAATACCCTTTTTTAAATTTTCATTATTAAATTTTTCTAAGCCTTCTTTTTTGTTGTTTTTGCTTTTTTGGATGTACTTCCTTTTTTATTGCTTGTTGTTTTCTTAGTTGTTGATGTTTTTTTACCATTTGTCTCTTTTTTCAACTCTACCTTTTTAGTTTTCTTTGTTTTTGTTGCTTTAACATCTGATTGTTTTTTTAATTTTTTATTTATTTTTTCAAATTCAGTCATAAATATATTTAAAGTCTTTTTAAATTCTTTTTCTTCTGCATCATTTGATAATCCAATATGATATACTTTTTCTATTTGGTCATGATTAAATAAGCATATTTGGTCTGAATTTAAAAATCCTTCTGGATACATACATCCACTATAATCCCATATCTTTTCCTTATTGCTATTATCTATTGCGCAAAATCCTGCAATCATTAGTCTCTTAGTTGCTCCTTTTAAAATAACAACAGTACCTATTGGTAAATATTTTTCTTTAATTTCTTTCATCTAAAACTCTCCTTCCTTTTGGATGCATAATTTTTACTCCAAATTTTGAATATCTATGTCCAACCATAGGAACTCTTATTTTTGGTCCTTCAATTAAATTTATTCGATTAATAATTAATTGACAAAAATCTTTAGCATTCAGAACTTGTTGCAAATCATTTGGATCTTTAACATTATATCTAATACCTATTACAACAGAGTTGTCTTTTGCTAAAAACCCTACATTTTCATTTCCATAATTTGCTATGGTTTTTCCATTTCCTTCACCTTCAGCAATTACTTTAGGAAATGATTTTTCTATATACGCCCTTTGTTTTGGTGTAAAACTACCCTCGCATAATTCTACACTTTTCAAAAATTCTTTTTCAAGTTCATTCAATCTTTCAATATGCATATTATTTCTAATATATAAAAATTTAAGTTCATCTGATATACAATACTGATATAAATCCATTTGAGTTTCATCTAATGGTTTAATCTCTCTCTGTTTACACATCTGTTCATCTAAATCTTTTAAGCATGTTTTAGTTAACACATATTGGATAAACATTTTGTTATATTTATTATATAATCCTACATATTCGTCTATTTCCTCTTGCTTTATTTCAGGATCATAATAAATTCCTGGCATTGGATAAGCTGATATTAATTCTATACCTGTTATATTCTTATATTTCATATTTTTGTATATCTCCTCCTTATACTTTATTTTAATTTTGCTGATGCGAAATAAATAAATGCTTTTTTTTGTAATTCACTTAATTTTACGCTCCAAATTCTTCCCCATGTATTTATCATAACTTCATCACCTTTAATCCCTACTACATTTACAGCATGATTTCCCCCTATAATAGTCTTATCAAATAAAGAATCTCTATTTTTTAATTCTATATTTAGTATTTTTTTTGTTTTTGCATTTAAATATGGTGCTATTGTTAAATTAACAGATTCACCATTATTTATTGCATCAATGACATCCTCAATACTTCCATTACTAAAACCTGTTGGTCTTGACCCATAAACACGATTAACTTCAATATTATCTGTTACTCCTTTATTATTAAGATATTCCTTTAGAGTTCCAGTACCTGGTTGGTTAATTAAGTCTTCTTGATATAGAGTTGCATATTTTCTATACCTATCTTTTAAGACTTTCCTTCCTGTACTCTCTTTTGTTATAAATAATTCGTTTAACCCATGTCTAATCTGCTCTCCAGTATCAGGATCATAAAACGGATATAAGTCATCTATATTATTATTAAGTTGAGACATAGGCTTTCTTGTATAAGGATCATAATATGTAACAAGGTACTGATTAGAGTTAATAAAATAGTCTACATAAAGCTCTTCATTTATTCCACCTGTTTCTCTATATAACTTAAATCCAAATTTCTGTTCAAAAACATCTGGAATATCTTTATATAGATATGCTATTGCTTCAGCAGATGAAGCAAAAGAGCACATTCCACCTGGTGTATCCATAATTTCTGTTATTTCTATTGTTTCATCCAAATCTAATTGATATCTTTCAGCTAATTTCTTTGCTTGCGCAATCACATAATCATCATGCTTAATTAGTATTGTTTCATTCTTTTTTAAAGCCTTAGTATACTGTCTGTTATTTTTCAACTTTTTACCACTAGCTGTTTCATAATAAAAATGTTTATTATATATACCTTGATCTATCCCATATCCTTCAATTTTATCATAGTGCTCAGTTATCCAATTTTCAATGGTTTTTTGACTATATCCTTTGCTTTTAGCATAATTAATCAAAAAATCATCAGTATATGCATCTTCTTCACTAATTTTCCCACTCATTATATCACTTTTTAAACTTGTTTTTACTTCGTCATATAAATCTTCTGGATCCACGCCTTGCATCTCATATATTTGATTGGCAGTTTTACTAGCGCTTATATTCTGAATAACTTCCCCAAATACAGATCCTCCAAAGCCAAGTACTGCACTAGTAGCTACAGCTTTATTTCCTCCCATTTGTTCATATGCAGTTTTAAAATCAATATCTTCATCTATAGCTGAATAAACTGATGCTTTAAAAGGTGTATCTAATGCATTTAATCCTGTATCTATACCTACTCTTATCGCAGAATTTCCCAATACACTTCCTGTTGGATTAAATTTAAATAGGTTCATACCTACGGCATACTGTGCTGCATCCCACAACCCAACAGCATTTCCATATTTGATTGCATTGTCTAAATTTTCTTTTGTTTTCCAATTATTTTGAGTTTGTTTTTTTTGTCTTAAATATTCCTCTGATGACCTTCCTCCTGAATTCATTCCTATTATTGTTGGTATTATTACTGAAGCGGCGTGTGGTGCTACTGTAGATACTGTAATAGCTGATATTACTGGCGCAGTTTGTTCTCCTACCTTGTATGCTACTCCTGTTGTCTTAAATGGATTATATGCTCTCTCATTTATTTCTTTTAAAATTGCATTTTCTTTATATAGCTTATTAAATACTGTTTCTGTATGATCTTTTGCAACATATGACAATGTTTTTGCTCGCATTTTTTCAATTTTTTTTTCATATTCTTCACCATGTTCTTTTGCATATTGTGCATTTGAGGTATATATTGTTCTAAGATGTTCTTCTTGCAATGTTTCATCTCTAAGTGCCAAAAAATCAGTTATGTTTTCTCCCATTTTATATAAGCCTTTACCAACTGATACCAACTCATTTACTATACTTGATCTCAACCTCCCCGCATTTTTTCTAGTAGTTTCCTCTTCTATCCCCTTATTTATTTTTTCTTTTTGTTCTTTTGTTAAATGATTTAAATTATACATTGTCCCTGACTGTAATTGATTACTCAAATTATGGTTGTAGTTTTTAATCTTTCTCCCTTTTTCTATTTGGTGATATACATCATGATTATCTTTTTTGCCCTTTTGCTTTGTTTTATTACCAATGCCTAAACTGTTAAGTAATCCTCTAAATTCCATTAATACTCCATCTGTTGCACTTTCTGCTGCATCAAAACCTGCCACTGCACTTTCAAAATCACTTTTTATTCCACTTAAATTAATATTTTTGATTATATCTAATGCACTTTTTATCGTTCCTGCTTCCTCGAAATCAGATGGTATATTTATTGTTACTGACTTGCATGATTTTAATTTATTTATTGCATTGTTTATTGCTGTAGCAGCACTCCCTTTATTTCCAATATTATATATCATTTTTTTCCTTTCTATTTTCTTAGTTTTAAGATGTTCTTGCTTCTTATTTATTCATTATAATAGTTGTTGCAGGTAGCTAATTTCTCCACTATATCCATTTATCTCTCCATTTATACTATCAATGGTATTCTGCAGATTAGTTATATTTTCTTCTTCCTTTTTTATTTTATCTTCTTCTTTTTTTATTTCTTCTTCTAATGTTTTTATTTTAGTCTTTGCTGTAGTATAAACTTCTCCTAGCGTTTTTCCTGCTTCAGTTAAACCATTTGAAGGTATAGAAAATCCACTTATAACGCTATTTCCTCTATCTCCATTTAAACAATTCCTAATACTATTTTTAGCGTCAATAATTGCTCTTACAGTGCTCGAAATGTTTTCATTAAGTGAGACTATTTGGCTGTTCATTTTTTCATATTCATCTTTTGATTTTGTTGCTTTTTCTTTTGCCTTAACCGCCGTTTCTTTAACCTGCTTTGATTCTTCTAGTTTTCTTTCAACTTCTCTTCTGTTACTAATTAAAGCATTTATTTTATCTTGATAGTAATATATTTGGCTTTGTATTTCTAATAAATTCATTTTTCCCTCCATAATATTATTATAAATATTTTTTCAATAACTTAAAATTAGTAAATGCTTAAGTTATTGAAAAAATATTTATTAAAAATACAGAAGATAGGAGTATTAAATAAAATAATGCTCCTATATTTTTTTATTATATTGAATGTTCTGCTGCATCATAGTTGCTTGCTGCAGTTTCCATATTTGTTTCAATGTCACGTCTTATGCTCTCTAAATTAGTAGTAATATTGACCTCAGTTTTTCTCATTTGACCTATTAATTCATCAATATTTGGAGAGCTTGCTTCTATTGTAGTCAAATGTTTAAAGACTGTTTCAATACCATTTTTAGCTGCATATAAATTAGCTATTATATCTAATTTGTCTGCTCTTATTGTTTCGGACGTTGCTGTTAATATGTCTTGATCACTTGATACTATAGTTCCTAATGTAATAGAACTAACTTCTCCTCTGTTTATTGGTTTGTTTTCAGCACTAGAATAATTGAACAACATTTGACTTGTTGCATTATATGCTGAAGCTGTAATTTTCAAAAAATTTTGTAATTCTTCAACTTGTTCATTCCAATTTTTTTGAATTTTATTATATAAATTTCCTCCCCAATATGAATGTAAATTGCTCATCTTTTTATAGGCATTTTGTAAACTTTTACATGTGCTTTCATATACTGGTTTTGTTTGTCCTAATGCACTTGAAACTTGTAGCATTGTAATTTTAACATGTGCCATATTATTCACCTCCTTCTCTTCTAAACTTTATTTATCATAACATAATAATAATGTCAATACTTTTTTTATTTTTTTAGACTACAATCTAATTTAGAAAAGAATTAAATTTTAACACAGTCAAAATTCTAATTATTTTTTAATCTTTTTCCCAAAAAGCCTTATATGCTCTATATGCTTCATAAATATCAAATTTACTTGTAACCTCATATGGTGCATGCATTGAAAGAACAGGAACTCCACAATCTATTACGTCTACTCCTTTATTTGCTAAAATATATGCAATAGTTCCTCCTCCACCTACATCAACTTTTCCAAGTTCTGCAACTTGATATTTTATATTATTTGTTTCAAATAGATTTCTTACCCAAGCTACATATTCAGCATTTGCATCTGATGCTCCAGCTTTTCCTCTGGCTCCTGTATATTTATTTAAACTAATTCCTTTTGATAAAAATCCCGCATTATTGGTGTCTGATACTTGTGCATATAATGGGTCAAAACCAGCATCAACATCAGATGATAACATTTTAGAATAGCAAAATACTTTATCTAAAAGATTTACTCTATTTTCTCCTGTTTTATTTAAAAGCTCAGAAATAAAGTAGTCAAAAACATGTGATTCCATTCCTGTATTTCCCATACTTCCAATTTCTTCTTTATCTGAAAGTATGCAAATTGCTGTTTTTTCTGGATTGTTGATTTCCATTAATGCTTTTAAAGCTGTATAGCTACATACTTTATCATCTTGCCCATATCCTGCAACCATTCCATAATCAAATCCTAAAGAACGTGCTTTAAAAGCTGGAACAAGCTCTAATTCTGAACTTACAAAATCCTTCTCTGTAATTCCATATTTTTCATTTAATATTTTAAGAATATTTAATTTGACTTTTTGTTTAGCTTTTTCATCTAAAACTGGAATGCTTCCAATTAATAAATCTAAATTTTCACCTTCAATTGCTTCTCCAAGTTTTTTATTTGCTTGATCTTTTGCTAAATGTGGTAATAAATCTGTGATTGTAAAAATAGGATCATTTTCATCTTCACCAATATTTATTGTTATTTTTTCCCCATTTGACTTAACTATAACTCCATGTATACTTAATGGAATAGTAGTCCATTGGTATTTTTTAATTCCTCCATAATAGTGTGTATTAAAATATGCAAGTTCACCATCTTCATATATTGGATTTGGTTTTAAATCAAGTCTAGGAGAATCAATATGTGCACCTATAATGTGAAGACCATTTTCTAATTTTTGTTTTCCAATAATAGCCATATACACACTTTTTTCTCTATTAACAAAATAAACTTTATCTCCTGGATTTAATTTTTCAACTTTGTTAATGTCTGCAAATCCATTTTCTTCAGCAAGTTGTTTTGCATTATATGCAAATTCTCTTTCTGTTTTTGAACGGTTTAAAAATTCCATATAACCATTACAAAAATCAAAAATCTTTCCGAACTTTTCATCATCAGTATCTAACCATCCTGATTTTTTTTCATCAAGTAATTTTTTTTCTAAATTTTCTTCCAATTTCAATTCCTCCCTTGTGATTTTTTTCAAATTATATCACTTTTAATTTTAAAATACCATATTTTTATAATATATTTTTATTTTGCGGGCAATTAAAATCACCCCCTACATTTTCTATACATCTTTATATTTCTTGCTATTTTGCGGGCGATTAAAATCGCCCCTACATTTTCTATTCATCTTTATATTTCTTACTTCTTTCCCAACACCACATTAATTTCATTATCTCTTTCATTTCTAACAATCTTTAATACAACTTCATCTCCGTGGTTCTTTTCTGTATAGGTATTCTCTTAAATCATTTATTGTTTTTAATCTTTTATTATCAATACTAATTATTAAATCTCCTTCTTTTAAATCTACATTTGATGCTGGTCCATTCGGTAATAGTTGTGAAATATAAATTCCAGATATACCTTTATTTTTTAGTTTCATATATTCAGCTACTTCACTGTCATATGCATAGATACCAAGTGTTGCCTCTTCAAATTTTCCATTTTGTATAATGCTTTCCACAACTGGTTTTATAACATTTATTGGAATTGCAAAACCAATACCTTCTGCCGAGGTTATTTTTACTGTATTTATTCCTATTACTTCACCTTTACTATTTATCAATGGTCCACCACTATTTCCCGGATTAATAGTAGCATCTGTTTGAATTAAATCTGATATATAACTTTCCTCTTCTCCTTCTTCAATTTTTATTGTTCTATTAACTGCACTTATAATGCCTGATGTTACAGTTCTCTTAAATTCATAACCTATAGGATTTCCTATTGCATAAACTTTATTTCCTACTTTTGTTTTACTTGAATCTCCTAAATCTATTGATTTTAAATTATTTGCATTTACTTTTACAATTGACAAATCTAAATCAGGTTCACTAAAAACAACTA
>OCVV011359106.1_pt1 | contig 23682 bp, 22 predicted proteins | sample 1539721 | NCBI WGS metagenome assembly OCVV01 (sample SAMN02144230, study PRJEB22623) | gut metagenome | biome: sheep rumen | host: Ovis aries | place: New Zealand
TTCTACTCCTGAAACGGAAGGACTTGAATATGACCGAAATTATTGTCGTGTTTATCACGGTAAAGCTTTTTATGTTCGTCAGGATAATAATGGTAAAGCCTGTTATGTTCGGACTTCTGTATGGGACCAGCCCAATGCTCTCCCTGTTTCATTGATTTCTCTCAATGGCTGTGAGAAAAAAATTATAAAAGTTCCTTCAGAAACAGTAAATCGTTTTGACAATACAGTTTCAGTTATCGAAATAAGAAGTGATGCTTTCAGAAACAATACAAATCTTACGGATATAATTCTCGGACATGATATAGAACAAATAGGCGGAGGTGCATTTGAAGGCTGTACCGGTCTTGAAAGAATAACAATCCCACGAAAAATCAATTGCATATGGCAGGGTACATTTAAGGACTGCATATCTCTTTCAGATATTTATTATGAGGGTACTCCCGAAGAATGGGAAAAAATAGAAAAATTTACCGAAAAAAAAGAGGTTGAACTCGGAAAATTAATCCCAGGCTCTCCCGTGCAGAAAGTTTTTGAAAAAATTACCCCTATTGAAGGCAATGAAGCACTTATCCGTGCAACTGTGCATTTTAATTGTGATTTGTTCTGATTTTCCGACATGAAATAATAAATAATTACAGACAAATGAAAAGCCTTATGATAATAATATCATAAGGCTTATATTTTTATCTTTTTCCGATTTCTGTATCTGTCAGTGATACTCTGTCATGTTCAAGGATATAATTATATATCTCCTCGGCAGTTGTGAAAGCTGTTCCCACATAACTGTCCGCACAGCCGTAATAAAGGGCTATACGTCCTGTTTCGCTGTCGTGAAGCGTTGCACATGGGAAGCATACATTCTGCACAAAACCTCTTTCTTCATACCATTCTTCAGGAGTGAGAACATAGTCTTCACAGCGGTGCAGAACTTTTGAAGGTTCGTTTATATCGAGTATTGCCGCACCTATACTGTATACATAGCCGTTACAGGTATTGCATACGCCATGATAGAAAATCAGCCAGCCCTTATTCGTTTCTATGGGGGCAGCACCTCCGCCTATTTTGAGACTTTCCCACCAGCTTTCAGTACGTCCCATTACATGACGGTGATGACCCCAGTATTCCATATCCTTGCTTTCGCTGAGGAAAATATCTCCGAAAGCTGTATGACCGTTGTCACAGGGACGGGAAAGCATAATATACTTGTCATTTATTTTTCTTGGGAAAAGAACTGCATTTCTGTTATACGGGAGAAAAGGATTTTCAATTCTTGTAAAGGATTTGAAATCCTTTGTTTTTGCCATTCCGATAGCTGCGCCATACATATCCTGACACCAGATAATATAATAGGTATCTTCAACTTTTACAAGGCGGGGGTCATAGGCGTACAGGGGCATGAAATCCTGACCGTTTTCGTCTTTGAAAGGGATTTTTTCGGGTTCAAATTCCCAGTGCAGGGCATCTTTGCTTCTGCCGAGATAAATCATGGGTACACCGTTTTTCTGTTCGCCACGGAAAACGCCTATAAATTCATTCTGATATGGCATAACTGCGCTGTTGAAAATCCTTGCAACATTCGGGAGAGGGTTTCTGTTTATAATCGGATTTTCGGAATATCTCCATACAGGAGCGGTATAATTTTCGGGCTTGTCCTGCCACGGAATATTCAGAAGGGGTTCGGATAATATTTTTATCTGCATTGAAATTCTCCTTTTTAATTAAATTATGCACTATTTAATTAAATAATACTTTATTTATTGATTAAAGTATAACCGATAAAAATTGTTTTGTCAAGACTTTTCGGAATATTGCGGAATATTTGTAGGAAACGTTAAAAACATCATTCAATATTGGTTATAGCTTACTTAAATTATCATTTTACTTAAATATTGTGACATCATGAAAAAATTTCGTAAAATTGTAGATTTTTTCTTTCAAATAAGTTATAATATACTTAATACAATAATTCAAAGGAGCAGTATATGAATATTCAGGAATTTATAAACGGTCTTTCAAACGGAAGCCTTGACAAAACTATGCAGAAACTCTACGGCAAATCAGACAGAGAACTTTTAAGACAAAAAGTCAGATACATAGGTGCGGCTGAAAAATTTTCAAAAATGTATCCCGAACACGGCGATATATATGTATTTTCAGCCCCCGGACGCACCGAAGTCGGCGGAAACCATACAGACCACCAGCACGGCTGCGTGCTTGCGGCTGCGGTAAATCTCGATGTTATAGCCTTTGTTTCCCTCAATAATGATAATGTAATAAGAATCAAATCAGAAGGTCATAAGGCTAATGAAGTAAATCTCGATTTCCTCGATATAATTGATGACGAAAAAGGAAATTCAAATTCAATAGTGCGTGGCATTGTATCTGCTTTTGTTGAATCAGGTGTGAAAGTAGGCGGATTTGATGCCTATACAACTTCTGATGTACTTAGCGGAAGCGGTCTGTCATCATCGGCTGCCTTTGAAGTCCTTGTCGGAACTATAATTGACAATTTATTCAATGACGGTGGAATGGGTGCTGTCGAAATCGCTAAAATAGGTCAGTTTGCCGAAAATGTATACTTCGGAAAAGCAAGCGGTCTCATGGACCAGATGGTCTGTTCCGTCGGAGGATTCGTTTCAATAGATTTCTTCAATCCCATGAATCCTTCAATAAATTCAGTGGACTTTGATTTTTCGGGAGCAGGTTACAGCCTTTGCATAACAAATACAAAGGGAAGCCATGCAGACCTTACAGATGAATATGTTTCCGTACCTGCGGAAATGAAAACAGTTGCAAATGCCCTTGGCTGTGAATTTCTGCGTGATGCCGATGAAGATAAATTCTATTCAGAACTGCCCGAACTGAGAAAATCATGTTCGGACCGTGCAATACTTCGTGCAGCACATTTCTTTGCGGAAAATAACCGTGCCGTACAGGAGGCGGAAGCCCTCGAAATCGGTGATACCGAAGAATTTTTCCGCCTTGTCAATGAATCAGGCGATTCTTCGGCTAACCTCCTGCAAAACCTCTATTCCGTAAAAAATCCACAGAATCAGGAAATCCCCCTCGCTATAATGATAAGCAAAAGACGTCTGAGCGGAAGCGGTGCGGTAAGAGTTCACGGCGGCGGTTTTGCAGGTACTATTCAGGCATTTGTCCCTGCATACCTCGCAGACTATTATGCGGACGAAATGAACAGCGTTTTCGGTGAAAACAGTTGTCAGATTCTCAGTATAAGGTCAGTGGGCGGAACTCAAATTAAAATATAATTCATAATTCATAATGCATAATTCATAATTAATTGGTGGCTTTCCCATTCTAAACAGGAGGTTTTTATGACAAAGGTTGATTTGATAACAGGTATCCTCGGTGCAGGCAAAACTACTTTCATTAAAAAATATGCAGGCTATCTCCTTGGTAAAGGTCTGAGAATTGCTATACTCGAAAACGATTTCGGGGCGGTAAATGTCGATATGATGATATTGCAGGAACTGCGCTGCGAAAACTGCGCTATCGAAATGATAAGCGGCGGCTGTGACCCTGACTGCCATAAAAGACGATTCAAAACTCAGCTTATCGCCCTCGGTATGCAGCATTTTGACCGTGTTATCATTGAACCTTCGGGGATTTTCGATATGGACGAATTTTTCGACCTTATACACGATTCCCCCCTCGACAGGTGGTTTGAAATCGGAAGTATCATCACAATTGCAGACCCTGAAACAGATGAATTTCTCTCCGAACAAATGGAGTATCTCCTCGCTTCACAAGCTTCATGCTGCGGAAAACTTGTCGTCAGCAAAATAAATCCCGATGAGAATTTCAGCAAAGATACTGTTCTCAATAAAATCAATAACGCTCTCTCTGCCATAAAATGCGACAGAAAACTTTCCGAAAAGGATATTTTCATAAAAAACTGGGATAACCTGAATGATGAGGATTTTGAAAATATTAAAAATTCTTCTTACAGATGTTCAAGCTATGTCAAAAAATTCAATATAGAAGATATCGGCGGTGAGGTGCATTATTTCATGCATATAAAACTCCCTGATGACCTTATTGAAAAAATAACTTGTGATATCATGAGTGACGAAAAATGCGGAAATATCACACGTCTGAAAGGATTTCTCCCCTGTTCCGACGGCTGGCTGAAAATAAACATAACTCCCGAAAAATCGGAAATATCCCCCGTTTCAGACGGTCAGCCCGTTATCATTACAATAGGCAAAAATATAAACAAAAATACTATTGACGAGTATTTTAAAAAATACAACTCCGACTCCGAATATGTTTCGATATAAGGTATACTATGAACTACAACATAAGAGAACTAAAAAAATCAGAATATGATGTTTTAAATAAATTTCTCTATCATGCGATTTTTATTCCCGAAGGAATTGAACCCCCTCCCGAAAGCATCATATTACAGCCTGAATTGCAGGTCTATGTAAAGGATTTCGGAAAATATCCGCATGATAAAGCATTTGCCGCTGTCCATGATGATAATATAATCGGTGCTGTATGGGTGCGGATTATGGACGATTACGGACATATAGACGATTATACTCCCTCGCTTGCAATATCAGTCCTGCCCGATTACAGAAATATCGGCATAGGCACTGACCTGATGAAAGCTATACTCACTGAACTCAAAAATAATTATGAAAGAGTTTCGCTGTCCGTCCAGAAGGAAAATTATGCGTTCAGAATGTACAGAAAACTCGGCTTTGAAACTGTTTCCGAAACTGATGAGGAATTTATAATGGTCTGCAATTTAAGATGAAAACATTCCCTTGCTGTACGGCAGGGGAATTTTTTGAATTGAAAATTTTCACGCAATTTTCACAAAACAATCACTTGTTTTTTTTTTTTTTTGATTTATAATACAAATATCAATCCAATAATCAATAAATTTATGTTGAGTATTATAAAGGAGGAATATATGTCAAGACCAAAATTAAATAGAATCGAAGAACAGTTAAAGGCAGGTGCAGAATTTACACTTACAGAGGAGCAATATTTAACTATGACAGGAACAGGAATTCCCATAGATAATTCCTATCTGAAAAACAGGTCTGCTGTTGCAAGACTGGCTGAAAAATACAATTATCACATAGTTGTTAAAAAAGTACCGAAAATCGTTAAATACGAAAGATTGGTTTCGTTTGAGAAGGAGAAATAAAAATGGAAGATATTATTTCAAGCGCAAAAATTGAGAGAAGAAGAACAGCACTTCAAATTATTCCTACCATAATTATATGGCTTTTGGAAATATTTTTGGTTTCTACAACATATAACGAGTTTGATACGGGAAATTATACCTATGGTTTTCATCACTATAAAAGTGTGTTGGGTACTATATATTATGATAATGGATATGATGCGGATTATTGTGCAATTGTTTTGCTTATACTGATTCCAATTTTTCTTTTGCCTTTGATAATAAATGTCATGGGTAAATTTATTGCTAAAAGATGTCAGCTTAATCTCACGGAAAATCAGGTTTACGGAGAATTAAAAACGCTTTTCGGCAGTAAAAAATTGCAAATACCAATAGAAAAACTTGATACGATAATGACAGAAAACAGCTTTCTTGACAAAATCAGAAGCGGAGAAACTCTTTTAGTTCGTTCAACTTCGGGTGTTGTAAAATTCCATTATGTCCAGAATGCAGAGAAATTTTCACGGGCAGCACTTGAGCAAATTGAAAAGTTTAAAAGTAAAAGTAAATCCGAAAATCCTGCACCTGCTGTGAATGAAACAGGCGGCAGTGCTGCGGAGAAAATAAATTCCCTCAAACAAATGCTTGACAGCGGTCTTATTTCGCAGGAAGAATTTGAGTTTAAAAAGAAAGATATTTTATCAAAAATGTAATGAAAAATATTCCCTTGCTGTACGGCAGGGGAATTTTTATTTAGTTAAAAAAATATTTTTTTAAAAAACTATTGACATTTTGTTTTATATCTGATATAATAATATACGTTGCAGATGATACAACAAAAACATAGGGGTATAGCTCAGTTGGTAGAGCAGCGGTCTCCAAAACCGCGTGCCGAGGGTTCAAGTCCTTCTGCCCCTGCCATTATCAAAATCCTGTAAATGATTTTACAGGATTTTGTTTTTTATGCAATTAAAAAATTCATTTCAAAAAAGCCTTATGGTATCAACCATAAGGCTTTTGTATTAATTATTCAAAGTTTTTAGTGAAGTCGTCATGGAGTTTCTTTTCGAGAAATGCGGCATCTTCATGAGTAGGAGCTTTGGCGGCAAGATATGCCTTTATCTTTGGCTCTGTACCCGAAGGACGGATAACTACCTTTGAATTTCCTTCGAGGAAAAATGCAAGGACATTTGACTTGGGAAGGAGAATTTCTGTTTCAGTTCCGTCAGTGAGATTTTTGGAAATACTTGTCTTGTAGTCGTCAAAGCGCACAACTTTAAGACCGCCTACTTCTGTGGGAGGAGTATTTCTGAGAGCGGTCATGATAGATTCCATTTTCTTCATACCGCTTTCGCCCTCGAAAGTAAAGCTGTAAAGTGTCTGATAGAACACACCGTATTTTTTATAGAGGTTTTCTCTTGCCTGAATGAGAGAGATACCCTGTGTTCTGTAATATGCAGCCATTTCGCATATGAGCATTGAAGCATTTACAGCGTCCTTGTCTCTTACATAAGTACCTGAAAGATATCCGTAACTTTCTTCAAATCCGAATATATAGCGGTTTTCTTCGCCCTTGTCCTCAAGGAGCTTAATCTGTTCGCCGATGAATTTGAAACCTGTAAGAACGTCAATAATTTCAACACCGTATTCCTTGCCGATAAGGTTTACAATATCAGTTGTAACGATAGTTTTAACGGCAACGGGATTTTTGGGCATGGTACCATTTTTGGTTCTCTGGTCAGCGATATATTCAAGGAGCATAGCACCAACTTCGTTACCGCTGAAAAGAGCATATCCGCCGTTTCCGTCAGGTACAGCGATACCCACACGGTCGCAGTCGGGGTCTGTTGCGAGGAGCAAGTCGGGTTTGACTTCGTTGCAGTATCTGAGACCTACTTCGAGAGCCTCTCTTATTTCGGGGTTGGGGTAAGGGCAGGTAGTGAAATTTCCGTCAGGGTTTTCCTGTTCCTTAACGACTGTAACATCTGAAATACCGATTCTTCTGAGTATCTCACGAACGGGCTTATTGCCTGTACCGTTGAGGGGAGTATATACGACTTTCAGACCGCTTGAAGCGCAGAGGTCAGTATTGATACCTTCTGCGAGAACGTTCTTATAGAAGTTTTCGATGACCTCATCTGAGATATATTTTATATTGCCTTTTGCAAGTTCTTCATCGAATGAAGATGATTTGACATCTTTGAAAATATCGAGTGAATTAATTTTTTCGAGGATTATTTCCGCACCTCTGAGCGTAATCTGACAGCCGTCATCGCCGTAAACTTTATAGCCGTTGTATTTTGCGGGGTTATGGCTTGCAGTAACCATGATACCGCCCTGACATTTAAGTTCACGCACAGCGAAAGAAAGACACGGTGTAGGCATAAGTTCGGCATAAATATGTACTTTTATGCCATTTGCAGCAAGAACCTCTGCGGCAGCTTTTGAGAAAACATCTGACTTGTTTCTGCTGTCGAAAGAAATAGCAACGCTGGGGTTATCATACTCCTGATTGAGATAATCAGCAAAACCCTGAGTGGCACGTTTTACCGTATACACGTTCATACGGTTGTTACCTGCGCCTATAACGCCACGCAGACCGCCTGTTCCAAATTCAAGGTCTCTGTAAAATCTGTCTTTTATAGCCTCTGTATCGCCTTTGATACTTTCAAGCTCTGTCCTGAGTTCGCCGTCCGCAAGGTTATCAAGCCAAAGCTGATAAAGCTCCATTTCTCTCATAAAATTCCCTCCTGTTAAGAAATATAATATATTATAACATATTTTTATTCATTTGAAAAGACTATTTCTTCCATTTTTATATATTTTTTTATTTTTACTATAAAATTCATTTATTTTAAACAAAAAATCCCACAGCTTTTGCCGTGGGATAGTGCAATATATCAGGACTGACCGTTCTTTTTCTGCTGGATTATTTCGAGAGCCTTGTTATACTGGGCATCTGAGGAATCATTTTCGACTATATAGTCGGGAGTTATGCCTGTTGTATTGAAAGAGCCTGATACAGGTGTCTGAATTTCCGCAACAGTGAGGACTATTGCACTTCCGTTCTGCAATTCGCTTGTTTCCTGCAAAACGCCTTTACCTGCGGTCTGAACGCCTATTATTTCGGCTTTTCCTGCATCATGGAGGGCAGCGGCAAATACTTCTGCGGCACTTGCGGTATTTTCGTTTACAAGCACAATCATTGGTATACTGAGTTCTGATTCATCAGAATATATGACTGTTTCCGTATGACCGTCCTTATATTCTGCGACAGCGGCAACACCTTCGGGGAGGAGCGGGTCTATACATTCGGTCATTGGTTCAATTAGTTCGCCCTTGTTGTCACGCAGGTCGAAAATAAGGTTTTCCGCACCGTTTGAAGTTAATCTTTCGAGTATATCCACAAACTGTTCAGGGGTATTTTCCTTGAATCCCGTTATTTTGATATATCCGACATAACCGCTTAACATTTCGCCTGTAACAGTTTTTACTTCCATTGCACGTCTTGTGAGGGTATATTCCTTGTCGATGCCGTCACGTCTTACGGTAATCGTTATATCGCTTCCCTCAGTACCTCTCATAGCTTCGACAGACGCATCAAAACCTGCTTTTTTCACATCGAGTTTTTCGACGAATGTTATCATGTCATCTATTTCAAGACCTTCGTCCGAGGCAGGTGAATCGTCTATTATTTCGGAAATTCTCATATATCCGCTTGAATCCTGAGCGAGAGTAAGTCCGAGACCAACGACTTCGCCTGAATTACTGGTTTTTTCGGAGATATATTCTTCTTTGCTGAGATACTTTGAAAATTTATCGCCGAGACCGTTTATATAGCCTTTCAGTATACCTTCACTGAGGTTCTGTTCATTGATATCTCCGTAATATTTTTCTCTTGTCCTTGCATCGAGAAGCTGTAAGGAACTGTATATTTTGCCTTTTTCATTTACATCGACTATCTGGCTGTTATATTTTCTGAGCGTGAAAAAAGATGTAAGTATAAACGTGACTGCCACTGAAACTGCTACAAGGCTTATTGCAAGTCCGAGGCTTATTTTTTTATTCATTTTTCTATCATCACTTTCTTTATTATCAAAATGAGACCTGTCCGTGTGTTCGGACAGGTCATATTTTTAAGGACTCACATATTGTTCGGGGTCTTGATAAACGTTGTTAATTCTTATTTCAAAGTGGAGATGTGCGCCTGTTGACCAGCCTGTTGTACCGACATAGCCGATAACTTCGCCCTGTTCAACATACTGTCCCACAGATACCGCCACATTTGACATATGACCGTAAAGGGTTGTATAAGAACCGCCGTGATCTATAACGACATATCTTCCGTAACCGCCTCCGCAGCCGCAGCTTCCTGATTTTCCGTAATCATGGGGGCAATAATTTTCTGCGACTACGACAGTACCCGCTTTTGATGCAACGACAGCACCGCCATATATACCTGCATCGCCTATATCTATACCGTTATGCGACATACCCCAGCGAGGACCGACACCGCTTGTGATATAGCTGAATCCGGGGGCAGGCCAGATAAATTCTGATGAAGGGTAAGGGCTTACATACTGGGGCTGTTGAGCGGCTTCCTCGGCAGCTTTCTGAGCGGCTTCTTCGGCAGCTCTCTGAGCTTCTTCGGCTTCTTTTGCGGCAGCCTCGGCAGCTTTGCGGGCTTCTTCCGCCTGTTTTGCGGCTGCTTCGGCAGCGGCTTTTTCCTTTGCTTCCTGAGCGGCTTTTGCGGCAGCAGCAGCTTTTGCGGCTTCTTCCTGAGCTTTTTTTGCGGCAGATGACTGGGCGGCTTTTTTATCAGCCTCAGCCTGAGCGGCAGTTTTTTCGTAAGCGGATTTAGCATCTGCGGCGGCTTTTTCGGCAGCTTCCTGAGCTGATTTTGCAGCAGCGGCGGCATCAGCTTTTTCCTTAGCGATTTTAGCTTCTGCCGATGCTTTTTCAGCGGCTTTTTTCTCGGCTTCTTCTGCGAGACGTTTTTCGGTTTCCTGTTTCTGAGCGAGAACAGCGGCATTTATTTTTTCTTCTTCTGCTTTGAGAGCCGCATTATTTTTTGCGAGAGTATCTTTATCGAGGTTAATTTTTTCCTGTTCGAGAGCAAGTCTGTTTATTTCGTCGGTAGTTTTAACCATTTTTGCATTGAGGGCATTGATTTCGTCAGCTTTTTCGGAGATTTTTCTTTCCTGATCCTCCATTTTAAGCTGGAGGGCAATTCTTTCCTTTTCGATATCATTTTTACTCTGTTCGAGGTTGTCAATCTGTTCGATGATACCCGTGATAAGTTCCTCATCATATTCACTCATTCGGTTCATCATCTGAACTCTTGACATCATATCATAGAAACTTGCCGAGCCGAGAATTATAGAAGCGATGCTCTCGTTGCTTGACATATATATTTTGCAGAGTCTGTCCTTAAAGACTTCTATTTTCTCCTCTATCTGAGCCTGTTGTTTATTGATATCCATATCGAGGTAATAGATATTTTCGCTTGCGGAATTTATATCGTCTGATATTTTTCCGAGTTCATCGTTGAGGAGGTTTATATTGTCCTGAATGAGGGATATCTGTTCATAGAGTGAGGTCTGAAATTCCTTTTCTTTTTTCTTGTCGCCTTCGAGGGTGGCAAGCTGTGCTTCAAGCTCATTTATTTTCTCCTCATTTGACTTTCTCTGTTCCTGTATTTCGATAACTGTCTGAGCCGCAGCGTTTTTGTCTGTGATTGCGGGATATGCAGCAGCGGCGGCGGCTGATACTGACATACAGACTACAAAAGAGATAATTTTTTTAAAAATGCTCAGTCTGCTCATATAAGAAACGGTGTATTATGCACCTGCACTCCTTTCCGAATTATACATCGAGGTGACGTTTTGTACTTATGACACTTCCGAGTGCGCCTGCGAATGCGCCTGTCAGCACATATGCCAGAGCGAGGGGGATTCTTATTTCGGAGAATGGAATTATGCTGTTTGCTCCTCCGAAAACACTCATAAGCATACCCTGTTTTGAAAGTATCTGATACACGGCATCATATACTGCCCATGTTATGAAAAATGCTCCTGCGCCTGCGAAAAATCCTGTTATCATGCCTTCTATGAAGAAAGGTGTACGGATAAATGCATCGGTAGCACCTACATATTTCATAATCTGGATTTCCTCACGCCTTGCGAAAACGCTTGCCTTTGTGGTATTTGAAATCATTATCATTGAAACGGCAGACAGGGCGACTATTACTGCGCCTGCGATGAGTGTAACCACTCTTCTGAGCTGTCTGAGAAATTCAGCGACCTGAGTTGATGCGCTTGCGCTCTGTACGTCTGCGAGCATAAGTATATTTGAAGTAGTTGATTCAATTCTGTTTATGTCCCTGACGGTTACTTTGAAGCCGTCAGGCATGAAATCATAGCCGTCAATATAGTCAAAAATAGCCTGACCTTTTGAAATCTGGCTTTTCATTTTTGCAAGAGCCTGTTCCTTTGAGATATATTCTACCTTGTCGACATTTTCTATTGCGGAAAGTTCCGCCTGAAAGCCTGTAACTCTCTCCTGCGGAGTTGCGGGGCTGAGGTATACAGCTATTTCGTTCTGATTTCCAAGACCTGTTATCATGGAATTCATATTCATGTAGAAAAGGGCAGATGCGCCGACAAGCAGAAGGGATATGAGGAGGACACAGAAAGTTGCGAATGTCATTGTTTTATTTTTGCCTATATTTTCGATACCCTGATTTGCGAGATAATTTATACCGCTTATTTTCATACTTTACCTCCCGTATTTTCATCTTTTCTGTTTTCATTTTCAGTGATGTTTTCGGGTAATGGCTGTACTTCGGGGTTTTCGGCTATTTCCTTCATAATTTCCTCGACAGTCTGCTTGGGGTCGATAATTTTTTCCGAACTCATAATCTGTTCGGAAAGTGTACCCTCCTGAGAATCTGCGGTTATTTTGGCGATAATGTCATCAGCCTGCATACCGCCTGTAATTTCGGCGATGACGTTGTCCGCAGCTCCGGAATGATTTTCGGGGGGCTGAATATTGATTTCGGCAGTTTCCTCGTTATCATCGTCGATTCTGTCCATGAACGACCTTACAAGGGCATCTTCCGTGGAGGAATACTGAGGTATTTCGGCAGCGGGTTCTGTTTCCTGCGGCTGAGGAATCTGAGGCTGTACAGGCGGCTGAGGCTGCTGATTCTGTGCATTTGCGGCAGCGAGCATTTCTTCTTTGAGGAGTTCGTCATTGATACCCGTAACGACTTCATCGAATACGATTTCACCGTCTGTTATACTTATGATACGTCCTCCGAAATGGCGGACGAGTTCATGTTCATGAGTTACCATGAGGATAGTAGTACCCTGGTCGTTGATACCTTTGAGGAGTTCAACGATTTCGTATGAGAGTTCGGGGTCGATATTTCCCGTAGGCTCATCGGCAATTATAAGCTGCGGGTCATTTACGAGCGCACGGGCGATAGCCACACGCTGTTTTTCACCGCCTGAGAGTTCATCGGGGTAGGAGTCTTTTCTTGAATCGAGACCGACAAGGCTGATAACGTAGGGGACTCTTTTCTTTATGAATTTTGGCGGTGCGTCTATAACACGCAGTACGAAAGCAATATTTTCATATACCGTCATTGACGGAATGAGTCTGAAATCCTGAAAGACGAATCCGAGGGTACGGCGAAATTCAGGAATTTTTCTTTTTTTGAGGGTGTTGAGGTTATAGCCGTTTACTGTAACAGTTCCGCTTGTTGCGTCTATTTCTTTCAGCAGGAGCTTAATCATTGTACTTTTTCCTGCGCCCGAAGAACCGACGACGAAAGCAAAGTCGCCGTCGTTTATTTTCAGGCTTATATTGTTAAGTGCATCAACACCGCTCGAATAAGTAACCGAAACGTTTTGAAGTTCTACCATAACTGTACCTTTCTGTACACATAAACAGTGAAGCGAATTTTTTTCTCTTATGCTTCAATCAGAATTTAACGGGGTTGGCAGAGAGGTATTTCTTTACCATAAGAGCAATTTTAAATATTATTGCGTGGTCAAATTCACGCAGGTCAAGACCTGTGAGCTTCTTTATTTTTTCGAGTCTGTAAACGAGAGTATTTCTGTGTACGAAGAGTTTTCTTGATGTTTCGGAGACGTTGAGGTTATTTTCAAAGAATTTCTGGATTGTGAAGAGTGTTTCGTGGTCGAGTGAATCTATACTGCCTACCTTGAAAACTTCATGGAGGAAAGTTTCACAGAGAGTTGTGGGGAGGTGGTAGATAAGTCTTGCGATTCCGAGGTTGTCATAGCTTACGATAACCTTATCGGTATCGAAAACCTTTCCGACTTCGAGAGCCATCTGAGCTTCCTTGAATGAACGTGCGAGGTCTTTAACGCCTACTACTGCCGTACCGATTCCGACATTTACTCTTGTATAAAATTCACTGCTGAGGGTATCGGCAATTGAACGTGCGAGCTTTTCGAGGTCTTTTGAATCGAGTGAACTTTTGAGTTCCTTTACGAGGACTATATCTGTTTCAGTGATATTGAAAACGAAATCCTTGTTTTTGTCGGGGAAAAGGTTCTGGATTACGTCATAAGCCGAGATATCGTTGGCGGAAACTATTCTGATGAGGAATACCGCACGGCTTATTTCGGCATTGAAATGGAGTTCTCTTGCCTTGATTACGATATCGCCGGGGAGAACGTTGTCGAGGATAACATTTTTGATGAAATTGTTTCGGTCATATTTTTCGTCATAGTACTGTTTGATGTTTGAGAGAGCGATAGCGAGTATGCTTGCGTATTTAGCGGCAGCATCGTCAACACCCTCGACAAAAACGGCATAATCGGGCTTTACTCTTGAACCGAAAGGTTTGTATGTGAAACCGTCACGGATAAAGATATCGTGGGAATCACTGAGGTCGAGAGAAACAAATTCATTTGTTGTACCCACACGGGACAGGTCGCTGCAAGCGATAATGGTAGCTGTTTCGTCAACTACACCGATAGTAGCGTCGATTGAATCACGCATCTGATGAACTAAACCCTGAAATAATCTGTTGGACATAATATAAATCCTTTCTTTTTAAAAATTTGTATTTTTCAGGCTTTAACAAAGAAAATCAAGCCGTTTTAAAATGCCTCTGCGAATATATTACAGATTGTAACATATATTTATGAAAATTTTGTGAACAAACTGTTAATTTTCTTTGAAAAGCCTGCAATTATGCTAATTTTATATGTTTGAAATTGTCTGAAACGTATAATTTAATTTTTAACTTTTTACCGAAATGTAATAAATCACATTTTTTCGGGACAGTCTATTTTGAGTATGTCAAAGACATTTTTTATAACCTGTCTTACAGCCATGCAAAGGAGAACTCTTGCATTTCTGAGCTGTTCATTTTCGGCATTCTTCACGCTGCAAGCATCATAGAAACGGTGGAAAAGCGTTGCAAGGTCGATTGCATACTTTGTAAGCTTTGCGGGGTCATATGACTTTGCGGCAAGCTGAATTTCGTGCGGCAGGGCTGCGATATGGCGGATAAGCTCAATTTCACGGGGATTATCGAGGAGACTGAGGTCTGCGCTTTCGGGAATTTCAATTCCTTCGGCTCTGAGGTTGCTGATAAGGCTGCAAATTCTCGCATGGGCATACTGAACATAGTACACGGGATTCTGTGAAGATTTCTCAACTGCAAGGTCAAGGTCAAATTCAAACTGTGAATTTGCTTCACGCAGATTGAAATAGAATCTTGCGGCATCTATCGGGATTTCATCGAGGAGGGTGACAAGAGTGATTGCCTTACCGCTTCTCTTTGAAAGTTTTACAACTTCACCGCCACGCACAAGACGAACCATTTGCATAAGCACAACATCGAGTTTTTTTGCATCGACTCCGAGGGCTGAAAGTGCGGCTTTAAGTCTGGGAACATAACCGTGGTGGTCTGCACCGAGTACATTTATAGCCTTGTCAAAATTACGGGTAACAAGCTTGTCATAGTGATATGCGATATCGGGGACGATATAGGTATAAAGACCGTTGCTTCTGCGGAGTACGAAATCCTTGTCAAGACCGTATTCAGTAGCTTTGAACCATATTGCGCCTTCCTGTTCGTAAGTTTTGCCTGCCTTTGTAAGTTCATCAACGACCCATGCTGTTTTGTTTGCGGCATGGATTGTACTTTCCCTGAACCAGTTATCATATACGATGCGGTATTTTCTGAGGTCACGTTCAAGACCTGCGATATTTAGTGGGAGAGCGTAGCTTACGAGGGCATTTCTTCTTTCTTCTTCTGAAACGTTTTGAAGTTCAAAGATGTGTTCGTGGTAATAATTTGCGGCGTGTTCGATAATATCAGTGCCGAGGTATACATCTTCGGGCATTTCAAAGTCCTGACCCTCACCGCTTTGTGCGTAGATTTCAGCACATAATTTTTCTGTATCATTGCGGTTGTCGTATATAAGCTGCTGACCCTTGTCCGAGCAGAGCTGCATATATCTGAGGGAGAGAGACTTTCCGAATTTTTCAATCTGATTGCCCGCATCATTGACATAAAATTCACGTTCCGCCTTATATCCTGCCCAGTCGAGGACGCTTGCGAGGCAGTCACCGATAGCACCGCCTCTTGCGTTGCCGATATGCATAGGACCTGTGGGGTTTGCTGAAACAAATTCGACGAGGACTCTTTTACCCTTTCCAAAATCGGTTCTGCCGTAGTTTTCCTTTTCATTTATGACATCTTCGACAGTATCGGCAAACCATTTTTTTCCGAGGAAGAAATTCATGAATCCTGCGCCTGCTATTTCGCAGCGTTCAAATATTGAACCTGAGAGGTCAATTTTTTCGGTAATCATTTCTGCAATTTTTCTTGGAGCCATTCTGAAAGCCCTTGCACAGACCATGGCGGTATTTGCGGCAAAATCTCCGTGTGACTTGTCCGCAGGTATTTCGATTACATATTCGGGCAGGTCTGTATCGGGAGCTTTTCCCTCTGCCCTGAGAGAAGATATTGCGGAATCTATCATCTCACGGAGAAGAAGAGACGCTCTTTCTATCTGATTTGACATTTCATACATTCCTTTCTTTTGTTATCAGTCATTTTTGACAGTCATAATTATTTCGTTGTCTGACAGGTATGAGGAATTGAGGTCGAGGGTATATTTCATGTATAATTTTCCGTCTTTGCTTATGGTATTGCGGAGTTCTCTTGCAAGCACGCCAATCTGCATAGAACCGTAGGGTGTTTCGTACTGACAGAAATTCTTTTTTCCCATTTCGAGGTAGAGTGATGAATTTGCAGTTCCTTTTCTTGTGATAGTGGCGCATCTGCTGCCTTCGACCTGAATAGTTGTAACAGAACCCTCAAAGCCTGTTGCTTCGGTATCCTCATAGGAAATAATATCTGTTTTATCCTGTTTTATGACATTAGCCCTTGTGAGGAGTTCAGTTTCATTTTTTTCGCCGTCCTGCCACTGAACGATGGCAAGAGAGATTAAAGCATTTGTTTTCAAAGTTATCTCCTTTGGTAGTAATAAAGGCGATTAGTATGATGTTGAATTTTCTATCGCCTGTTCGAGAAGTTTATCTATGAGATATTGCAGGGACATACCGACATATTCCATGAGCTGGGGATATATGCTTGTACATCTGAGTCCGGGGGAGGTTATGATTTTGTTGAGGAGGAGTTCACCGTCATCTGTGAGGAAGAACTCTACTCTTGCCATACCCTTGCAGCCGAGTGCCTTGTATGCATTTACTGCGGTATCACGGATAAGCTGATGAGTTTCATTTGAGAGATTTGCAGGAATAACGAGGTCATCACCTGAACTTGTCTGAGTGGGGTCGTATTCTTTTTCAGGGGACATTATTTCACCTATGAAAGATGAAAATGGTGTATCATATCCGAAAACGGCGGCTTCGAGTTTTCTGCCCCTGATATATTTTTCGACAACGACTTTATTATCGTTTGAGAAAGCGACTTTGACAGCGGTGAGAAGCTGTTCTCTGTTTTCAGCGATACTGCTTCCGATGCTGCTTCCGCTTTTTGCAGGTTTTACGACAAGCGGAAAGGACATACCTGCGGCAACTCTGTCACACGCTCCTTCAAGGTCATTGAGTTCTCTCTGTGTAATAAGTTTCCATTCTGCGGTTTTTATGCCGTAGTCGTCAAGAACCATGTGGGTATGTGACTTGTCCGTACAGGAGGCTGATGCGAGAAGTCCGCAGCCTACATACGGAATGTGCGACATATCGAGAAGTCCCTGAATTGAGCCGTCCGCACCGAATTTTCCCTGAAGGAGCGGGAATACTACGTCCACACGCCTTATTGAAGCCTCGCCGTTTTCGATTGTGATGAATCCACGGTGAAAGGGGTCGGGAGAAAGCACCGCAGAAGTGCAGTCGGGGTCAGTTTCCCAGCTTCCGTCAGCAATAGCGTCTATGTCTCCGGGGAAGAAAAGCCAGCGACCTTTTTTTGTGATTCCTATGCGAATAACTTCGTATTTGTCATCGGGAATGGCACGGATAACCTCCGCAGCAGTGGCAGATGACAAATTTCTTTCATTTGACACGCCGCCGAAAATAACAGCGACTTTAATCTTAGCCATAAAAATCTCCTTTATAGTCATTTTTTCTCATTAATATATTTTATCACATTACACAAAAAACTGCAAGTATTTTTTGCAAAAATGAAAGAAATTTTGCAAATGAATTACATCTGCGACAATTTTAGAGTATGATATTTGTGCATTATGCCGAATATAACAAAAAATTTGTTCTGTTATATGGGTCTGATGTTTGTTTATTCTGACGAAGTTAAGGCAAAAATACTTACCTGAAACGTTAAAATAAAAAATAATCTTTACAAATTCTGAATAATCTGGTATAATATAATGCATAGTTCATAACGCATAATTCATAATTACAAATTTTAAATCAGAGGAAAATTTTCGCCCTTGACATGAGAGTGAACGAAGCGCAGCGAAGTGAACGAAATGTCAAGGCTCAACGGCGAAAATTTGACGATTTTAAATCAAAGGAAAATTTTCGCCCTTGACATGAGAGTGAACGAAGCGCAGCGAAGTGAACGAAATGTCAAGGCTCAATGGCGAAAATTTGACGATTTTAAATCAGAGGAAAATTTTCGCCCTTGACGATTTTAAATAGGAGGTATTTTTTTGGCTAACGATAAAATCAGAAATTTCTGCATAATTGCTCATATAGACCACGGAAAATCTACTCTCGCTGACAGGATTCTCGAAAAAACCGAAACTGTCGCTGTCCGTGATATGGAGGAACAGCTCCTCGACAATATGGATATTGAACGTGAAAGAGGCATTACCATTAAAGCCCGTGCTGTCCGCCTGAAATATACTGCAAAGGACGGTGAGGACTATATTTTTAACTTAATCGACACACCCGGTCATGTTGACTTCAATTATGAGGTATCACGTTCGCTTGCCGCCTGCGAAGGTGCAATTCTCGTTGTTGATGCATCTCAGGGAATAGAGGCGCAGACCCTTGCTAATACTTACCTCGCAATTGAACACGACCTCGAAGTCGTTCCCGTCGTAAATAAAATAGACCTCCCCTCCGCTGACCCCGAAAGAGTTTGCAATGAAGTCGAAAACGTCATCGGTATACCTGCTATGGACGCTCCCAGAATTTCCGCAAAAATGGGTATAAATATCGAGGAAGTCCTCGAAAGAATAGTAACAGATATCCCCGCCCCGCAGGGCGATACCGAAAAGCCCCTCAAAGCCCTTATTTTCGACAGCTATTATGATTCATACAAGGGTGTTATAATATATGTCAGAGTTAAGGAAGGTACTGTTAAGGTGGGCGACAATATCCGTCTTATGGCTACGGGTGCAGTCTTTACAGTTGTCGAAACAGGTTTCATGGACGCAACTTCTCTCATCAACAAAGGCTCTCTCGAAGCAGGCGAAGTAGGCTATATTGCCGCATCTATCAAGTCAATAGGTGATACCCGTGTGGGCGATACTGTCACAAATAATGATTTCCCGTGTGACGAACCCCTCGCAGGTTACAGAAAAGTTAATCCTATGGTATTTTCGGGAATATATCCCGCTGACGGTGCAAAATACGGTGATTTGCGTGAGGCTCTCGAAAAATTACAGCTCAATGATGCATCTCTTTCCTTTGAACCTGAAACATCTATCGCTCTCGGATTCGGATTCAGATGCGGATTCCTCGGACTTCTCCATATGGAAATAATTCAGGAAAGACTTGAACGTGAATATAATCTCGATTTGATTACTACCGCACCGTCCGTTATATACAAGGTTACTATGACAAACGGTGATGTACAGTATATCGACAATCCCACAAACTACCCCGACCCTGCACTTATACAGACTGCCGAAGAACCTATGGTCAAGGCGAATATCCTCTCCCCGTCCGAATTTGTGGGAAATATTATGGAACTCTGTCAGGACAGGCGTGGAGTTTTCAAGGATATGAAATATCTTGACGATACAAGAGTCGAACTTCATTATGAACTCCCCCTCAATGAAATAGTCTACGATTTCTTTGATGTACTCAAATCACGCACAAAAGGCTATGCAAGTTTTGACTACGAAATGCTGGGCTATACCCCCTCCAAACTCGTAAAGCTTGATATCCTCCTCAACAGTGAAATTGTCGATGCACTTTCATTTATAATCCATGCCGACAAGGCTTACGGCAGAGCAAGAAAAATTGCAGAAAAATTAAAGGAAAATATCCCCCGTCAGCTCTTTGAAGTTCCCATTCAGGCGGCAATAGGCGGTAAAATTATCGCCCGTGAAACCGTTAAGGCTATGCGTAAGGACGTTCTCGCAAAATGCTACGGCGGTGATATCACCCGTAAGAAAAAACTCCTCGAAAAACAAAAAGAAGGTAAAAAACGTATGCGTCAGTTAGGTACTGTTGAAGTTCCGCAGGAGGCATTTATGAGCGTTTTAAAACTTGATTCATGATTGGCATATATATTGTAATTGCCTTAGCCGCAATATTGGCACTGGCTGAAATAATTCTGAATTTTGCGGAAATAACCGCATTTTTCAGATTTTCCTATGAACTTTTACAGGAAGGACATTATGCAGAGGCAATTTTCGGGGCAGTAATAGCAGTTGCAATGATTATTGCCCTTTTAATGCCTGCTGTAAAGGAAATGAGAAAAAACAAATCTCAGAAAAAATAAATTAAAATATCGGATAAGGTGTGATTTCAATTGATTAACAGTATAATTTTCGGGGTGCTTGTTTTTATGCTTGTGGTCTGTATTATTTCTGCGGTAACTGAAATAATCCCCTCAAAATCTAAAAAAAGATTTAATTTTTTCAGGTTCATAAGAATCAGAATGCGTGAAATCTCCCTTACTTCCGTTATATTTTTCTCGGCAGTAATCATCATAATAAATGCCTTTGAAAACAGCCCCGAAAACATAATATATGCAGAAATACTCCTGCTTTTTCTATGTTGGCTTACCATACACGGCGAAAGGATTTTCCGTACCCTCAGAAGCAGAAAAATTGATTCCCCCAAACAATACCGCCCCGTAATAAAGGAAAACTGCAAACTGCTCGGTAAACTCCCCATGTCGGCACTTGCCCCGAAACTCCCCTTGAAACCTGAATTAAAGCCTAAAAATCTCAGCGAATAATTAAGGAAAGGATATCTTATATGAGCATTTATACCTGTCCGCACTGCGGAAAAAAATCTTTCAATCCAATAAAAAAAGCCTTTGCAGGTCAGCTTAATTCAAGAGGCAAGGTCTGCATGGCGTGCGGAAGAAGATGCGTAAACGGCAGAGGCGCAACTATTTTCAATGCCGTCTATACTGCAATTGTATTTGCACTGATTATAGTTATCTACCTCAATGCCCCCAAAACCGCAGGCACTCAGTTTGACTGGATAGACAAATATGAACTGCTCATCAATTCGGGGCTTATTGTTTCATATTTTGTAATTCCAAAACTGGTCAACGCCTTTTTCTTCCCCCTTGAACCTGCCATAAGAAACGAAAACTGATGACTCTCGGCATATATATCCATATCCCATTCTGCGGTAAAAAATGCGGTTACTGCAATTTCTATTCTGTCGGATATTCAGGCAAATCAGCACAGCTATATACAGATGCCGTAATCAGAAATCTTGAATATTATTCCGACAAAAGCACATTGACAGATACAGTCTATTTCGGCGGAGGTACTCCCTCCCTCCTTAAAACAGAACAGATTGAAAGTATATTATCAGGTATAAAAAATAATTTTATCCTGTCACAAAATGCCGAGATAACTCTTGAAGCAAACCCACGCACACTGAATCCGCAGAAACTCGAAATTCTCCGCAGTATCGGCATAAACAGAATTTCTTTCGGTGTGCAGTCACTTGTTGATGATGAACTCGAAATCCTCGGTCGCTCCCATAACGCACAGCAAGCCGTAAAAGCCGTATATGACGCATATAACGCAGGCTTTGAAAATATCTCATGCGATTTGATGACCGCTGTTCCGAAACAGACCGTTGAAAGCCTTGAATATTCAATAGAAAAATTGTCGGAACTGCCCATAAAACATATATCGTCCTATATTCTCAAAATCGAGGAAAATACACCCTTTTACACGGGTAATATAAAATCTCTCCTCCCAGATGAGGAAAAGACTGCCGAATTTTATCTCAGAACTGTTGAACTCCTCGGAAAATACGGCTTTTATCAGTATGAAATTTCAAATTTCGCAAAACATGGCTTTGAAAGCCGTCATAATACCCGCTACTGGAAATGCATGGACTATATCGGTATCGGTTCATCTGCACATTCATGCTATAAGGGAAAAAGATTTGCCGTCCCCGATGATATAAATAAATTTATCGGAAACAAAATCCAGCCCGTTGAAATAACGGACGAAAGCCCCTGCGGTTTTGAAGAATATTCCATGCTCCGCCTGCGCCTTAAAGAAGGTCTTGATTTGAGAGAATTTCCCGAAAAGAAAATTTCTGTTGAAAAGAAAATCCCTCCCCTTGTAAATTCAGGCTACGCAGTCTATGACGGCAATACAATATCCCTCACGCCAAAAGGATTTTTAATGTCAAATTCAATAATATCATACCTTATATTTTAACTATTCAAGAAGTTCTTTCCGCATTTTTGCGAGGAGCTTCTTTTCTTTTCTCGAAACCTGTACCTGCGATATACCGAGAATTTTAGCCGTTGCAGACTGCGTTAAATTCCTGAAATATCTCAGTTCAATCAGTATTCTGTCCTCATTTTCAAGCCCTGCCATTACCTGCCTGAGTGCAAGGCGGTCTACTATATTTTCATCAGGTGATTCTGTCGGAATATCCGTCTGCCCCTCGTCATCATCGGAAGATGTAAGGGATATCACAGGCGCACACGCACAGAGACTCTCTGCAATATCAGCCTCACTTTCGCCTGAAATTTCAGACAATTCGCTTACAGTGGGTTCTCTGCCGTTTTTTGTGCGGAAATCCTCTGATATTTTCTGTATTTTCACGGATAATTCTTTCAGGCTTCTGCTGACTTTAACAGTACCGCCGTCACGGAAAAGGCGTTTTATCTCTCCGAATATCACGGGGACGGCATATGTTGAAAATTTTACTCCTCTTTCGGTATCGAATGACTTTACGGCTTTCAGCAATCCTATACAGCCTGCGGAATACAATTCCTCATATTCAATGCCTCTGTTTCGGAATTTATTTGCACAAAGATGTACAAGTCCGAGATTTTCCTCTGCAATTGGTTTATTGTTCATATTTAAAATGGGGGAGCCGCCCTTTGAGCCTTGACATTTCATTCACTGCGCTACGCTCCGTTCATTCCCATGTCAAGGGGCGGCTTATTCCCCCAAACCCCCTAATTTTTTTCTCATAACAACACTTGTTCCTTTTCCGATTTTACTTTTAACGTCCAGTTTATCCATAAACGACTGCATTACAGAAAATCCAAGACCTGAGCGTTCCTCTTCGGGAGCGGTTGTAAACAATGGCTGCATAGCCTTTTCCACGTCCTCTATTCCGCAGCCCGTATCACGGATTTTAATATATATCGTCCTTTCGGGGAGAAGTCTCGCAGTAATTTCTATATTTCCCGATTTATTGCGGTATCCGTGAATTATGGCATTTGTAACCGCCTCTGAAACAGCCGTCCTTATATCGGACAATTCCTCGACAGTGGGGTCAGCCTGTATAACAAAAGAAGAAATCACTGCCCTTGCCGTACTTTCATTTACTGAATGTGACGGCATTATAACTTTTATTTCATTTAATATCTTCATAATATCACCTATTTAAAATCGTCAACTTTACATATTCTTTATTCCGAATTTAATATCAATTCCCGAAAGTCTCAGCACTCTCTTTATGTAGGGCTGAGGGTTTATAATTTCGAGCCGTCCGCCGCATTCCTGCAAAAGCCTGCTCCTGCCGAGGATAAGACCTATTCCCGAACTGTCCATAAATGTTATGCCGCTTAAATCAATGGCAAATATTTC
>OCVV012836075.1_pt1 | contig 23682 bp, 13 predicted proteins | sample 1539721 | NCBI WGS metagenome assembly OCVV01 (sample SAMN02144230, study PRJEB22623) | gut metagenome | biome: sheep rumen | host: Ovis aries | place: New Zealand
ATATTTTCAAAGAACGTTTTCTTTATCCAATTACAGAAAAAGAAAATATGCATATTAAACATATGCATATTTATTATAACCTATTTTTTGCTTTTTTGTCAAACTTACTTGCTTACAGCTTCTTGGCTTTCATCTTCTTCTGTTTCTTGTGGTTTGTTTTTAACTGTTATATCAATGCCCATCTTTTTCATTTCTTCAAAACGTTTAATTTTTAAAGTTGTAGTTTTTATTAAAGGTTCTGTCGTAACATATACCTCTTTTATAAACTTATAATTTGGCATTGTCTTATTAATCTCTTTGATTTTTTCATCAAGAAACTCTTTTATTTCTTCTTCTTTGCTTAATTTATGAATCTCTTTAAATAAAGCTGGGTCATAAACCATTTTACATTCTAGTCTTAAATCAGATGGATCATCTTTTTCTGGTCTACCAAAAACAAAAGACTCTTTGATTCCTGGAATTCTATTAATAACATTTTCTATCTCATCTGGATAAACATTCTTTCCATTTTTTAATACAATTACATTTTTTCTTCTTCCCATTAAGAATAAATATCCATTTTTATCAATATATCCTAAATCACCTGTTTTAAACCAGCCTCTTTCAAAGACTTCTTTATTAGCCTCATCATTATTGAAATATCCTAGCATGACACTAGGGCCTTTTACTGCTATTTCCCCAACTCCATCAGCATCTTTATCCATAATTTTTAATCTAACTGATGGATATATTTGTCCAACAGATCCAGTTCTTGATCCAAAGTCATTTCCTGATGATAATACTGGACTAGTTTCTGTTAAACCATAACCTTGATATATTTTAATTCCTAGATTATTAAATCCTTCTTCAGTTTCTTTATCTAAAGCTGCTCCACCATTTACTAATAGTCTTAATTTTCCACCAAAGTTATCAATGATTTCTTTAAATAGTTTTCTTCTAATATCAATTCCTATTTTTGATACCATTGAAGAAAGTTTAATTCCATTTTCAACATCTTGAAGTTTTCCTTGTTTTTCTATTCCACGAATTGTCTTTTTATACATTACATTAAATAGTGCTGGAACCGCAATCATTGCTGTAACCTTAAAATCATTTAAATTAGATAATATGTGTTTAAGACCTTCACAATAAGCGGTTGAACACCCATTATACATAGCATCCAAAAATCCAACTGTACATTCAAAAGTATGATGTAATGGTAAAATTGATAGAAATCTATCTGTATCTTTAAGTTCAATTTGTGAAGCTATATCCATTAAGTTAGTACAAATATTTTTATGAGAAAGCATAACAGCTTTAGACATTGCTGTTGTTCCAGATGTAAATAGCATTATAGCCATAACATTTGGATCTATTTCAGCATCTATAAAGCTTGTTTCACCTTCTTCTAAAAGTTCCTGTCCTTTTTTTATTAACTCTTTTTGAGAGTAAACACCATTTTTTCTTTTATCTAAATCCATTGAGATATAGTATCTTAAATCAGAGGTGTTTCTTTTTCTAATGTCATCCATAATTTCACTATAAGCATCAGAATAAAATATAGCTTGAACACCGCTTCTTATAATTAAAGATTCAATCTCATTTGCTGGTAATAATTTATCAAGTGGAACTACAACTCCTGTACCACATACAGTAGCAAGATAAGCTTTACACCATTCTTCCCTATTTTCAGAGATAACAGCTATACGTTTATCTTTAAGACCCATATCTATTAATTTGGTTCCCAAAGCATTAACATCTTCAATAAATTCACCAAAAGATGTTTCTTTTAATTCTCCTGGTGTTTCTGTCTTATATACAAATGCAGGTCTGTCCTTAAATAGTTCGTAGCTTTGCTCCAACATGTCTTTTAAGTCATTTATCTTTCTGGCTTTATGATGTTTTTGCTTCTTTTTCTCATAATATGAATCATCAATGTATTCTTCTAATTCATCAGAGCTATAACCTTTTTCTTTAAACTCTTTGATTAATGAAGATACAATTATTCTTTTTGCTCTATTCATCTATTATTTCCTCTCTATAAAACACCCATAAATTATAACAAATTTTCATATTTTTTTCAATGTTTTCACTTGTTTGAGTATTTTTCAAATACCAATTGTAAGTTTAACAAAAAGAGAGTATAATTTCATTACTTTTGTTAAATAAAGAGGTTATATGGACAAAGAAGATTGTTCGAGTTTTATTTATAAAGCATTTGAAATAAATACAACTAAAGAAAAAATTTGTATTACTTATGAATATGAATTGGCCAATCAGTCAATTTTTAAACATCAAATATACATCATAAGAAAAGACTTTAAACTAAGACCAACAAGTTCAAATCTAATTCAAAGTATGGTCTTTAATATTGGTATGGTTGCTCTAATTAATTACTTAAAACTAAATAGCAATACTTCCCTAATTATTGAATGTTTAAAATTAGATGATGAACAAATAACGTGGTGGAAAGACTTCTATTCATGCCTATTTGGTAAAACAATAGATATTAAGAATACTTGTGATAAATCAATCAATTTAGAAAAAATAATCTATGATGATAATGATTTTTCAGGTTATATAGTTCCTTTAGAAAACAAGGATTCATGTATTACTTTGGAAACCCTAAATTTAAGTAGAGAAAATGATTTTTGCCTGATACTAGATGATTCGAAAGATGCTAAAAAGGCTGCGGAACTTGCAGGTTTTGACTCTAAAAACATAATAGAAGTAATTCAAACATGGGATAAAAAAATTATAGAATTCAACTATAATGATAATTCTGCCTTAATTGCTTTTATAGCTTATTTTTTGTGCTATCTTTTGTCTAAAAAATATATAGCTGTATCAAATGGATCTTCATCTACTGAACAAGACAAAAAATATGGTAAAAGTTTTGACTTTGAAAATGCTTTTAGAAAATATGCTGATAAGTATTTACCTACACCAATCGAATATTTTAGTTTTTTAAGGCCACTAAATAAATTTCAAGTTGCTAAAAGTTTTGCAAAACTTACTAAATATCATCCACTATATGAAACAAATAAAAATTCAAATATGATTACTTTAAAGCTTGGGCCCTCTAGTATTAATAGTATAAAATTAAATAGTTCATATTATCTAAGTCAAAATAATTTAATCCCAGAACAAGAATTTATTTTAAAGAAGTTTCTTTTATAAGAATCAAAACATAAAAATAAAGCTAACTATTTTGTAGTTAGCTTTTTATTTATTTAAAATTTATTGTCTTCGAAAATCAGTTGGATTATACATATTAGGTACTACATTAGTAGGATTTATATAATTACTATATTCTGTTGCATTTATATAACCATTATACATTGGAGCTCCTGGTTGCATATTCATTCTAGGTTGTTGTGTTTGATTTTGTGGAATAGGCTTTTTGGTTCCAAGTATATATTGATCGTGCTTTGATTGATATAGCAATAATACTAATGCAAATATATCAAGAATAATCATATATATAATGCTTACAACAATTGATAGTGTAGAATTTGATACTGTTAACGCAAAGTCATATAAGCCATGCCCTACTATTGGAATGACAATTGCATAGAACATACATATCACTTGCATCTTCTTATTTTTAATTGATTGGAAATACTTTGAAGATCCATAAAAAGTCCCCATGATAATAGCAAATGCACAATGTCCTGGAATCGCTGTTAACGCTCTAAGAACTCCTGTTCCTAAACCATATTCCAATACATATTTAATGTTTTCGAATATAGCAAATCCCATTCCAACAAATACGGCATAAACTATACCATCATATTTAAAATTGAAATTTGGATTCTTCCAAGTTTGTGTAGCAAGTGCTATCATTTTGAATCCCTCTTCAGCAAATGCAACAACTCCAAAATAAACAAAGAAATTTGCTGCAAAACCGAGTTCTAATCCACCTGTCAAAACAGCATTTCCAAATTCAATTACTAATTGACCTACTAACTCATAAATGTATATTGGTATAATGATAATTCCACCTGCAAAAATTAATCTCCATAAAAGATCTTTGGGTTCTTTACCATTTTTATCTCTTTTATACACTAGTAGTAATAACAACGCTGCTGGCAAAATTGCTGCTGCCAACCTAAAGTAAACTAACATATTATATACCTAACCTTATATCTTCCTTTTTATATTTATTTGGTTTCAATCCAAATCTAGTTCTCATATACAAAATACTTATAACTAATAGAATAAAGAATACTATTGTTACATAAGTCAAAGCTTTTGAAGCAGGAATAAATTCAACTATAATACTTCCAATAATTGATGTGATTGCTGCACCAATGCAGCCTAAAGTTTCTGAAACAAATGTTATTGGGTTTCTATCTTTGTGAAGTGTAAAATGCATTAAATATTTATATTTTATAGCATACCATAAAGCTCTATCAATACTCATTATTATAATAAGAATAGTTGAAAAAGCAATTATTCCTTTTCCCGAAACAAACATTGTTACTATTCCTAATATCATACAAGAAACAGAATATGTCATTGACATTATCGTTAAGGTTTTGTTTTTAAAAGCTTTTTCAATAAATTTTGTAAAAGCAATAACTAAGCCTGAAACAATACTTGTAATGGCAAATACAATTGCATAATTTATTTCTGAAACTCCTAAATCAAGAAATATGTTTTTTACATATACTCCTGCTAGTAAAAACAAGCTATAGTAAATTGTATTAAAAATAATAAATGATCTTAATCTACTAGACCCTAAAACAACTTTAAAGTAATCCCAACGTTGATGTCTAAGTTGTCTAGCTCTTGCTACTAATCTTTTCTTGTAGGTTACCTTCTTTTTATCAACTGGATGAATATCTCCAAATCCCAACGAAATAAGGGTTGCAATAACAATAAATGCTAGGCATATATATATTGGTAAATAATTATCTCTTAAGAAGAAATAACCTGATGCAAGTGATGCCATTCCATCTAATAAATAGTATAACGAAGTTCCTTTATAATTTATCTTAGAATACAATCCTGAGCCACCTTTAGTAGCAACCGAATCAAATAGAAGTTCATCTTCCCCTAACTCTTTAAAGGCAAAGCCTAAAGCCATCATTATATTAGCAATAATTACTCCTACAAATCCAGGAAATATTATTAAAAATAATGTATGTAAAACCATAAAGCAGTTTCCAATTACTATACTCTTAGCTGAGCCTACTTTATTGGAAACATGTACTGCAGGTATTTTTGATATAGCTTTTACCAATAAGAAAATACTATTTGCAATAAGTATTTGTGATGTATTTATACCTTTTGTAATTGTATAAAATAAGAATTGAATTGGATAGAAAAATAGTAAGTCCCAAGAAAACATTTTATAAATAGGAAAGATTCTTGCGTTTCGTTTTCTTATCTTATGAAGATTTCTATCACGCTTCTTCATATTTTTCTCCTTTGTAAAAAGTGCTTATTAATTAGCTGTATTTGTTTCTATTGGTTCATGATCTACATGTTGTGCTTTTCCATAATTCGCAATACCTTTTAAGGCTTCTAATCCTTCAATTGGAATAGCAAATATAACTGTATTTGATTGATCTGAACTTAAATCATTTAATGTAGATAAAGTTCTTAAATGTAAAGCTCCAGGAGTTGTTCCCATTATGTTAGCTGCTTTTGCTAAGTTGTTTGCTGATTCAACTTCACCTTTTGCTTTAGTAATAACAGCATCTTTTTCTCTCTCAGCTTCTGCAACTTTTGCCATAACTCTCTTCATCTCTTCTGGAAGAGATATATCTTTTAGCTCAACATTTTCAATCTTAATTCCCCATGGATCTGTAGCTTGATCAACTATTGTACATATATTTGTACTTAATCTTTCTCTTTCAGTTAATAATTCATCTAGAGAAACAGTTCCAACAATATTACGCATAGTTGTTTGAGCTAATTGTGATACAGCATAATTATAATTTTCTACTCCTAAAATTGATTTTGAAGCATCAAAAATTGAATAATATAATACTGCATTTATTTTAATAGATACGTTATCTTTTGTAATAGCCTCTTGAGCTGGTACATCTACGGTCTTTGTTCTAACATCAACCTTTCTCATTGAATAGAAAATTGGCCAAATAACATGCCAACCTGGATTAAGCATTTTAGAATATTTTCCTCTATGGAAAAGTATTCCTCTTTCATATTCATTAATTTGCTTAATTGATGATAAAGCAATTAAACCTATAAAGACTAATAAAAATATTAGAAAAGGTCCTACTGGGCTAATTGCTGGCAATTCATACACTTCTTCCATATCTTTTTCTCCTTTTAAATATAATCCATAATATTATAGCAAAAGATTTTTATTTAATAAACAAATCAAGGACTTTTTGAGTAAAATGTATTGAAATTTTAATAAAGTTAGGCCTTTTTCATTGACGAAACCTCGAAACCCTTATATAATATATAGTAATCCATTATTGGATATCTCCTTAATAGGGAGAATGATACTATGTTCTTTTTGTACTTTGACAATTCCATGATTCATGAAAGGAGCGTTTGTATGTCGGCTAATTCTAAGAGCAAGATATTAGTCTACGCCAACGGATATGACCAAAACGTAACAGGAAGTAACAACTTTCTGACAGCTATTTGGCCAGATGGATATAAACTCCATTTTCTCGTTGACTGTGGGCAGTATTTTGGTAAGGAAACCACATTAAATCGTACTTTCCCTTACAAAGCCTCGACTATTGATCTGGCTTTTCTGACCCATGTTCATATTGACCATTGTGGTCGTTATCCCAAATTAATTCACGAGGGTTTCACAGGGCCTATTTATGCAACAAAAGGTAGTGCTTTGCTTTATCCTAATGCAATCACAAACTCGGCTAGCATCATTATCGCTAATAGTAAGCGGTTAAAAGAAGATCCGGGCTTTGATGAAACTGATGTAGAAGCAAGCATTGAAAACGTTAATAATCACCAAAAGGAATATGATATCGAATATGAGTATAAAGGTAGGCTTTATTACCGGTTTATTCATAATCAGCATCTGTTTGGAGCCAGTAGCATTTTGATAAGGCTTACTGACCCTGATCCGGAAGTTGAAGATGTCAATTTGTTTTTCTTAGGTGATTTTAATGACCGAAATCTGTTTGTAGAAGATTTTAAAATCCCCACGGAAGTCACAGACATGGATATTTCTTGTTTCTTAACGGAGTCAACCTATGGTGATTCTGAATCCAAGGATATTCAATACAAGTTCTATGACTATCTTCAAAAAGGCATTCGGGACTACAACACCACGATTTTCTTCGCCTTTAGTTTAGGAAGGTCACAAGATATATTGTTCCTTCTCAAGAAAGCACAAGAATCTGGGGCTTTGCCCTATGATGTTGATATATTTCTTGATGGTCCTTTGTCAATCAGTGATACTCTTTTAATTGCAAGAAATCCTGATGTACTTGACATAAGGGAATCCTCAAGAGATTTTCTTCCGGAAGGACTTGGCTTCATTGATAAAGGTTCACGTGATTTCTTCTTAAACTCAAACAAAAAGAAGAAGATTATTGTAACAAGTAGTGGAATGGGAACCTTCGGACCGGCAAAAGAGTATATCTCAAAGCTGATTGATGTTCCTAAAGTCTTGATGGTCTTTGGCGGTTATTGTACGGATGATTCCATCGGTAGATATTTGATGGACTTCCAACTTGGTGATGAAGTGCGTGTTTTTGGCAAACTCAAAACCAAGCGTGCTACCTTCGGATATCTTGAAGAGCTTTCTGGCCATGCCAGAGCCGATAAACTCGTAAGACATATCGCAAACTTCAATGTTCGAAGCATTTTGATTAATCATGGAGAGTTCGAGAAGCAAAAAAGTCTAAAAGAACGGATTGATGAGGAATTGCATCCATCCAAAGGTTCGTATATCCTTACAAGGAACTACACTTATCGTATAACTTGTTATGGAATAGACAAATACTTCTATAGTACTCCTAATGAACAATAGTATCAAAAGAGGGGGCCTGGACTCAGGCTCCCTCCTATTTTTTATATTATAAACATATTTTATTTACTTTTTCTTTTTTTGTTTTTTGAACCTAGAGGTCTTCCTCTCTTTTTAGGAACAACTGGCATTTCAGTCAATCCTAATTTTTCTAATTTACGTCTTTCTCTAGCTTCTTTTAAAAGTGTCTTTTTATTTTTAGAACCAGCTGGTCTTCCTCTTCTTCTGGTAGTCTCTTGTATTATTTCTTGTTCTTGCCCTTGATCTTGATGTTCCTCTTCAACTTTAACTGACTCAACATTTACTATTTGTGGTTTAACTGTTTCTTGAACTTCAACTTCTTCAGATTCAAAATCAGATAAATTCATTTGTTTTACAAGATTTATCTTATCTTGTATTGCTTTGATTCTTTCTTCTATTTGTTGTTTTTCAAGTTCTGCTTGTAATCTTTCTTCTGCTAATTGTATTTTTCTTTCTGCTTTTTTCTTTTCAACTAAAGCTTCAATTTTAGCAGCTTTTGCAAGGCTAATTCCAGAATCAAAACTATTATTTAATCCTAAATTGTTTGCTTCTTGCTCTACTTCATCAACACTTTCATTTATTGTTTTAATATTGAAGAATGCTTCTTCAATATCTTCATAAGATAATTCATTATTTCTTGTTCTATCAAATGATGTGTCTTCTGATATAACAGAGAAATCATCTGCAAGACTAGATGCTTCTTCAACACTTCCAATTGCATCATACATATTGAAATCTTGAATTGGTGCTGAATAGTATTCTGGCTCTTCAATTGTTTCAAGTACCTCTTCATATGCAGTAGCATCTTTATGAGTGTCAACTACTTGTTCTTCATCACTATCTCTAAATATGATCAATGGTAGTTCCTCTAAATGATCTTCTATATCAATTAGATTTCTACTCATTTGAGCTTTCATTTCAGGTGTAGGCTCTTCAGGAAGTGGTATAAAGTTTTGTACCTCTAATATATATACATTTGAAGGAATTCTTAAGTCATATTCTTCTGCTTGCTTCTTAGCTTCTTCTACTTTTAATCCTTCATCTAAGCTATTAAGAATGTCTTCTACTATTTGATCTTCAATTTTTTCTTGTTCTCTACGCAAAGCTTCTTTTAATGCTCTTTGTCTTTCCTCTTCTGCTTTCTTTTCTAGCTCTTCGTAGTATTTAACTGATGCAAGTTCAAGAACTTTTCCTATATCTTCAAAAGTTTCTATTGGTTCAATTATTTCTGGAACTTCTTCAATAGCGATTTCTTCTTTTGTCTCAAGTTCTTGTGTAGCTTCTTTAAATTTATCGAATATGTAATAGTTAACTGATGCTTTCTCCAATGGGAATCTAATATCTATTACTTCTTCTTGTTCTTGTACTAAATTTTCTAAATCAATATCTATATCAACTATAGAGTTTGTATCTTCAACTCTTGGTGAGAATTCAATATCATTTTGAATAAATGTCTGAACTTCATCAAAGTCTGTTATTTTATTTTCAAGTTCATTTCTTTGTTCAGGAAGATTTTCTGCTATTACTTCTTCGGTAGATTTGTCTTCTAATTCAGGCATTTCTTCAACAGCAGATTTATCTTCTACGACATCCATAATAGTAAATTCATCAGGAGAACCTTGTAATTCTTCATAATCAACTGTGCTATTATAGTTTTTATTATTTTCATTTTTTAATAATTCAATTGTAAAATCATATCTCTTTTGGCATCCTTCTTTATCTGCTTCATAATCAACTATGATATCGCCAATTAAAGGAGTTTTTATAAGATTTGATCTATCATTTAATGTTTCATCTAATACTTTTGCTTTAACTTCACCGCTTAAAAATTCATTAGAATCACTTAATTGAATATTTGCATTTTCTATAGAAACAGGATTTAAATCTTTATAAGGATTTAATTTAAATGTTTTATTTCCATATGTTTTTATTAGTGCAGAATTAATATTATTTAAATCATTATTTTTAATATTAATTTCTGCTTCTTTTAATTCATGCTCAAAACCAAATTCAATAGTTTTTTCCTTTGTAGCTACAGGGGCAACAGGAACAGTAACAATTGTTTCGTCTTTCTTTTTTAACAATTCCTTTTCCCCCTTTCGTGATTTTTCGCATATTTATACACTATAAAAATATTATATATAACTGATTTTTTAATGTCAATTTTTAATTAATTTTCTTTTGTTACATTTTTGTAATATTTTAATATTATTTTTATTCATTTTTTATTTTTGTAATTTAATACTAAAAATAAACATTACTTGTTTTTTTATTAAAAAATGTGTATAATAATAAATGTAATTTTTATTTGCACCAGTAGCTTAATTGGATTGAGCATTCGGCTACGAACCGAAAGGTTGGGGGTTCGAGTCCCTTCTGGTGCACCATTAAAAAACGTGTTTTCTTTTTAGATTAACGCGTTTTTTTTATTGACTTTTTTATTCTGTTTCTATACAATTTATTTGATTTTAGGAGGAAAAATGAAAGATACTTACGAATTAAAAAATGATGCTTTTTTTAATCAAATAGAAGCAAGAGTAAGAAGAAAAATTGAGACTAATGTTAGCAATTTTAATCCACCTTTTAATTATAAAGATGAGGTTTCTCCAGCTACTAAAGAAGTCTTAAAAGAATCTTTTTCTATTATTGAGAATTTCTTTTATCAATTATATGAAGATAGAATGCCAAGTGAAAAAATAGAAGAAAAAATTCAAAGATATACAGAAAATAATTCTTTTTATTCAGATAATGCTCTAAAAAAATTATATGAAATAAGAAAAGATAAATTTTCAGATGATGATATAAAATATATTAAATTTACTAAGCTAACTCATACTTGGAATGGTAAGTTTGATTATAGCTATGGTGATAAATATGCTATTTTAGATGTTTTATTTAAAGGTTCTTTAGTAAGTGAAGTTGAATTAGTTTATAAAAATGATTTATTAAATTTAAAACAAACTCCTAAACTAGATAAAGTTGATTACAATAAAAGAAAGGCTGAAATTGATCAAGAGAAAAAGTATTATCTAGAATATTTAGATAAAATCTTCCCTTTAAAAGTTTCAGATTCTCAATATAATAGAACATTAGAACAACAAATTGATGCTGAAGTAAATAATACTTTGAATGATGGTAGTTTTGCTTTAGAAATTGACACTTTATTATTACCTTTTGGTTATTCAGATATTAATAAATCTGTTTCTTGTATCTTGAACAACTTCCCTTTTGTTAGATTACTTGGTAATACAAGATTAAAATCTAATGAATATTTAGTTTTATATAAAACGGATGGCTCTGGAAATAAACATCATTTTGTAAAAGTTGATCAAGATAATAATTTAGTTGAGAAAAATAATGAAAATGTAGTTCAATATTTTGAAAAATGGGACGATAGATTAGATTCTCAAACAGTTGTATTTGCTGTTAAGAAAAAACATAAAAACTTTGGATATCATTTCATGGACATTAAAGTATATCCTGATAATGATTTAAATTTCCAAGAATCTCTTGCACAAGCACTTAAATATAAACAAGAATTCTTTATGTATCGTGGCAGATCTTTTAATTATTCACAAAATGATGACATTATAAAAATCGAATACAACGGAAACCATATTGCAAATGCATACTATGAAGATGATGACTTAGTAATAGAAAGTAAACCATCAAACGAAAAAATTATTAACTCCCTTTCTCCAAAGGAAAATCTAGTAATAGAAGATGGAAAATTAATGAACATCGAAGATTATAGAGAAGCTGATGTTTCAGATGAATTAAAAGAAGAAAAGTATTCTAATGAAACAACAATGGCAAGTGCTAATGCATAAAACATTTTTTATTTTATATGAAAAAATATATACATTAAATATTTTATAAAAAATTAAAAAACATAAGAGCTCTGCTAATTGTAGAGCTCTTTTTATTATTTTAATTTTATTATTTAGATTAAATAATTTCTAATTATTTTATTAATAATTTATTATTTTAATTAATAAATTAAAATATTTTTTATAATTAATTATTACTTTATTTTATATAATAATTATTTAATTTTCTTCTTTTCGATGTATCTCTTGATTTTTTGAGTTGTAGTTTTCTCCATTGGTTCATCAGTTATTTCAATTTTCTTAACATGTTTAAATGAAGATAAATCTTTATTAATTTCTTTTATTGCATCAAATATTAAATCATGATATTCACTTTTATCTTTTCCTGGAAATACCCTTTCCATTTCTTCTGGATCATAAACAATCTTTGCTGCAAGTAAAGTATCAGTTTCTGAATCATCTCTAGAATAAACCATTGACTCTTTAACATATGATAGTCTATTAATTAATGTTTCAATTTCTTCTGGATATACATTCTTTCCGTTCTTTAGAACTATAATGTCATTCTTTCTACCTGTTAACCATAACCATCCATTTTCTATATAACCATAATCTCCTGTTCTAAACCATCCATCAACAAATGCATCGTTAGTTTTTTCTTCATCATGGTAATATCCCAAGAAAACATTTGGTCCTTTAGCTAAAACTTCTCCTACCCCATCTTTATCTGGTTCATAGATTTTTAATTCAACTGTATCTAATGCGAAACCTGCAGATCCAGGATTGTGTCTATCTTCTGATTCTGCTGTTAAAACTGGAGATGTTTCTGTTAAACCATATCCTTGAATAGAAATAATACCGAAATTTTCATATCCAATTGTAGTAGCCCTATCAAGTTTAGCTCCTCCATAAAGAACCATTCTTAATTTTCCACCCATTTGGTCAATTACTTGCTTAAATAGTTTTCTTCTTATATCAATATGGCATTTTCTTAATCCATTTGATACTTTAATCATAGTATTAACAAGTTTTGTTTTTCCTTGTGTATCTATTCCTTTTAGAATCTTCTTATACATTGTTTCTAGTAATAATGGAACAGCAACAAAAACTGATATCTCATATTCTTTTAGATTATCTGCAATATGTCTTAATCCATCACAAAAGGCTATTGTCGCTCCACTATAGAATCCATACATAATAGTAATAGAACTTTCAAATGTATGATGTATTGGAAGTATAGATAATACAGTATCTGTTGGTAACATTTTAAAGTGATTTTGATATCCCCAAATGTTTCCTAAAATATTTGCTTGTGATAGCATTACTATTTTAGATTGGCTAGTTGTTCCAGATGTAAATAACATTATAGACATCTCATTTCTGTCTATCTCTACATCGTCATAAGATTTGTCACCCTTCTTTACAAGCTTTCTTCCTTCTTCTAAAAGATCGGTTAGTTTTTCTACTTCTTTGTCATCAACATCATCCATACATATAATTGTTTTTACATTATTATCTTTACTCTTTTTAATTTTCTTAAAGATATCTAAATATTTACTTTCAAATACAACTATATCAATTTCTGCTCTAGTAACAATTGATTCTATTTCGACATCTGGTAATAACTTGTCCATTGGAGCAGCTATTAGTCCACTAGATAGAGTTGCAAAATATGGAACTACCCATTCATATCTATTTGATCCAATTATTGCTACTCTTTTACCTTTCCATCCTCTTTTTAGAAAACAAGTAGCTAAAGCTCTAACATCTTTTACAACTGTTCCATAAGTTTTCTCAATAACTTTTGAATTTTTATCTTCTCTATTTTCTTTATATTTATATGCAACATTGTCTTTAAATTTTTCATTTACCCAATCCATAAGTTTTCTGTAATTCTCAATCTCTGGATAAATTTCAATCTCTTTTTTACTCATTTCTTCCTCTTCCTTAATTAAACTTGTTCAATTTTATTATATTTCTAAACCAATTTCAAATATTGTCCAATTGTTCAAATTTTTTACCATTTAGTTACACGATTGTCTTATTTATTCTGTTTTATAGACTTGCAAAGCACTTTGTGATAATAATAATTTGGTATCATAGGTTATTTATAACCATTATTCACACTAAAGATTTAAAAATATACAAATGATTAGAATTAAATGAGTTTAGTTTTGCGAGGTTTATTGTGAATAAAAAACTATATGACCTTTCTTTTCCACAAAAGAATATATTAATGAGAGAACAATTCTATAGTAATACTCCAATTAATAATATTTCTTATGCCTTTTATATCAAAGATAATTTAAATCTTGATATATGTCGAAAGGTTTTAAATAAAATCGTTAAAGTTAATGAAGGTTTTAGAACACAAATCATCACAAATAAAGATGGTGTGTTCCAATACATTATTCCATTTAAAAATGAGGTCTTTGAAAAAGTATCTCTTCCAAATGCTAGCATTGATGACTTAAAAACTATTATGGAGGATGAAGCTCAAATACCTTTTATACTCGAGAATTCTAAACTATATAAAATCATAATATATAAAATAAAAGATAACGAAACCATTATCTTCTTTAAAATGCATCATCTTATTTCTGATGCATGGACAACAAAAATTGTCTATGAAGAGTTTAATTCTCTATATATAAAGTATTCTAAAATTTCTAAGAACAAAAAAGAAAATGAGTTATTAGATAATAATAAAGAATTAATTGATTTAATGCATACTGATGAATCTAATTATATTAATAAATATTCATCAATTAATTATGTTGAAACTGAAAATAATTATTTTAGAAGCAAGAACTACGAGGAAGATAAAAAATTCTGGGAAAATTATGTCGAAGATATTCCTGAAGCTATATCTTTTAAAGAAAATGCCACTAAGAAAACCATTAGCGCAAAACGATTTGAGGAAAAAGTTACTATTTCAAAAGAAATTGATAAGTTTTGTAAAGAACATAATATTTCTCCTTATCACTTTTTCTTAGCAACATTTGCTCTTTACTTTTATAAGACACAATCAAAAACAGATTTTACAATTGGAACTCCTCTTCTAAATAGAAAAAATAAAGTAGAAAAATTTACTTTAGGAATGATGGTTTCTACCATTCCTTTGAAAATACATATAGATGAAAATCTTTCTTTTTTAGATTTTGTAAAACAAATTTCTAAAGACATGTTTAAAATAATGCGACATGAAAGATTTCCTTATGAAAAGATTTTAAGCTTAGCCCATGAAACTAATAACGATACATCTAATCTTTTTGATATAATCATATCATTTCAAAACATAAAGTCCTCAGAGAGATTACCATATGTTATTGAGAATTTATGGAACTTTTCTGCAAGTCAACAAACTAGCTTCGAATTACACATATCTGATTACAATGATGAAGGTTATTACAACTTCCATCTGGATTATAATGAAAACTATTGTAACCAAAAAGAGATAGTATTTGTTTATAATAGAATGGTTAACATTGCTAAAGAAGTAATTTCAAATGATTCAATACACTTAAATGAAATTGACTTATTGGATAAAGAAGAAAAAGATTTAGTTCTTAATCAATTTAATAACATAGATTCTTTTTCTCCTAGGGAAACTCTTTATGAGAAGTTTTTACAAAGTGTTAAAAAATATCCAAATAAAGTAGCTTTAAAATATGAAGGTGAAAGTTTAACTTATAAAGAACTCGAATCTCGAGTAAATATAATGGCTAAGTGCCTTTTAGATAAAGGAGTTAAAGGTAATGTTCCTGTAACTTTGTTATTAGAGCGAAGTTTAGATATGGTTATTAGTATGCTCGCTGTACTTAGAATTGGAGCTTATTACATTACTATTGATCCTGCTTGGCCAAGTGAAAGAATTAGCTATATAGCAGAAAACAGTCAAAGCAAATTAATTATTACTCATAGAAAGTATGTTGAGTTTTATTCTTATATGTCATTTCTTTGCGTTGAAGACATAAATTATATTGAGAAAATAAATGCTGCTGACTTGAAAGAAATTACAAAGATAAATTCAAAAATGAATGATTTTATCTATGCTATTTATACATCTGGTTCTACTGGGAAGCCAAAAGGTACTATGATGACGAACATTAATATAGGTAACCTTTTGAATTCAACATATAAGTTATTTAAACAAAATGACAATGATATATGGTCTTTATTTCATACATATACATTTGATTTTTCACAATGGGAAACTTATGGATGCCTTACCACTGGTGGAACCTTGGTTATTGTTCCTCGAAAAACAACAACAAATCCAGAACAATTTATAGAACTATTAAATAGAGAGAAAGTTACTATACTAAATCAAACTCCTGCTTATTTCTATAAAGTGGTTGAGCAGGATAGCTTAGATGGAAACAAGTTAGAAAATGTTAGACTTGTAATACTAGGTGGTGAAGCAGTTTTTGCTAAGCCTCTAGAACCATTTAGAAAGAAATATCCTGGAACTGTTATATATAATGGTTATGGTCCAACAGAGACAACTATATTTGCCATTATGGGAGAAATAACAGATCATGATTTAGAAGATAACAATATATATATTGGTTATCCATTACTTAATTACATGATAACCATCACTAATAAAAATTTAGAACCTTTAGGAATTGGTCTTGAAGGTGAAATCTGTATACAAAGTAAGAGTGTTTGCAGTGGTTACTTTAACAATCCTAAAATGACCAAAGAAAAGTTTATTTCAGACTTCGATGGATCAAATCTTTGTCTATACAAAACTGGTGACGTTGGCTACTGGGATACAGATGGAAGAATTAAGTATATTGGTAGAAACGATAATCAAGTAAAAATTAGAGGCTTTAGAATTGAACTTGAAGAAATTGAAAAGCAATTATTAAATTGTCCTGATGTAACAAAAGCAGTGGTTTTCTCTGTTGAAAACACAAATCTTACAAAATCATTAGTAGGTTTCATAGAAACAAAACATAAAAATTACACTCAAGAAGTTTTGTCTTTGATTAAGAAAAATTTAACCTATTATATGATTCCTAAATTATATCAATTGGAAGAATTTCCTTTAAATTTCAATGGTAAGATTGATCGCAAAAAGCTATTTGAATATATGAAAATTGAAAAAAAGAACTTTGAGCAGCCTAAAACCATTCTTGAAAAAGAGATAGCTAAATATATTTGTGACATAAAAAAAATAGATACAGTTTCAGCAAATGATGACTTTATAGATGATTTAGGAATGGATTCTCTTGATATTATGCAATTATCAACTGACCTTATAAAATACAATGTTCCTATTCAAAGAATAAATACAAATTCATCTATACAAAAATTAGCTAAAGCCATTTTGTCTCACTCACAAGATCCTAGCTATTTTGATGAATTCTATAATATAGATATTCAAAACATATCTTTAAAGTTTGATTTATCTAACATTTTTATAACTGGTGGAACAGGTTTTTTAGGAGCACACATATTCCAACAATTAGTTGAAAACTCAAAAGTTAAAAATATATATTTTCTAATTAGGCCAAAAGGAAATATTAGTACACAAAAACGTTTTGATAAGATTATGGACTATTACTTTGAAAAATTAAAAGGTTTTAAGCTAGATAAGTATTTAAATAAAGTTCATTTAGTTGAAGGCAATTTTGAAGAGCCATTTCTAGGACTTAATTTTGCAGAATATCAAGAATTAGCTGAAAACATTACTACTATTGTACACGTTGGAGCTAATGTAAATCATTTTGGTAATTTCGATTCTTTCTACAAAACCAATGTAGTTGGAACAGATAATATTATTAAATTAGCATATGATTCAAGAGCTTCACTAGCTCATATTTCTACTATAAGTGTTGGTGGTTTTTCTAAAATTGATAATATGAGTGTTTTAGATGAAAATCATATTAATGTTAATCAATATTTCAATAATCAAGTATATATGATTACAAAATATGAAGCGGAATGTAAAGTATTAGATGCAATTTCTAAAGGACAAATAAAAGCTAAAATATTTAGATTAGGAAATATAATGCCAAGAGTTAAGGATGGAAAATTCCAAATAAATGCCGATAAAAATGCATTTATTATGAGACTTAAGACTATTTCCAAAATCAAAGTATGCCCAAAAGAATTAAAGAATTACAAGATAGATTTATCACCAGTTGATTTATGTGCTAAAGCTATTTATAAATTAATGCTTTCAACAGCTAAACAGACTATTTACCATATAGTTAATGAAAATCAAATAGAGCTAAAGCAATTATTAAAGGATAAAAATATAAAGTATGTAGATTCTGAAACAGCATTAGCTTTAATCAAAAAAGATAACCAACCATATAATGCAATATTATTAAATGATATATTAAATACAAATTATATTGAAACATTTGTAGATTCTAGAAAAACAATAAAACTATTACATAATAAATTATTCAATTGGAATATAATAAATAAAAAATATAAAAGAGCAATTTTCGAGCTACTTTAAAATTAGAGGTTTAAATGAAACATTTTAGAGTAAAAATTTATTTTAAAATAATCTTAATTGAGGTTTTGCTTGCTTTTATTATGAACTTTTTAGTTCCTGTTCTAGCAAATTATCCTCCTCATTCAGAAGAAGCTGCTTTTCAAGCACAAATATTAGAGTTAAGCCATGTAGGGCAATATGTTCTTCTAACTTCTCTTGGGATAGGCTTCCAACTTATCGCTTGCCAATTTATATTTAAAAATTGTTTTAAATATGTTAAGAAATTTCCTGATGTCTCAGATGAAGAAGTTATAAAAGTAAGAAATGAAACTTATAGAGTTAATCGAAGACTCTTACTTACCACGATGTTTATATTAATAGCAATGCTTTTAGTATTAATAAGTATGGTTTCAATGAATTTTTGGTTGATTACAAAATTTGCGCTAATATACTTCTCCCTATTTTTCTCTGGTTGGATAATGCAATCTACATTAATAAAAGCAGATTTGAAAGACATTATAAAATCAACTTATGAAGTTTACCCTGCAGTAACTTTACCAAAAAGACAAGAAAAGTTCTATACTTCACTTTTAAAGGATACTCTTCCTTTATTCTTAGTAATCTTAATTGTAATGTCTCTACTTGGCTATTCTTTGGTGCAAAATCAAATTGGCGAAAACAACTATTATTACTACAAACAAGAAATGGAAGATCTTAATTTAGGAAGATACCCTAAATCGCAAATATTAAGAGAACTTAATACTATTACTCTTAAAAACAATAATGATTATTATTTTATAATTACAGATGATGAAAAAATATTCTCTAAAGAAAATGGATCTGTAACAGATTTCTTTACAACCTATGCTAAAAACTTTTTAGAAGAAAACGATGGAAAAGTGTATGAATATTTTGGAATAGAAGAACAAGCTTATTGTCAAGAAATAGTTTTGGAAAATGGACAAAAAGCTTTAGTTGGATTCAAATATAGCACTAGTAACATAAGAATAATGATGGATTTTGCTATTGCTTCATTACTTGCCTTTATTATTTACTTCATAATAATGCTTGTATGGGCTAAAAACATTGGGAAAAACATTTCAGAAGTTGCTGCAAATCTATCACATATTTCAAAATCAGCAAACCTTGATTTTAGTACACTATTGCCAGTTTACTCAAATGATGAAATAGGATTACTATCAAAATCATATAATGAAATTCAAGAAAAGACTAAACGAGATATTGAAGAAATAAATGATAATAAAGATCGTTTGATGGAAAAAGAGCGCCTTGCCACACTAGGACAAATGATTGGTGGCGTTGCTCATAACATGAAAACTCCTATAATGAGTATTGCAGGAGCTACAGATGGCTTAGAAGATTTAATAACAGAATATAGACAATCTATTGTTGATCCAGAAGTTTCTGTTGAAGATCATCTAGAAATCTCAAATGAAATGGATACTTGGGTTAAAAAAATTAAATCTTACAATTCATATATGTCAGACATTATTACTACAGTTAAAGGTCAAGCTGTTAATATGAATGAACAAGATGACAACCAAGTATTTACTATAAAAGAAATGCTTACCAGAATTCAAATACTTATGAGACATGAATTAAAAGTAAATCATGTTAACTTTGTAGTAAACAATAAGTTACCAGATACAACTAAAATTATTGGAAATATTAATAGCTTAATTCAAGTAATCAACAACTTAATTTCAAACTCTATTCAAAGTTATCCTGTTATTAAAGAAAACTCTTTAGATGTTTCTAAAGAAGTTGATATAAGCAAGAGACCTATATACTTGAATATAGAAAACAAAAGTGATAATATCGTGATATCAGTAGAAGATAAAGGTAGTGGAATTCCTGAAGAAGTTCAAAGAAAACTATTTAAAGAAATGACTACAACTAAAGGACATAATGGTTCAGGCCTTGGTTTATTTATGTCTTACTCTACAATTAAAGGTCATTTCAAAGGCAACTTAAGTTTTGAATCAAAAGAAGGAGAAGGTACTATATTCTATATTACACTACCACAAAAATAAAATTCTACAGGAAGGCTAATTATGAGAAAATATCAACAAGATACTGTTCAAAGTGATTATAAAATAATGGCTGTTGATGATGATTTAGGAATTCTTGATAGCTTAAAAATCGTTTTAGGAAGAAATGGTTTGAGGCTCGACACATTTCAAAATCCTGTCGAAGCCATCGATAGATTAAAAGATGAACATTATGACTTACTACTATTAGATTTCATAATGGATGAAATGAATGGTAATCAAGTAGTACAAAATATTCGTATTTTTGATAAAAATCTTTATATATTATTACTTACAGGCCACAAAGATTTAGCTCCACCATTACAAACTCTTAAAGAGTTAGATATACAAGGCTATTGTGAAAAAAGTGATAACCTTGATCAATTGGTTTTATTAGTTGAGTCTGCTTTAAAATCTGTTGATCAAATGAGGATAATTAACCAAATAAATGAAGAACTAGCAGAAAAGAATGCAGAATTAGAACAAGCTTACCTAGATACAGTTAAAATATTAAGACAAACTGTTGAAGCAAAAGATCCTTATACAAGGGGCCACTCTGATAGAGTCAGCGCTTTTGCAGTATTACTTGGAAAAAAACTAGGTCTTGGTGAAAATGATTTAGAAACATTAAGAGTTGGTGGATTATTCCATGATATTGGAAAAATTGGTATTCCAGATAATGTACTTACAAAAGATGATCGTCTAACTGAAAATGAGTTTTCTCAAATTAAAGAACATCCAACAATAGGTGCTCATATACTAGGAAATGCAAAAGTTTTTCAAGATATTATTCCAATTGTTAAACATCATCATGAAAGATATGATGGTCATGGTTATCCATCAAAGCTTGTTGGAGAAGATATACCATATTTAGTAAGAATAGTCACAGTAGTAGATACATTTGATGCTATGACATCAAACAGATCTTATAGAAGAGCTTTATCTCTTGATGCAGTTAAAGAAGAGATAGAAAAATGCAAGGGTACTCAATTTGATCCTGTTATAGCACAAACGTTCTTAAATATTATAGATTCTGATGAAGTAAAAGAAATACAAGAACAATTTAAATATTCAGAATAATAATATAAACAAAAAACAGTATAGTAAAAACTATACTGTTTCTTTTTTAATCTATTCCTAGATAATCATTATAGGTTGTTTCTCTATCAACAAAGCCATCACTTTTTATATCAAAAATTCTGTTGGCAACAGTTTGAGTTAATTGATGGTCATGTGATGTAAATATAATGTTTCCTGGAAATTTTATCATACCATCATTTAAAGAAGTAATTGCTTCCATATCCAAATGGTTAGTTGGTTCATCAAATATTAGGAAGTTTGCTCCTGAAAGCATCATTTTAGATAATACACATCTCACCTTTTCCCCACCTGATAATACATTAACTTCTTTAAGAGCTTCTTCTCCAGAGAATAACATTCTTCCTAAGAAAGATCTAACAAAAGTTTCGTCAGGATCTTTTGAGTATTGTCTTAGCCAATCAGTAATTGACTCTTTTCCTGTAAATAAGTAATTATTGTCTTTAGGAAAATATGAACTTGTTATAGTTGTTCCAAACTTTACTTCTCCTGAATCAGGTTCTAACTCTCCGGCAATTATTTGGAATAAAACTGTTATTGCATTTTCATTATCTGCTAATACCATTATCTTGTCATTAGCTTTAACTTTAAAAGAAATATTATCTAATAATTTTACTCCATTTATTGTTTTAGATAGGTTTTTAACTTCAAGTATTTCATTACCTGGCAATCTATCTGGTTTAAAATCTACATATGGATATTTACGATTAGATGGAGTCATATCTGCAAGTTCTATCTTCTCTAATGATTTCTTTCTTGATGTAGCTTGTTTAGATTTAGAAGCATTAGCACTAAATCTTGCAATGAACTCTTTAAGTTCTTTAATCTTCTCTTCTGCCTTCTTATTTTGTTCTCTTTTTTGTTTTAATAATAATTGTGATGATTCATACCAGAAATCGTAATTTCCTGGATATAGTTTAATTTGACCAAAGTCAACATCACAAATATGTGTACAAACTTTATTTAAGAAATATCTATCATGAGAAACGATTATTACGGTATTTTCATAGTTTATTAGAAATTCATTCAACCATGAAATAGTTTTAAGGTCTAAATCGTTTGTAGGCTCATCTAGAAGTAATATATCTGGATTTCCGAAAAGTGCTTGGGCTAATAAAACTTTAACCTTTGATTTAGGTTCAATTTCACTCATTAATTTATAATGATCTTCTGGTGCAATTCCTACATCATTTAAAAGGTTTTCTGCATCTACTTCTGCATTCCAACCGTCTAGTTCAGCAAATCTTTCTTCAAGTTTTGCAGCTTTCATACCATCTTCTTCACTAAAATCAGGTTTTGCATATAAAGCATCTTTTTCTTGCTTTATATCATAAAGTTCTTTATTTCCCATTATTACAGTATCTATTACTGTATATTCTTCAAATAAGAAGTGGTTTTGTTGTAATACTGATATTCTCTCTGTTTTATCCTTGGTTACTTCACCTTTGCTAGGCTCAATTTCTCCAGATAAAACTTTAAGAAAAGTTGACTTACCTGCCCCATTTGCTCCTATTATTCCATAGCAGCAACCCTTATTAAATTTTAAGTTAACATTTTCGTATAAGCTTCTTTTACCAAATCTTACACTTACACCATTTACTGTTAGCATTATATTATCCTTCCTATATTTACTTTCTTAGCAAGTGTTCTATTTATTATTTTATTTTCTTTTTTTAATTTATCTATTTTTTGTTTAAGTTCTTTTTTGTTATCATCTCTAACTGCTTTTCTATATGAAGTAATAATTTGTTTTACTGTTTTTGAAATTATTTTTTTATCTTTTTCACTTAAATTATTATAAGTTTTTAATACAGTTCCCACTTTGCTTACCCAATTTGTGGATAATTCTTTTAATGATGTAGCCTCAGTTGAATATAAAACTTCGTAAACACTATCTATAAATATTTGTCTTTGCTCTAATGATAGGCTTTTTATCCAATTTGATATAGCTTTATTCATTATTTGACTTGCTTTAGTTGTATTTTTTACAGAAATTAGTTTATCTTTTTCAACTAGCCAAGAGAAAATATCATGTTGTAAAATCGCTTTTTCAACACTAAGTACTACTGTAAATTTTTCATCTTGTGTTAAAAGCATTCCAACAATTGAGTCTTGTGGAATATACTCATGTAACTTTGGTAACATTTCTTTATATTCTTTACTTTTAACAAAGTCGGTTCTAAATCCAGGGCCATCATAATTAATAGCTTTTATTATTCTAGCTTTATTTCTTTGAGATGCTTTAACAGCTGCATATAT
>OCVV011304795.1_pt1 | contig 23665 bp, 16 predicted proteins | sample 1539721 | NCBI WGS metagenome assembly OCVV01 (sample SAMN02144230, study PRJEB22623) | gut metagenome | biome: sheep rumen | host: Ovis aries | place: New Zealand
CCAAAGCCAACATCTTTTTCTTTTTCAAATGGGTCATAATTACAGATAAATACAACATAACTATCCAGAAGTTCAGAATAGTCTTGGCCTTTCATAAGACTGTCAATGTCTATCATGCTCTGATAATAACGTGTACGTTTACCGATTGCATCTTGTTTATAAGTTTGCAGTTCTACATAAATGATTTTATCTTCATCTTTGAGATAAACATCAAGTCTTACGCCTTTTGTTGAATAGAAAGGTTTTATAGGTTTTTCAAGTTCAGGATAGATAATCTTTTCAACCTTTATATGCAAAAGATTTTCAATCACTTTTTCACTGATTCCAGGTTCATGCATCACGGCCTGAAACATTCCATCATCAATAAAAGTCAGATCTTCAATTCTTTTAGACATCTTTTTTTCCCTCTTATTATTTAGAAAATTCTCTATATATAATATGGAGTGACTTTTACGATTTTATGAAGTAATCCGGTAAAAAAAAGAGAAAAAATCTTTAAATTCAAATCCCAGTGTCGTTAAATGACACTCTCTTGTGTTATAATAAAATCAGAGGAATAAAAAAATGAAAATCATTCACTGTGCAGATATTCATGCTGATTCCAAGTTTGGAACTCATTTTTCCAAGGAGCAGGCCGACGAGCGTCGTAAAGAGATTGTTGATACATTTGCAAACATGGTGCGTTTTGCGCGTGACAACGAGGTAAAGGCGATTATTATTGCGGGTGACCTTTTTGATACTAAGGCCTCGCAGCAAAAAACAATTAAAAAGCGTTTTTCATATATCATTTCGCAGAATCCAGATATTGATTTTCTCTACCTTCGTGGAAATCATGATGAGGACGTTGAATTTGCTTATGATGATAATCTTCCAAATCTTAAGCGTTTTTCAAAAGACAGCTGGACCTGTTATTCCTATGGCAATGTAAATATTTATGGCCGCGAGTTTGGCAGTAAGATTCCTTTGAGCACCTACAGTGAGCTCGCTCTGGATTCTACGAAAAAAAATATCGTAGTTCTTCACGGGCAGATTGCAGATTATAAATCCAAAGATGGTGCTCCCGTTATTTCTCTTCCTCATCTCACTAACAAGAATATCGACTATATTGCGCTTGGTCACATTCACGATTACAAGCTTTCAAAGCTTGATAGCCGCGGCCAGTGGTGTTATTCAGGCTGTCTTGAAGGGCGTGGTTTTGATGAGTGCGGTGAAAAAGGTTTTGTTCTTCTTGATGTTGATGAGGCGGGCGGCGCTTCGGGGGCAGTGGAAGTAAAATTCATTCCTCTTGCTCAGCGCAGCATTCACGAAGTTGAAGTGTCATTGACTGGCACTGTGGATTATTCAGAAATCATGAAATCAATTTCATCAGCCATCAGTAAACTTCCTTCAAAAGATATTGTTCAGGTAGACCTCACAGGTGAGATTTCCGAAGATACAGAAATTGAAACTGAATCTTATGAAGCAGCCTTAAAATCTGATTTTAATTTTTACTATATTCGTGTAAAAGACAAAACCGAAACTAAAATTGATTATCAAAAATATGAAAATGATGTTTCGCTCAAGGGCGAGTTTATTCGTCTGGTAAAAGAAACTTCAAACTTATCCGACGAAGAAAAATCAAAAATCATTATGACCGGAATTAAAGCTCTGGCAGGGAGACTCAACTAATGAAACTTATTAAAGCACACGTAATTAATTTTGGTAAACTTCACGATTATGATATTGATTTTACAGACGGTGTAAATTCTTTTATGCAGGAAAACGGCTGGGGTAAAACAACTCTCTCGGTTTTCATAAAAGCTATGTTTTATGGAATGGAACATACAACTAAAAAGAATCTCGAAGAAAATGAACTGAAAAAATATGCACCGTGGCAGGGCGGGGTATACGGCGGCAGTCTTACTTTTTCTTTTAAAGAAAAAGAATATTGTGTTAGTCGTACCTTCAGTCTCAAAAAAAATGAAGACACTGTAGAAATCCGTGATTTAAAAACCAACAAGGTAATTGAAAATCCTGAAAATAATCTTGGTGTTTTCCTCTTTGGTGTAAACCGCGATACTTACGAGCGCAGTGTTCACGTTACTCTTGATGAGTCTCCTGCCGGCTCTCCTGATATTTCTGCCAAGCTCAATAATCTTGTAGAAGCCGCTGACGTTACAAGTTTTGATGAAGCAAGCAAAGCTCTGGATGCAAAGGCAACTTCCCTTAAAGCAAAGCGCGGTAATGGCGGTGAGATTTCTGACCTTCAAAATAAAATTGATTTTGACCGTACAAGGCTTACAGAAATTGATGCAAAGCTTTTTCAGAATGAGGAATACGAAAAAAAGATTTCTAAAGTGGATGCGGAAATTTCCAGTCTCAAAGAAAAACAGGATTTCCTTGGCGAACAGCTTTCTGTAAGCGCAAAATACGAAAGCAAGCTTCGTTATGAACAGCTCAAGGAAGATGTAAAATCAGCAGAAGCAGCCCGCGATTCTCTTTTGGATTTTTTCAATGGACAGCTGCCGGATTCAGATATCATCAAAACCATTGATTCAATTTCCAGCGAATACACAACAGTCCAGTCTAACCTCAAAAACAATTCTGCAACTCAGGCCGAAAAAGATCAGTACAATGCTCTGCAGGAATATTTTGGCGGGGACATTCCATCTAAAGAACAGATTGAATCCTGCATCAAAACTGATGATGAATATAAAAACTTCCGCCGCCAGGAAAGTGAGAAAAAACTTACTGAAAATGAACAGCAGAACTTTCAAACTCTTAAACAGAAATTCGAAGGCAAAGATATTTCCAGCGAAAAAATAGAAGAGTGCATGGGGTCTTTCTCACATATTCAAAGCCTTAAAATGGAAGAAGGAAAGGTTTCAGAAAAGCTCCACACAAAGCAACTAGAACTTCAGGTTCAGCAGCAGACAAAACAGAAAAATACAAAAAGAATTATTTTCTTCTCTATTGCCGCAGTTTGTCTGGTTTCGGCAGTGGCTCTCTTTTTGATTCTGAAAAATGTGATTGTAGCAGCAGGGCCTTTGGGCGCATTTATTCTTTTTGCCTTGCTCGGATTGTTTTCCAAAGTTCCGGCTCCAGATTGTTCTGCTCTGCTAACAGAAATCAAAAAACTGCAGGATGAGATTTCTTATATAGAAAAAATGTGTTTAGATATTTCGAATCAAAGTACAGCTTTTGCTTCTCAGTTTGGAATTGAAAGTGGTTCAGATCTGGTTTCATTAAATAGACTTAGCAGTGATTATAACTGGTATGTAAATCTTGAAAGAAAGCAAAGAGATTTTGAAGCCTGGCTCAACTCTCAATCTAAAACTTCGGCAGATTATGAACAGTCTCTTAAAGCCTTTGTTAAGCGTTTCTGTAAAACAGAAGACATTTCATCAGTGACATCAGAAATCCAGACTCTTAATGAAAAGTTGAAAAGACTTTCTGAACTTGAGAATAAAATCAATTCTGATTCAAAAAATTCAGACCTTCAGAAAGAAGCAAAAGAAAAACTCGAAAAGATACTTTCTCAGTACAAAACACAAAAGGCGCTTTCTTTTGCAGAGCAGGTTCAGGAGCTTCACGATAAAATCAACGACATAAAAAATGCCTCAGACAATATTCAGACAGCTCTGCAGAAACTAAAAGAATTTGAAGAAGATCCTCAGAATGACATAGAGTCCTTTGCTTCTCTCGTAAAGCCGGAAAAATCAGCTGATGATCTCCGCAGTGAGCTTTCTGAAGTTGCAGATAAAATCACAGAAAAAAATACTGAAATTGCAAGCTACAGAAAAATCATTTCGGACAATCTTGCCGACACTGAACGTAAAGAAGATATTGAAACTGAAATAGAAGCTCTCGCTCAGGAAAAGGAAGAAAAAACTGCCGAACACAAAATACTGACTAAAACTCTTGAATTGCTTTCTCAGGCAAAAGAACGACTGGATGCAAATTACAGCGACCCGATGAAAGAAGGCTTTGCAAAATATGTAAAAATGCTTGGTGGAAACGTAAATCTTGTAATTGATACAGACCTAAAAGTTTCAGTTGATGAAGCAGGCATGCTCCATGAAAGCGATTTTTTGAGTGCAGGTTATAAAGACATTGTAAACTTCTGTTCAAGAATGGCACTTATTGATGCCCTCTTTACAGATGAGGTGCCGCCTGTAATTCTGGACGACCCGTTTGTAAATCTTGATGATGATAAGATTCCTCGTGCGCTCAGTCTTGTAAAAGATATGTCAAAAGAAAAACAGATTTTGTATTTTGCGTGCCATAAGAGCCGCGAAGTGTAAGGTGCATTGTCATTCCGAACTTGTTTCGGAATCTTGTTAAAAAAAACAAGGTTCCCAGACAGTAACACTAGAAGGGAACCTTGCCGTCCAGCGTTGCTGGACATCGGAGAGAGTTTATCAGCTTATTTACAAGCTGACTTTAATATAGCAGATTGATATTAGAATGTCAAATTTTTCAAAGAAAATTTAGCTCAAATTAAACGTTTAACTTTGAATTTTTGTGAAAAAATCACAATAAATTTCATTTTTCTGCATTTTTTAGCCAGGTAAGGAACTGTAATTTTGTTACTTCTTCATCAGGATAAAAATATCTGCCATCTGGTAGTTCCATAAATTCCTTTTCAACAACGCCTAGTATGGCATCAAAATCTTCATCTTCAACAGGAACATCAGCTACAGGACTTTTTGTACGGCCTGAATTCTTATATTTTTCTGAATAACGGGTCAGCATTTTGAGGTTTCCATTTTTGCGAACCCAGGCATTCCAGATAAAGCGGGCACAGAAACGGCGGGTGAGTGGATCTGGAAGTTCAATTCCATCAAGCAGTTTTGAATCAGAAAGACCGGAAGTTTGATTCAATTCCCAGGCAGAATTCTTAAGCGGAGTATAAACTTCACGGTAATCAGAAAGACCTTCGGCATCAAAAAGAATAAATGCATTATCAAAAGCTGCTACAGCCTGCTCATATCTTTTCAGCTGATAAAAGAGCTTGCCTTTTTCCAGTTGGAGAACAGCATTCTTTGAATCAAACGTAAGTATTTTTTCAATCTGAAGTAAAGCCTCTTCTTTATTTTTCACAAGCCGGCTTGAAAGTAGCTGAACATAGCTGTCGCCCTTCTGGAGTGAATAGGCTTCCTGCAGGCTGTTCTGAGCTTCACGGTTTTTGCCAATCATTTTATATAAAAGACCTTCAAAAGCACGCAGGCGGGCAATAAGGAATGGTTCTGTAACTTTTGTAGAATTTATGTAAGAAGTAATTTCTTTCAGCAGATTGTTAATAGCCAGTATTGGTGCTTCAGGTGAAAGACAGTATTCCGCATCAAGCTTTATAAATTGAAACTCATATACTTCAATTGAACTATAAATATAGTTGTTGTCTTCGGTATAAGTATAAACATCCTGCTGTAAGGTTGCGCAGGAAACTGCACATAAACAAAGAGCAGAAATTATAAGGCGCTGAAATATCTTCTTCATTTTAACTCCATCTACTTTTTTATAGTTACTTTATTGTAATACATTTACCGCAGAAAGTGTATTGTCAAAAGTTATTGCAAGACAATCTTTCTTTAAGTCTCCGTTTAAATCTACAAAGACCGGGTTACCATAACCTGCAACCGGAAATTCCGGTAAGAGCTCAAGTTTTGAATTAAAGCCGTAGATAGAATTTCCTTCGCCAGAAACAAAGATTTCCTCGGCGCCGTCACTGTCATAATTATGCACGGTAAGGTTTCCGGATTTTGCAGTGAAATACGGAATTTTTACCCGTGTAGTTTCTCCGTTAATAGAAACCCGCCATAACTCACCGTCCGAAGAAAGTGCAAATATGTATCCGCCGGCTGATTTTACATTCAAATAGAAAATTCCAGGTAGGGTAACAGGGAAGTCTGGTAAAAGATTTCCATTCAAATCATAAACATATAAAGTTCCAGCCTGAGTTATCATTGCTACATATTGCTTACTACCGTTAGTTAGTATGCAAGGCGAACCGTACGCAATGCCATCTAGCTCTAATGGGCCTTCAGTTGTAAGTGGTGCGAAGTTTTTATAAATATGGATTCCACCGAAAAATCCTTTTTCATAAAAAGCAAAAAAATCTCCGCTTACTGCAGGAACTGATTTTATGCCGCCTTCTGTTTCTGTTGTAATGCTCGAAAAATTTCCATCTGCTGAAACAAAGGTAATGATTCCTTCGTCATCACAAAGTGAAAGTGACTCTTTATAAATGAATGGGGCACATGAAGGAGTCATTCCTGTAAGAACAGGGAACGGAGCGATACTTTCAAGTTTGGAATCTAATAGATAAACCAGGCCGCTTTTAGTAACAGCCCATAATACCCCTTCTGTAGTTTTTGTTGTATTTTCATCTGCTGCTGTAATGTATAAAATCTCGGAAAACTCTTTTTTCTGTTTTTCGAAGTTTCCATAATCCAGAGAGTTTATTGTAGAATCTTTTTCTATCCAGAAAAGCAGCTTATTCTTTTTTGTATTTGACTTTACAAGAACTGCATCTGTTTTATTTTCGAGTGCAATAGGGAATCCGGGAATGCTTCGGGCAGACTCAAGTTCAAGTGCCGATGCCTGAAGCTGCAGCATAATGTTGTTTTCTTTAATTCTAAAATCAAAACGTCCGGAATTATACAGCGAAAGAATTTTCGACATTGCCGAATTTCCCTTGATAAAAAATGGAACACTGCGTTCCAGATTATAATAAAGAGAAACTGAAGAATAGGCAGACTGCTTGCTTGAAACCCGCATCCAGTTTTCACTGCCGGAAAGTTTTTTAGTTTTGCTTGACTTTGCATTTATTGAAACAAGATTTTCCGGAGACTGAGAAAAATAAATGAAATCCTCTTTTACAAGATAGTAAGGCCGCGGAACATTAACATCAAGACTCTGAAGAATAGAAAGCAGGAAGCCCGGCAACTGAATACACGGAAGGCGAATCCCGTCAATTAAAAGACTGTCGTTAGATTGAACAATATAAGAAGAGAAAATTCTTTCAAAGATTTCCTGACGTTTTTCTTCATCAGCAATTTTGATTGCAAAGACAGGCTCTGATTTTCCTTCTATTCCAAAAACAGCAAATTCATCACCTGTCCAGGAAAGAAGAATATCGTCGAGCGAGCGGTTAAAAACAATTCTGCAGATAGAGTCAGATTTACTCCAGGTGCCGTTAAAGTTTTTTTCTGGCGGAAGAATTTTTTCTGCAGCATTTTTCAGATCGCGTAAACCACCTGCAGAGAACAGGGTATAATATTGAACGTCTTCTGTAAATTTAGGGAGCAGCGAAGGAACTTTAGATTCTCTTTTAAGCAGCTCAATAACCGGGTGCGGCTGAGAATCTTCCGACATCTCCAGACTCTCCGCCTCCATAGGAATAGTCAAGTTCAAATTAAGTTCCGTGTTAGTTATGCCAAAGTTTAACACAGTGTATTCTTCATCAGAAAGATAAGGAGAAACTGCCGAAAGGTAGTTTTGTGCAATACCTTCTTTAGACATCGCTGCAATTTTCCTGCCATTAACAAGAATCCGCAGCGGCTCCATCAACCGCGCATTCACCGAGGCAAGTTCGCTAGAATTGTAAAGAGCACTGTTAGAAAAAGACATAGCCTCTTCCATAAGCTCGCGGCTATTTGAAAATACAACAAGATTCTTTTTTATAACAAAGAAAGCTGCATCAGAAAGTATGTAGTAATTGCCGTGCCGGTTATTACACAGTTCTATCTTTCCCTGCAGCGCATTAAGACGTGGCAATATATAAGGTGTGAGGCGCAGCGCCCCGGCAAGAACACCGGAATCAAGAACAGCTACAAAATTTGCCGGGGCGGTCTGTTTTTGAGAACTCGCTATGTCTGCCGGGGCACCCTGTTTGTGAGAACTCGCCTGGTTTGCAGGTGTCACTGCATTATTAGAACTCTCTAAATCAGAATTTTCATCAACATAAACAGCCGCATCAAATCGTCGTTTAAGCGCAAATTTCACAAAGGCATTTTTACGAAGTTTAGAACTTTTAAGGTTCAAATAAGTTTCGCGGTACTTCTGCAGTTCCGGGCTTGTCATGGCAACCAGCGTTGCATTCAAATCTAAAAGCGGTTCAGCAGTATCCCAAATCTTATCTGTGCGCAGGTAAACTGCAAAATCCGGGGGAAGTGCATCAATTGGTTTAATTCTGTCAAAGCGGCAGAAAGCAAACCACAAAAGTAAAAGTACAAAAATCACAAGTATAATTTTAAACGGAAGCAGCAAAAGTCTTACACCAAGCGGCACCCTTCTTTTTTTCTCTTTTTCCATAACTTTTATTATACAACTATACTCAACTTTTTTCATTCGCAGCCCCTCAAACACCAAAAAAATTTGCTTTTCTTCTATTTATGCAAGATAATATTTGTATGAGAAAGTTTTTGGCATTAGTTTTAGTTTGTTTAACTACTTCATTTTGTTTTTCACAGGCTAATTTTTTTGATAATTATGTTTATCAGTCTTGGAGCGCATTCAACGGACTTTCGGGAACAACAGCCAACGATATTTACCAGACAAGAGACGGTTATATAAATATTGGAACTTATGAAGGCCTTATTAAATTTGATGGCGTTGAGTTTATTACCTTAAATCGTGTTATAAATAAAGATTTTGGATTTGTTTCTGTAAGAACTATTTTGCAGGATTCCCGTGGAGATATCTGGCTTGGTTCAAATGATGAAGGCTTACAAAAAGTTTCTGATGCCGGAAATAAAATCTACACAACAGAAAACGGTTTGCCAAATAATTCCATAAGAACTTTATGTGAAGATAAGCGCGGTAACATCTGGATTGGAACAGCAAGCGGTGTTGTGTATCTTACTCCTGATGGAAAAATCATAAATCCGCAGTTTGGCGCAGGAACTACTGCAAACGGTGTTATTACTTCGCATCTTTATTGTGATGAAGCCGGAAGAATCTGGCTTACCACTTCAAATGAAAACGGACTTTTTTTATGTCAGGACGGACTTTTTAAGCCGCTTGATGAATTCGAAAAATACACAACTTATTTTGCAACCTCAATTTTTCAGGATAAGCAGGGAACTTTCTGGATAGGTCTTGGTGACAGAGGTATGGCCACACTGAGTGGTGGAAAAGTTACGATTCTAAAAACAGGAACTCTGCTCGATACAATTCCTACCTGTACAATTCTTCAGGATAAAAGCGGAAACATCTGGTTTGGAACAGAGCATGGCCTTGTAGTTTATGCTAACGGAAAATTCTATGAATACTCTGGAGCTCAGGAGCTTGCCACTTCAAATATCAACCGCATCATTCAGGACCGTGAAGGAAATATCTGGTTTGCAACCGACCGTAACGGTATTGGAAAAATGACTCAGGGCAAGTTTAAGCTTTTTAGGCTTGGCCTTACAGTAAACAGTATTGCGCAGGATAAAAATGGACAAGTCTGGGCTGGAACAGATAATGGAGTTCTCTGTTTTGTTGATGATGAACCTGTAGAAAATAAACTTACAAAATATACCGAAGGAATTCGTATTCGCCATGTTGAAGCAACTCCGGATGGTAAAATTCTTGTAAGCTGTTATACAAAACCTGGTCAGTTGCTTTATGATGGTAAGACTATAAAAAGCTGGTCAACAGATGATGGCCTTGCCGGAAATAAAGTTCGTGTCGCAATTCAAACCGGCCCGGATGAATATTATGTTGGAACTACAACAGGTTTAAGCATAATTCACAAAGATGGAACAATCCGCTCATATAAACAGAATACCGGTGATCTTGATACTGAGTATGTAATGGCCGTGTATAAAGACACGCACGGAGTTGTCTGGATTGGAACAGATGGCGGCGGAATCTTTTTGATGAAGGATGAAAGAATCTTTTCTCATCTGACATCTGCAGAAGGAATTGCCGGAAACGTAATCTTCAAAATCTCTCAGGATAAAGAGGGTAATTACTGGATTTGTACCGGAAGCGGAATTACCTGTATAAAAGATTTTGATTCAACAAAAAAATCTTATCTGCAGTGTAATACAATCAATTCTGAAACAGGAATAGGAACAAACTCAGTTTTCCAGATTCTTTTTGATGATGCCAATAATGCATGGATTACAAATAATCACGGAATAGCTTCACTCTCGCTGGATGAAGTTCACGACTTGTTCAATGATAAGCGCGATGTAATTAATGCAAAATATTACAATAAAAATGATGGGCTTGATTCAGACGGAGCAACTTCAACTGCCTGTGGAATTATAGATAAAACAGGTCAGCTCTGGATTCCGCTTGTCGATGGAATTGCAGTTTATGATCCGCTTAAAACTCAAAAAAGTTCAGTTGCCCCTCTGGTTCAAATTGAGACAATTACAGTTGATTCAGTTGTATATAAAGATTTTCATGATTTAATTGTTCTTAAGCCCGGTACAAAACGAATAGACATCAAATATACCGGAATTTCTTTTGAAGCCCCAGAACGGCTTTTGTTCTCTTATATGCTTACTGGCTTTGACAAAGATTATACAGCACCTTGCAAGGAACGAGTTGTTTCTTATACAAACCTTGCTCCTGGAAGACATTCCTTCCTTGTTTATGCAATAAACGGAAACGGCCTTGTCTCAAATAATGACGAGATGATGTTCCTTTATCAAAAGCCTTATTTGTGGCAGCGTCCGGATTTCTGGATTGTAGTTGGTTCCATTTTGATAGGTGCAGGTGTTGCCTTCTTTATGATTCGTGAGCATAGAATTAAAAAGGAAAACTTACGACTCGAAGCTCTTGTACAGAAACGTACGGCAGATCTTGCAAACGAGAAAAATAAATCAGACAGACTCTTGCGTTCAATCCTTCCGGATAAGGTTGCAGATAATCTTAAAAAGTCCATAAATGAGAATTTTGAAATAGATGAAAATTTTGAACGTGCTGAAAATTTTGATAATGTTACGCTTTTGTTCTCAGATATAGTTGGCTTTACAAGTGTTTCAAGCGGACGTTCGGCACAGGAAATTGTAAATGCGCTTAATGATTTGTTCAGCCGTTTTGATAAGCGTGCAATAAAAATGCATGTAGAACGCATTAAAACAATCGGCGATTCATATATGGCAGCCTGCGGAATCCCGGAAGCAAATCCGGATCATGCTTACATTATGATTAATTTTGCAAAAGGAATGTATCAGGATTTAGCGGACTATAACAAGACCGCCCACATTAAGTTTCAGATTCGAGTTGGCTTAAACTGTGGTCCGGTAACTGCCGGCGTTATTGGTCATACAAAGTTTCATTATGACGTATGGGGTAATACGGTAAATGTTGCGAGCCGCATGGAAACTGCAGCAACTCCTGGTGGAATCAGAATTACAGAAGAATTAAAAAAGGAACTTTCCGGACATAAAGATATCCATTTCACAAAAGCAATTGAATGTGAAATTAAAGGAAAAGGTCTTATGAAGACCTACGAAGTAAAGCATCAGGAGTCATAAGACCCGGACTATCGGAGCAGTAATATGAAAAAGGCATATAAGAAGGTTCTAACCGGATTAATTATATCAATAGCATTCACAGCACTTTCAGTTTCACTTGTTTCCTGTAAAGAGCCAAAAAAGAAGGTTGTAAAAGTTGGATTGCTTCATTCTCTAACGGGTACAATGTCTATAAGTGAAGTTGCCGTAAGAGATGCAGAACTTCTTGCAATAAAAGAAATAAACGAAGCAGGCGGTATTCTTGGCTGTCAGATAAAGGCAGTTGAAGAAGATGGAAAAAGTAATCCGCGAATGTTTGCAGAAAAGGCACGCAAGCTTATTGATCAGGATGGAGTTGCGACAATTTTTGGCTGCTGGACTTCTGATTCCCGTAAGGCAGTAAAAAGTGTTGTTGAAGAAAAATACAATCTTTTGTGGTATCCGGTTCAGTATGAAGGTTTTGAAGCCAGTCCAAATATTATGTACATGGGAGCTTCCCCAAATCAGCAGGTAGTTCCTGCTGTAGATTTTTGTGCGAAAAATTTTGGCAAACGCTTTTATTTGATTGGAAGCGACTATATTTTTCCACGAACAGCAAATGCCGTTATTAAAGCTCAGTTAAAAAATCTGGGGTGTACTTGTGTTGGCGAAACTTATGTTCCTATGCATGAATCTGATTTTGTTTCGATTGTAAAGGAAATCAGCAAAATTAAGCCGGATGTAATTATTAATACTTTGAATGGTAGTTCAAATCAGTCTTTCTTCTCACAGTTAAAATATTCAGGACCTTCTGCAGAAGAAGTTCCTGTTATGAGTTTTTCAATTTCAGAAAGTGAAATAAAAAGCATTGGAGTAGATAAGCTGAAAGGGCATTACCTTGCCTGGAATTATTTTGAATCAACTGAAACAGCAAAAAACAGAAAATTTGTTCAGTCATATAAAGCTGAATTTGGTGAAAACAAATCTGTAGGAGATCCGGTAGAAGCTGCTTACATTGCAGTTTATCTCTGGGCTTCTGCCTGTGCCAGAGCCGGAACCTTTGATGTTGAACCTGTAAGAATTGCAGCAAAAGGCCTCAGTTATATTGCGCCTGAAGGAATCGTTACTATTGAAGGCTCAAATCAGCATTTGTATAAAATAATTCGAATTGGTCAGATAAATGAAAAAGGACAGGTAAACGAACTGTATGCAAGCTCTGCTCCTGTTCGCCCAGACCCTTATTTAAGTACGTATGCCTGGGCAAGAGGATTATAAACTATAAATCACCGCGCTTATAAAGCATGCTTGGACGGCCACCAGTTTCGTAATTGATTTCTCCATGAATCTTTTTGATTTCCATCAGGTAAGCCATATAGTGGCGGACAGTTACACTCGAAAGTCCTACATCTTCTGCAATCTGGTCGCCGTTTACCCAGCCTGTTTTTTCTTTCATGTAATCTGTAATAAGTTCAAGAGTTTTCTGCTGAATTCCCTTTGGAAGATTAGTCTCATTATTTGTGTGTGTATTTCCGGTATTTGAAATCAAACTGTCTACGTAGCTCTGGTCTATTGTCTGAGTTGCACCGCGGAAAGCCTCTGCGTTATTCATAAATTTTTCGAGCGCGACCTGGAACCTCTCATACGCAAATGGCTTAATCAAAAAGTCCAGGACACCAAGGTGCATGGTTTCTTCGAGGGTAGAAGGATCATTTGCGGCAGTTACCATAATGACTTCGCATTTAATTTTTTCTTCACGGATTTTTTTGAGAGTTTCTATGCCGCTAAGGTAAGGCATGAAAACATCCATAATCACAAGGTCAACATCCTTGCCTTCTGAGCTCATAAGAAAATCCAGAGCTTCCTGTCCGTTACGGCAGGTTCTGACAACTATGAAATTCTTGTTCTTTGAGACGTACTGCTCGTTAATCATTGCGACCATAGGGTCGTCTTCAACAATCAAAGCCTTATACATAATTACCCTTTAATTGTACCATAAAAGATGTTCCTACGTCTTGTTCTGAAACGAACGATATTGTACCACCAAGACTTTCAACTAACTGCTTTGTGTGATACATACCAACACCACGTCCGGTGCCCTTAGTAGAAAAGCCTTTTTCAAAAATGCGGTCTTTTATATCATCCGGAATGCCGCAGCCTGTATCTCGTACTGTCAGCAGAAGTTCTCCGTTACCGGCATCGGCTTCTGTGCCTGGTTTTGTGAATACGCCAAATTCAAGTTCCCGCGGCCGGTCATTGTTCAGGTTCATGTTCATTGCATCAAGCGCGTTATCAATCAGGTTGCCAACGATTGTAACGAGTGCTTCGGAAGGAACTGCAACTTCGGAAGACTTAAAACGAATGCCTTCTTTTAGAATGAATTTCACATTACATTCAGAAGCGCGTGCAATCTTACCAATCAAAAGAGCCGCAAATGAAGCATTGTCTACGGCGTGCATAACAGTACTTAAAGTTTCGCGCTGAATAATGGAAATGTTTTCGATATACGAAACAGCCTTGTCATATTCTCCAATTTGAATGAGGCCAAGAATCACGTGCAGTTTATTTGTAAAGTCGTGGTTGTTTGCACGCATGGAATCTACCAGATATTTTGTGCCGGAAAGCTCTTCCATAAGTTTTGTGTATTCCGTGCGGTCGTGCAGAATTGCTACTGCTCCGCTGATAATTCCGTCTTCTTTTACAGGCACGCAGTCTACCATAAGGGCGGTGCCGTTTTCTGTTTCGTGCTGAATACCAAAAGCGGCATTTCCTGTTTTAATGACCTCGGAAAGAAAGCGGTCTGCAAATACATTCTGCTGAATTAAGCTCACCTTTTCATCGCAGCTTTCTTCGTCGCATCCAAGGAGTTTTTTTGCAGCCTTATTGGCAAACTGAATGTTTAAATTGCTGTCGGCGGCCATTATTCCGTCGTAGGTAGATTCCAGAATATTATCGCGGATACGGAACATAGAAGAGAAGGTGTCGGGTTCGTAACCCAGGAGACGCCGCTTTAATTTGCGGGAGAAGGCGCGGCATATTGCGATTTCTATGAGTATGGCAGCAACTGTAACGCTCAAAAACAAGAGCACAATTTTATAAGTAAACGAGCGGATGGAAGTTTTGAGCATAATGGCCATTATAAAGCCGATGTAATTTCCTCTGTTATCATAAATAGCTGAATAAGTACGACGTTGTGGTCCGGAAGGACCTATATCACTTTCTGTGTAAAATCCTTTTTTGTGTGTAGAAAAATCAGGGTGGGTTCCATCATATTCAGTTCCAATTAAATTATGATTGGTATGATATATTCGCATATTATCAGTATTTACAATAGAAATAACGTCTACATCCGCCAGATCATCCGCAATGGAATCCATACATATACATAAGTCGCGGCGGGGTGCGTCCTTCATAAATCCGTAAATTCGCGTAATAAGGGCAGCCGTTTCCTCAAGGTTCTGGTCGAATGCTTTATCACTGGCATTTACGTTTACTACTGCTCCGCCCACACTCATTAAGATTGTGGTTACAATAATCAAAATCAGCTGTACGCGCTGAATCTCATGGCGAATATCGGTAAGACTGTTTTTTCGTTTCTTTTTCATCTTCTATAATAATAACGCAAAATCCAAAATTTTAAATCCTTTCTTAAGTAAAAAAAACTCCCATCAACTTTGTCATTTCCAAGCTTTCTATTTGTCATTCTCGGGCTTGACCCGTGAATCCCCTTGAAGAAATTAACAAATCTGTTATAATCTACTTATCTATAAGGAAGGTAGGATTATGCTGATTTCAACAAAAGGTAGATACGCTCTTCGCGTTTTAATAGACATTGCAGAACATCATACTCAGGAACGTACTCCTCTTAAGGAAATTGCAGAACGCCAGAATATATCACAAAAATATATAGAAGCTATAATGACAATGCTTTCGAAAAACGGCTATGTAGATGCAAGCCATGGAAAAGGCGGCGGATATAAGCTTAATCGTAAGCCTGAAGAATATAAGGTTGGCGATATTTTGCGCCTCACAGAGGGAACACTTGCACCTGTTGCCTGCCTCGAAAAAAATGCTGAAGAATGCCCTCGAAAGAATGTTTGTCGTACTATTTCGCTTTGGACAAAACTTGATGATTTGGTAGAAAATTATCTGGATAGCGTAACTCTTGCAGATTTGATGAAATAATTTGAGTCGATGAAGAATTTAAAATAAACGAATAAACTAGATTTCTTCCATTGAGTCTTTTGGAATCTCAATGGTTGCTACGGTTTCTGTTTCTGATGTATCAAAATGAAGATGGTCAGAATTAAGTCCGAGTTTTTTAAGCATTACAAGAACTGTAATAATACCAAGTCCAGAACCTTCTGTCTGATCAATATCTGCCATTGCATCTGCCATTGTCTGATAAATCTTAGTTCGCTCAATCTTATCCAGAATGCGGGCATATTCAGAATCAGTAATCTTGGTGTTATTTGAAACTGTAACAGAAATAATATCGTTTGCAGTAAGCAGAAGATGTACTCTAAGTTCACCTTCTTCAAGCTTTTCCTGATAATGAAGGGTATTTTCTATCAGAGTATCACGGAAAGATTTCATTCCGTTTTTATAGTCAGTTTCGTTATTTATATCGAGATTATTTTCCTTGAAGTAAATTCTCTTTGCATTTGCCTTGCTTGCGTTATCAAGAAGTTCAAATAAACAGTAAGTAAGATAGTTATAGAGATGCATTTGATTACATTCTTGAAGAAAAACTGTGAGAACCTTCTGGAATCGTGTCTTTTGATCTGGCGTTAGAGTATAACAAAAGAAGTCAACAGGCTTTCTTTCATGTACACACTGCTTGATATAAGTGATATCCTCTTCTGTCAAATCTGATTTTTCTACTTTCATATAATATACAGTAATTATACTCCCTATATCTTAATATTATCAAGAAAAAAAGAAGAAATAATAGTGAAAAACTCTACGATTTTGTGAAAAAATCACAAAATTATTATACTAACATACTAGAATTTTAGTCAAGCCTTATGTTCTGGCGGCTCCTTATGTCTTGTTGTTTTATGATTATCACAATATAATTATACAAACTGTATATAAAGGAAGTATTATATGGATTTAATGAAATTACAGAACGGAAGTGATATCCGTGGTGTAGCTATAGAGGGTGTAGAAGGTGAAAATGTAAACCTTACTCCACAGATTGCAAAGCAGATTGGTTGTGCTTATGTAAGCTGGCTTGCAAAAAAGCTTGATGTAGATTCCACAGCTTTACGTCTTGGAGTTGGCCGCGATTCTCGTGTTACAGGACCAGCTCTTGCAGATGCTTTGATTGAAGGTATGATTAGTGCCGGTGCAACTGTTGTTGACTGTGGTATGGCAACTACTCCTGCAATGTTCATGTCTATTGTTTTCCCGGAAACAAACTTCAATGGTTCGGCTATGATTACGGCCAGTCACCTTCCTTTTAATCGTAATGGCATTAAGTTTTTTGATGATGATGGTGGTCTTGAGCATGAAGACATTACAGAAATCCTTGGACTTGCGGGACTTTTGAATCCTGCTAAAGTAAATGTTTTTGTAGATAAAATAGACCTTCTTTCAATCTATGCAGAATATCTGAAAAATAAAATTGCTGATGGCCTTAAGGATCTTGGAAAAGGCGACAAACCTTTGAGCGGACTTCACATTGTTGTTGACAGTGGAAACGGTGCCAGCGGATTTTTTGTTGATAAGATTTTGCAGCCTCTTGGTGCAGATACTACAGGCAGCCAGTTCCTTGAGCCGGATGGAATGTTCCCAAATCATATTCCAAACCCTGAAAATAAAGCCGCAATGGAAGCAATTCGCAGTGCAGTATTAAACAGCAAGGCCGATTTAGGTTTGATTTTTGATACCGACGTAGACCGTATGTCTGCAGTTTTGAGCGACGGAAGCGAAATCAACCGCGACTCTATTATCGCTATGATTGCTGCAATTCTTGCTCCAGAATATCCTGGTTCTACTATTATTACAGACAGTGTTACTTCAGACCGTCTTACATACTTCCTGCAGGATGTTCTTGGTCTTAAGCATCTTTGCTACATGCGCGGTTACAAGAACGTAATCAACAAGCAGAAGGAATTGAATGCAAAGGGTATTGTTGCACCGCTTGCAATGGAAACTTCTGGACACGGAGCCCTTAAAGATAACTACTTCCTCGATGATGGTGCTTTCCTTGCTGTTAAACTTGTTATTGCACTTGCACAGGCTGCAGCTAAGGGTAAAAAACTCGACAGCTTAATTGAAAAGCTTCCTCCACTTGTAGAAGAAGGCGAATACCGCTTTAAGATTTCCGGAGATGATTTTAAGACTTACGGTCAGAACGTACTTGCAGAGTTCAAACGCCGTGCTATAGAAGCAGATTACGAAATGCCTGAATCTTTTGAAGGTGTCCGCATTTCTTTCAAGGGTGAAGATGTTCAGGGTTGGATGCTTCTGAGATTGTCACTTCATGACCCGGTTATGCCACTCAATATCGAAGGTGCCCGCAAAGGTGATCTGGCTAAGCTTGTTGAAATTGCCCGCCAGCTCACAGACGGCTTCGACCGTTTGGATAGAAGCTGCTTGAAATAGATTGTTCCGTTGTTACACTTCTTGCAATAACAATAAAAAGGCCTGCGCACACTTGCAGCAGGCCTTTTTTATAAAACTACATATATCAGAATTTTATTATTGTTTTGCCGGATAGAGCTGTTTGCCTTCCTGGAATACAATCTTAATGAAGTCACTGAATCCCTTGAACCATACAGGGAAGTCATGGCCTCCGTTAGGATATGTGTATTCTACAAAGTTTTCAACACGATCCCATGTTTTCATTGCTTCAACATAGTCAGGATAAGAACCGTAAACAAGATTATCAGCAGTTCCACAAGTCATATAAAGATTGTGAATCTTTAAGTCTTTAAAATCATTATTTCCATCTACACCTGCAACGAAGTTTTCTGCAGTACCGAACAAAGCACCTGAGAAACCTGCAAAATTGCTTATCAGGTCAAGGCTCTGGCCAATACCAATGTTGAAAGTTTGTCCACCACCCATTGAAAGACCAGCAATAGCAACATTGTCACGGCCGTCTGCGATGTTATAGTTTTCACGCATGAAAGGAATTAAATCATTTCTGAGTTCTCCACCAAATGCGTTAAAACCATCTATATCTGTTCCTGCACCGTTTGGACCCCAGTTCTTACTTGCAACACCTGTAACGCAAACAAGAATGAATTTTTTAACTTCTCCACTCTTCATACCACGATCCATGTAGCCTTTAATCTTTCCTCCATTTCCAGTGTTTGAAAGACCCCATGTGTTTTCATTCTGTCCGTGTCCGTGAAGAAGAATGAACAATGGATATTTGGTTGTTGTGTCTGCAGGATCATAACCTGCAGGCAGGTAAACCCATGCGTGCTTGTTATAATAATCATCTTTTGTCAAAGCTTTGTCTGCAACAGTGTAATCATGACTAGCATATTCAATAGATTTTACTGTTCCATAATCTGCTTCATCAAGGCCATCATCAAATTTCTTATCTTCAGCAGCATTTTCTTTTGGATTGAACTTAACATTCTTCAATTGGACTTTAAGCTGGTCGCCGTTTGTATTTCCGCGGTTGTAATCATTGAATTTGATTGCAAAGCCAAGTATAAAGTCAAAGTCTGAACTTGCAATTACTTTGTTTGCAAAGTCATCTGGAATCTCTATTGTTTTTGTGAGAGTTCCAAAGTCTTCTTCAGCATCAAAATATTCAAGATCTTCAAATCCACCGAACATACCAGTTGAATCCCAAGGAAGTATTCTCATACAGAATCCAGGCTTCTGAGCTTTTGGATTCCATTTTCCAGTAATTGGACTGTAAACAAGTTCAATATCGATAGATTTGTAGTTAGCAATGTTGATTTCTTCTTTATTTGCCTTTGCGTAGAAAGCAACTCCACCGCCACCACCACCAGCAGCTGTAGCAACCCAGGTTACTGAACCATCAGCTTCTGTTTTGATGCTTGAAGCTGCAGATCCATCTGTAAAGATTGTAAATGCTTCTTTTTTATCGCGAAGAGTAATACCGCAAGAATTAGCTTCACCTACAGTAAAGATGTCTGTTGGGTATTCTTTTGCTTCAGGTTCTGGTTCTTGATTTCCATCGCTCCCATAAGTAACTGTGTATTTGATGTTCTTTACAGTAATCTTAAGATTTGCTGTATCAAGCTGGTATGTAGAAAGGTATAAAAGTGCTCCACTTGCAACTGTGATTGGAGTTGTATTTTTGCCGGCAACAGTAACAAAGTCTGTTTCTGATGGTGTAAACTCACGAGCTACAACTTCAGGGTAATCTCCTCCATTGTTTACCTGCCACTGTAGCTTCTGAACTTTTGTTCCAGAGTTTTCTACTTTCATTTCGCAAGAGAAGTCGATAGTAACATCTTTTCCTTCGAATTCAGAAAGTGGATATGTAACGTAAGCCCACCCACCTTGAATCGAAGAACTGTCAAGTACTAGATCTGGCTGTGTGACTACTGCCGGTCCACTCGTTCCAGAATCATCTGGCCCGCCGCCGCAGCCTACGAATACGCTTGCAAGCATGGATAATGCCGCAAGTGCCGACACGATTTTTAGTTTTTTCATTTTTGTTCTCCTTACGTTTTTTATAAAACGTTTTACTAAAGTATAAAATCGTTTAACTAGGCTGTCAAAATTTATTTAGGTAAAAAAAATAAATTTAAGTAAAATATCCTATGGACTCGCCGTTTTCTGGATTTATACAGGCTGCTAAACAGTTTGCTAGAACACTTTATTTCTGATAAAATAATCATTATGGAAAGTTACAAAAAAGAATTTATTGATTTTATGGTAAAATGTGGCGTTCTTAAGTTTGGTTCATTTACACTTAAGAGTGGTCGTCAGTCTCCTTTCTTTATGAATGCCGGTGGTTATGTTACTGGTGGTCAGCTTGCTCAGCTTGGAAAATATTATGCAAAGGCAATTCATGACAATTTTGGTGATGACATTGACGTTTTCTTTGGCCCTGCATATAAGGGAATTCCTCTTGCTGTAGTTACTGCTGTTGCTTACAGCGAACTATATGGAAAAGAAATCAAATATTGCTGTGACCGTAAGGAAGAAAAAGATCACGGTGCAGATAAGGGTGCAATTCTTGGCTACAAGATTCAGGATGGCGACAAGGTTGTAATCATTGAAGACGTAACAACTTCCGGAAAATCTATTGAAGAAGTGTATCCAAAAATCAAGGCTCTTGAAACAAATCCTGGCAGCATCAAAATTGTGGGTGAAATTGTAAGTTTGAACCGCGAAGAGCGAGCACCTGATTCTGAAAAATCTGCCCTTGAAGTAATTACAGAAAAGTACGGCTTCCCTGCTCGTGCAATTGTTGCAATGTCAGAGGTTGTAGATGCGCTATACACAAATGGCGATAAATCTGTAATAACTGATGATATTAAAAAAGCTCTTGATGCATATTATGCAGAATGGGGTGTAAAATAAAAAACTGAAGCGGGAGTAGTGATGGGGGAATATAATGTCAAAGAGTAAAATGTTTTCTATCATTACAATTGCCTGCTTCTGTTCTATAGTTTTGATTCCGGTTGGTTTGTCGCTTATGTGGTTTATGACCAGCTGGAAGAAAAAACGAAAGATAATAATTAGTGTAGCAGGCGGGCTGTTTTATACTTCGCTTGTTGCACTGATTCTTCTGTTTGAGCCGTCTTATAATACGGGCGGTGTATCTCTTCCTTTCAAATATTCTGGTGGAGAGACAGCCTTTGAATCTTCTGTAAATCCGGGTAAGCCATCAAAAAAAGACAAAAAAACTTCCCCTGAATCAAATAAAAAGAAAAAAACTGATGAGAATAAAGAAAATACTGATGAAGAGCGATTACCACGTTCTGTAAAAAAACAGAGTGGCAGAACTCTTGGGCGCAGTTTTTATGTTTTCCTGTTTTTCCTGATTATTCTGATTTTGATTTTGTGGCGAAATTTTCGTGGGGCTGCAAAAAAAGACGTTTACGAAAATCCTTATGTAGATACGAATCTTTATAAGCTGCCTCTTGCTGAAGATGCAAAAATGCCGCTTGTTCATTTTTTACGCTTAAAGCTGAATCCAGAAGAAAAGATACTGTATGCAACAGAAACAGTTCAAAAAGATAGCGAAGGTGACTTTGTTGTAACGAATCAGAGGGTTGTGATTTTTTCGAAGACTGGTGCAAATGAGGTTTTACTGAGTTCTCTTAGTGCAGTTTTGTCAGTATCAAATAGTGTAATGCAGTTGACAAGTAATGGAGAAGAAGGCGAGCAGAAAGCTTATGTCTTTCTGCCCGAAAGTCAGATGAAATATGCCCTGGCTATTGTGCGCTGGGCATTCAATAACGCTAGTAAGTAATCTTTCTGTCTTCTTCCTCTTCTGCTTCGCGGAATAAAATTGCTGTAAAGCCGATGATGCGTACGAGTGTAGCATCTGTTTTTTCGCAGAGATCTGCAGTGAGTTCGCGGATTTCATCTTTGTATTCGTTGAACTTTACTTTGATAAGTTCATGTGCTGCAAGCGAATTTTCTACCATAGATACAACACCATCTGTTACGCCTGCGCCACCCACAATTACTACCGGCTGAAGGTCGTGGGCGATTTTTTCGAGATTCTTTCTCTGTTTACTGGTTAATTCAATCATGGCTCTATTTTAGTGATTAAACAAGCTTCACGCAACCATAGGCGGTATCCTGATAGGACTTAAAGTCGTCTATAATGCGGCGGGCCTTTTCAGAGACGTCGTAGAGGCGCTGTGATGCGGTGGTTGAGCTTGTCGAAACCACCAGCGGATTTATGTATCTCTGCTTTACCTTTAAGTTTGCGCAAAAGTATTCGTCTTCGGGCAATGCCTGGTCTGTATGTTCAATTGAGGTCATTGTGCGGAAGGTGTGGTAGTATCTATATAGAGTGTTAGTGGAGCATGTGGATTGCTTCGGTTCCGCCTCGCAATGACGTGTAAATGCGTCGTCATTGCGAGCGTAGCGAAGCAATCCATCCAGTCTTTCCATCACTTCCTTTTCACTCAAAGTCATAAAATCGTTTTCTGTCAGTAGCCCTTCTTTTTCTGCCAGATTCATAATCTGACCTAAAAGGTGTAATGTCAGTTTGTTTTCATTCAGCTGAAGAATGTGACCAATCATGCAAAAATGCTCGCAATAAAGTTCTGCAATTTCTAATGTACGGAAGCCCAGTTCATCCTGGCCATCTTCGTTTTTCAAAATTATTAGGTCATTATAGCAGCGGCGGATTTCTTCCATTGTCCAGCTGCCGTCCAGAGCCATTCCGGAAGGGAACATGTATTCCAGGCGATCTGCACTAAGCTGTGGAATCTCGTTATCTGCAATAGGGTAGATGTGATAATCTTCAACTTGAGTGGCTGTAAGACCATCTTCTGCAAGCAGACGGTTTAGTTCTGCATCTCCACGAATAATGGCTGCGGTGGGCGCTTCAGTTGCAGTCTGGGTCAGGGCATCACCCTTTCGAAAATCAGATACATGGCTGAAAACCGGTGTAGAAATATCATGTAAAAGACCAGCAATAGTCTGTGCTTTGTCATGTGTAAAATGCCATACAATCAGGGCAACGCCTTTGCTGTGGTCAAGACGGGAATAATAAAAGCGGTTCTTGTAAAGAGGAGTCCAGTCTGTGCCACAGAGCAGGCCAATACCTGCAAGTCTCTGCATTATGGGCAGGGCAATATAGCGGTCTAAAAAATCGGGATAGTCCGAACGCGGACACAGAATGTCAAAATATTCAGAAATATCATAATGACTGGCAGCATGCTGAGTAAGCATAGTCTGCCAGTCGTAAGGAGAGAAAAAGTTCATATCTTACTATTGTTTGATTTTTACATCCAGCTGGTTGAACGGAATAGAAATGTTTGCTTCATCCAGAACTTTCTTGATTGCAATGTAAAGGTCATTTTTTGTCTGAAGGAAATCTGCCGGCTTGAACCATACTGCAACAACAAGATTAATGCTGCTATCTGCAAAGCCGTCGAACCATACCGCAGGAGCCGGATCAGACAGAACAGTAGGGCAGAGGGCAGGAGCCTTTTTCAGGGTCTCCAGGGCAAGCTTCATATCAGTTGAATAGTCTACGCCAACGTTAAGGGTAAGGCGGCGCTTGTCGTGGTAAGAATTATTTGTAAGGTTGCTTCCGATAATCGTTGAGTTAGGAATTC
>OCVV011355182.1_pt1 | contig 23665 bp, 22 predicted proteins | sample 1539721 | NCBI WGS metagenome assembly OCVV01 (sample SAMN02144230, study PRJEB22623) | gut metagenome | biome: sheep rumen | host: Ovis aries | place: New Zealand
CCGACGGAGCTCCACCTCTACGCCTTCGTGCAGAACGAGCAGGGGCGCTGCTCCGAGACGGCCTACGCCCTTGTGGGCGAGGTGGCCGAGACGCAGGAAATGATTGATACCGAGACAGGTGAGATCATATCCACAGCGCCCGTGGAGGTCCTCGAGAGCGCGGCGCCTGCCGGCCATGGGTACACGCCCACGGACCCGGGGCCGCCTAAATCATAAAAAATATTAAAAACGCAATAAATATTTTTTTTTTGAGTTACCAAGGACAGAAAAAAAAAAACAAAGAACAATTATAGTTACTTATGGAATCTGTCAACATTCAGGAACTGAACGAAAGAATCGGACGCGAGAGCGCCTTTGTCGATGTGCTGACCATGGAGGTCGGCAAGCAGATTGTGGGCCAGAAGCACATGGTGGAGAGCCTGATGATAGGCCTGCTGAGCAACGGCCACGTGCTGCTGGAGGGTGTGCCGGGACTGGCCAAGACCCTGACCATCACCACCCTTGCCAAGGCCATCGACGCCAAGTTCAGCCGCATCCAGTTCACGCCCGACCTGCTGCCCGCCGACCTGCTGGGCACCATGATCTACAGCCAGAAAAGCGAGACCTTCCAAGTGAAGAAAGGCCCCATATTCAGCAACTTCATCCTCGCCGACGAAATCAACCGTGCCCCCGCCAAGGTGCAGAGCGCCCTGCTGGAGGCCATGCAGGAGCGCCAGGTGACCATCGGCGAACAGACCTACCGCCTCGAGGAACCCTTCCTCGTGCTGGCCACGCAGAACCCCATCGAGCAGGAAGGCACCTATCCCCTGCCCGAAGCCCAGGTGGACCGCTTCATGCTGAAGGTGGTCATCTCCTACCCCAAGCGCCAGGAAGAGCGCCAGATATTGCACCAGGCTGTCAACGAGAATCGCCAGGCCGCGAGCGAAGCCCCCCAGGCCATCCTCAAGCCCGACGTCATCCTCAAGGCCCGCGAGCTGGTGCGCGAGGTGTACATGGACGAGAAGATCGAGAGCTACATCACCGACATCGTCTTCGCCACACGCTATCCTAAGGAGTACGGGCTGGAGAAGCTGGCACCGATGATCAGCTACGGCTCGTCGCCGCGCGGCAGCATCAACCTCGCCGCCGCCGCCAAAGCCTACGCTTTCATGAAGCGCCGCGGATACGTCATCCCCGAGGACGTGCGCGCCATCGCCATGGACGTGCTGCGCCACCGCATAGGCCTGACCTACGAGGCCGAGGCCGAGAACGTCACCAGCGAGGAGCTGGTCAACGAGGTGCTGAACAAGGTGGAGGTGCCCTGATTTTAGTTAAGAGTTAAGAGTTAGGAGTTAAGAGTTATGGATGAATCCATAATAAAGAAGGTCCGCAAGATAGAGATCAAGGCGCGGGGACTGAGCCAGCAGATGTTCAGCGGCGAGTACCACTCGGCCTTCAAGGGGCGCGGCATGGTGTTCAGCGAAGTGCGCGAATACCAGTACGGCGACGACGTGCGCAGCATCGACTGGAACGTCACCGCCCGCCTGGCACACCCCTACGTGAAGGTGTTCGAGGAGGAACGCGAGCTGACGGTGATGCTGCTGGTGGACGTCAGCGGCAGCGGCCGTTTCGGCACCCAGGGACAGTTCAAGGAAGAGCTGGCCGCCGAGGTTGCCGCCACGCTGGCCTTCAGCGCCATAGCCAACAACGACAAGGTGGGCATGATCCTCTTCAGCGACCGCATAGAGAAATTCATTCCGCCCAAGAAAGGGCGTACACACATACTGCGCATCATCCGCGAACTCATCACCTTCCGCCCCGAGAGCAACGGCACCGACATCGGCGAGGCGCTGCGCTACTTCAGCAACGCCATCAAGAAGCGCTGCACCACGTTCCTGCTGAGCGACTTCTACGATACGGGATGGACCGACGCCCTGAAGCTGGTGGCTGGCAAGCACGACCTGGTGGCCCTGCGCCTGGCCGACAAGCGCGAGAAGGAGCTGATGGACCTGGGTCTGGTGAAGTTCTACGACCCCGAGAGCAGCCGCACGGTGTGGATCGACACCGGGTCGGCGGCGGTGCGCCGCATGGCCGACGCCCGTTATGCCGAACACGAGCGCAAGGTGGAGACCACCATGAAACGCTACGGCATCGACATGGCCACCCTCTGGACCGGCGAGGACTTCGTCAAACCGCTGAAAGGGTTGCTGGCACGGCGCAGTTAAGAGTTATGAGTTAAGAGTAAAAAAATGCAATTATGAACATAATGAGGACATTAATAACGGCAAGTGCAAAAGGGGCAATCCTTTTGTCCTTCGTGTTTTTCTTGTCTTCCCACGCCCAGGGACAGGCGGTGGCACGGCTGAGCGAGGACACCATCCTGCTGGGCGACCAGACGACGCTGAGCATTCAGCGCGCTCACACCTACCCTTCGACCGACCAACTGTCGCAGAACGGCATCGTGGCCCTCAGCCAGAAGTTCGACACCGCAAACAATACCCAACTCACCACCTTGACGAGTTTCGAACCGGGTGAGCACTATGTGAAGCTGAGCCCGGACGACTCGCTGCTGCTGACAGTACTGGACGTCGAGGTGGACACCACATCGGCTGAGATACGCGACATTGCGCCCATCGAGAAGGTGCCTTACACCTTCTGGGAGATTTTCCGTTGGGTGCTGCTGGCACTGGTTGTCATCGCGCTGGCCGTGGCCGGATGGTGGTTCTGGAAGAAATGGAAGAGCGGCAAAGTGAGCGACTGGTTCGCCAATGTGCCTGTCGACACACGCACCCCCGAGGAGCGCGCCCTCGACCGCCTGGAGACGTTGCGTCAAAGCCAGTTGTGGCAATCCGGCAAGGCCAAAGAATACCATACCGAACTGACCGATGCCGTGCGTACCTTTATCGAAGAAGCCACAGGCATCCACGCCACAGAGATGACCAGCGACGAGACTGTGGAGGCTGTGGAGAGCGGTGAGTGGAAGGCGGAGAGTGGAGAACGGAAAGTCATGAGCGACAGATTGCGCACTATCTTTACTACGGCCGACCTGGTGAAATTCGCCAAGAGCGAGCCCCTGCCGCACGAGCACGACCGCTCCATGAGCGAGGCCGTGCAGTTTGTCAAAGAGCTGTGGCAGCAGGTGAAACCTGCCGAGGAAACACCACAGGCAACGACTACGGAACCGAGAAAGGAGGGCGAGAATGCATAACCTCACGTTCGCTCATCCATGGATGCTGATAGGCCTGGTGCTGGTGCCACTGATGGTGGGCTGGTACCTCTGGCGCTACCGCAAACAGGAAGCAGCGCTGCAACATTCGGACATATCGCTCTTCGACGGCGTGAAGCAAAGCCTCCGTGTGCGCCTGCGCTGGCTGCCCTACGCCCTGCGCGTGGTGGCCGTAGGCGCTGCCGTAGTGGCTTTGGCACGTCCGCAGAGCCAACTGAGCCGCCAGGAGATGACGGTGGAAGGCATCGACATAGTGATGGCCATGGACCTCTCGGGCTCCATGCTGGCCGAGGACTTCAAGCCAAACCGCCTGGAGGCCGCCAAGAAGGTAGCCGCCGACTTCATCAACGGTCGCAAGAACGACCGTATGGGTCTGGTGGTCTTCGCCGGCGAAGCCTTCACGCAGGTACCCTTGACCATCGACCACCATGTGCTGCTCAAGCAACTGGGCAACCTCAAGAGCGGCACCATGCGAGACGGCACCGCCTTGGGCGACGGCCTGGCCACTGCCATCAACCGTATCAAGGACAGCGAGGCACAGAGCAAGGTCATCATCCTGCTGACCGACGGTGTCAACAACCAGGGCAGCATGGACCCCCTGAGCGCCGCCGAGATTGCCGCCCTCTACAACATCCGCCTCTACACCATCGGCGTAGGGTCGCTGGGCAAAGCCCCCTTCCCCTTCCGCGACCAGTTTGGACGTGTGCACTACCAGAACGTGGACGTGGAAATCGACGAAGACCTGATGCGCCAGATGGCCGATGCCACCAACGACGGCCGCTACTTCCGCGCCACCAACAAGAAGGCGCTTAAAGAAATCTTCAACCAGATCGACGAGATGGAGAAAAGCAAGATAGACGTCACCCAGTATGCCCAGACCAAGGACGAGTACATGCCCTGGTTGTGGCTGGCGGTGGTGGCGTTGCTACTCGAGGCGCTGGTGAGATGGGGATGGATGAAGAGTTAAGAGTTTGTTAAGAGTTATTGAATTATGATTCATTTTGAACATATAGAATATTTGTGGCTGCTGGCCGTTGTGGGATTGGCAGGAGTGCTGTGGGGCGTGATGGGCTGGCGGCAGCGCCGGAGACTCGAACAATGGGCCGACCCGACGATGTTCAGCCGGTTGATACCCGACCGCTCGGGCTGGCGTCCAGCGGTGAAGACGGGGCTCATCCTGCTCGGCATGGCTCTGCTGGTGGTGGCCTTGGCCAACCCACAGTTTGGCACCAAAATTGAGAAAGGCAAACGCTCCGGCAGCGACCTCGCCATCTGCCTCGATGTGTCGAACAGCATGATGGCCGAAGACATACAACCCAACCGTCTGGAAAGAAGCAAGAAGGTGGTCTCCAACCTGCTGTCCACCCTGGCGGGCGACCGCGTGAGCTTGGTCATCTACGCCGGCACCAGTTTCATCCAGATGCCGTTGACCAACGACTACAGCGCCACCAAGCTCTTCCTTGACCAGGTGAGCTGCGACATGATAGCCTCGCAGGGCACCGCCATCGGCGACGCCATAGAGAAGAGCATGGAGACCTTCGGCTACGGCGACCCCGACCGTCCATGGGAGGTCAACAAGGGCCGTGCCATCATCGTCATCAGCGACGGCGAGAACCACGAGGACGACGCCGTGGAGGCTGCCCGCGAGGCGGCCAAACAGGGCGTGCGCGTCTGCACTATCGGCATGGGCCTGCCCGACGGCGCACCCATCCCCGAATACAATCCCCGTGGACGTACCAACAACTACAAACGCGACCGCAATGGCAGCATCATCATGACACACCTCAACGAGGACATGCTGCGCGACATAGCCGCTGCCGGCAACGGCAAGTATGTCCGCGCCAGCAATGCCTCCAGCGGCCTCAGCGAAATAACCTCGCTCATCGAAGGCCTGGAGAAAGAGGACTTTGGCGAAGCCATTTTCAGCGCCTACGAAAGCCGCTACATGTACCCCCTGGCCGCCGGTCTGCTCTGCCTGCTGGCCGAGGTGCTGATATTCGAACGCCGCAACCGCAAATGGAAACTATTTGAAGAGGAGGAAGCAAAATGAAGAAACTACTGTTCATACTTGTCATTTTCAATTTTCAATTTTCAATTTGTCAGGCCCAGGCCAACCGTCACCAGCTGCGCGACGGCAACCGGAACTATAAGAACGAGAAATACGACAAGGCAGAGGTCGACTACCGTCGCGCCCTCGAAAGCGACAGCCTCGATTTCCGTGGACAATACAATCTGGCCAACAGCCTCTACCGACAGAAGAAATACGACGAAGCCGTGCGCCACTACGACCAGGCCCTGCAGTTGCCCAGCATCAGCGACCAGCAGCGTTGGCAGTCGCTCCACAACAAAGGCAACGCCTACCTCAAGGCCGGAATGGAAAACAAAGAGCAAGGCATGCAGATGTTCCAACAGGCCGTGAAATCCTATCAGGACGCCTTGAAGGTAGACCCCAAGAACGACGACACTCGCTACAACCTGGCCTATGCCCGCCGCCTTCTGCAACAGGCCCAGCAGCAAAACCAGCAGAACCAACAGAACAAGGACCAGCAGAACAAGGACCAACAGCAACAGAATCAGCAGAACCAGCAGAACCAGGACAAACAACAGAACAAAGACCAGCAGAACAAAGACAACCAGCAGCAACAGCAACAACAGAATCCCCAGGACGACGGCAAAGAAGAACAGCAGAAGAAGCAGAACAAACGCCCCAACCCCATGGAGCAGCGCAAGCAGGATGCCGAGCGCATGCTGGAAGCTGTGAAGAACAATGAGAAACAGAGCCTTAAGGACCAGACCAAGAAAGTTCAGGTAGGCAACATCAAGCACAGCGACAAAGACTGGTAATGAGGAACAGTCAGAGTCATAGAGTTTCTGAGTTTTAGAGATTATTGAATTATGAAACCAATAAAAACATTAATGACAGCAATTGCAAAAGGGGCATTCCTTTTGTCTTTCTTGTTTTTCTTGTCTTCCCACACCCAGGGGCAGGAAATGACCGTCCAAGCTCCCAGGTCCGTCTATGTGGGCGACAACTTCACCGTCACCTTCATCGTCAACGACAACGCCCACGACTTCCGCGGTCCCTCCTTCAAGGGCTTCAGTCTCCGCTCCGGCCCCAACACCGGACACCAGAGCTCCATGTCGAACATCAACGGCCAATGGTCGAAGAGTGTGCAGACCACCTTCTCCTACCGCTTGCTGGCCGATGCCGAGGGCAGCTTTACCGTCGGCCCCGCTTCTTGCACCGTCGACGGCAAGACCGTCTCTTCGCAAAGCTTCAACATCAAGGTGGAGAAAATGAGCCAGGCCCAGATGCAGCAACGCCAGCAACAGCAGCAACAACAGCGCCGCCAGGCTTACGACCCCTGGGCCCAGCAGCCCCAGCCCGCCTCGAAGATCGACGATACAAAACTCTTCGCCCGCGCCTCCATCTCCAACCCAAACCCCTACCAGGGCGAACAGATCATTATAACCTACAAGGTCTACACCCAGGTACCCCTCAGCCAGGTGGGCATCGACAAACTGCCCGGCAACAAAGGTTTCTGGGCCGAAGACCTCAGCGCAGGCAAACAGATCAAACAATACGAAGAGAGCCTCAACGGCCAGCGCTACCAGGTGGCCGAAATCCGTAAGGGAGCCCTCTTCGCCCAGGAGAGCGGCAAATTGACCATCGACCCCCTCAACCTCAACGTCCTCGCCATGGTGCAGGCCCCACGTCGCCGCACGGGCACGCTGCTCGACCTCTTCGACGACTCTTTCTTCAACATGGCCCAGGCCGTCGAGTATCCCCTCCACACCAAGCCCGTCGCCGTCAATGTCCGCAAACTCCCTGCTGGACCCGACGACTTCAGCGGTGCCGTCGGCATGTTCTCCGTCAAGGGCGGACTGAACCTCAACAAAGTCAAAGCCAACGAGGCCGTCTCCTACCGACTCACCATCTCCGGACGCGGCAACCTCATGCTCGTCACTCCCCCCACGCCTCAGTTCCCATCCTCCTTCGAGGTCTACGATCCCCAGATTGAGGACAATATCTCCAAGGGCGACAACGGCGTCTCCGGCTCCCGCACCTACGAGTGGGTCCTCATCCCCCGCAGCCAAGGCAAATACACCATCCCCGCCTACCGTTTCGTCTATTTCGACCCCGCCTCTGCACAGTATGTCACCCTCACCGTCGACGCTCAAGACCTCGAGGTCGAGAAGGGCAAAGCCACCATGGCCGTCAAGGACGACGTACAGCTCCTCAACTCCGACATCAACTACATCCACCCCATCAAAAAACTCCGCCCGATCAACAACAAAGCCGGCAACAACAACCTCTGGGCCATCCTCATGGGCATCAGTATTCTTGCTGCCATCGGAGTCAACATCTTCGGCAAGAGAGCCCTTGCCAAACGCGAGGACACCGCCGGCCTCCGCATGCGGCGTGCCACCCGCATGGCACAACGTCGACTCAAACGCGCCGCCGCCTTCCTCGGCTCCGGCGACACCAACCATTTCTACGAGGAAATCTACCGCGCCATCTGGGGCTGCCTCTCCGACAAATACAACATCGAACTCTCGCAGCTCAACCGCGACACCGTCAGCGCCTGTCTGGCCGACAAGCAGGTGCCCGACGAACAGCAACAACGCATCATGAAAGTCCTGCAGGATGTCGACTTCGCACGCTTCGCCCCCGGCGACGCCGAAGCCCAGAAGCAGACCATCTACGACGAAGCTCTCATAATGATTGCCGAACTTTAACCATAAAAAAACATCAAACCCATATAGCTCATGAAACCCATTAGACCCATATTGTTATTCCTACTCGCCCTTTCAATATTCCAAACTTCCCTCTCGGCCCAGGAACCCCTCCAGCGCGCCCAGCTCGCCGACAGTGCCTACCGCATTGCCGACTATGAGCAGGCCGCCGAGCTCTACGAGGAGGTCCTCGCCTCTGGCTTCGCATCCCCCGACCTCTACTACAACCTTGGCAACACCTACTACCGCCTCGACCGCTTCGGCCTCGCCATCCTCAACTACGAACGCGCCCTGCGCCTCTCCCCCTCCATGTCCGACGCCCGCGACAACCTGGCCCTCGCCAACTCCCACACCGTCGACCGCATTGCCGAGCTGCCCCGACTCTTCGTCGTCAACTGGTACATCGCGCTCATCACCCGCATCTCTCCCTCCTCCTGGCGTGTCGTCACTCTCCTCTTCTTCATCCTGGGCCTCGCCGCCGTTATAGTGATAACCCTCTCGCGCAACGTCACCCTCCGCAAGTCCGCCCTCGCCGTCGCCATCGCCGCCGCAGTCCTCTTCCTCCTCTCACTGCTGCTCATGTTTGCCTCCACCAGCCACTTCAACGCCCGCGCCGAAGCCATCGTGATGGAACCCTCCGTCACCGTCAAGAGCTCCCCCGAACACCAGAGCGCCGACAAACTCATCCTCCACGAGGGCACCAAGGTCACCATCTCCGAGTCCCTCTCCGGCTGGCACAAAATCACCCTCTCCGACGGCACCTCCGGATGGTGCGAGGCCAACTCCATCGAACAGATTTAACCTCCGTCAATGACAAACAATTAACGATTAAAACAAAAACGCCATGAAAAAAAAATCATCCCTCCGCCCCTCGTTCTCCACGCTCCTCCTACTACTGTTCCTCGCTCCCCTCACCCCTCTCCACGCCCAAACCCACACCTATGTCGTCGACTCAACCTGTGGCTGCGATATCCACTACGTCGACGGCATACAGACCACCCGCGACGGCAACCTCTACGGCTTCCGTCGCTACGACGGCACCCTCATTGCCCCCAACATCTACCCCTATGTAGGCCAATTCTCCAACGGCTACTGCCAGGTGTGGCAGTTCGACACCTCCGCCTCACTCGACCCCAACACCTCCGAGCCTCCGCTCCTTGCCGGCCTCATCGACTCCAACGGGCGCATCGTGGTTCCCTGTCGCTACACCGCCGTCAACGTCCCAACCGAAAATCGCATCGCCGTCTGTAGCGGCAACCGCTGGGGATTCACCGACCTCGACGGCAACCTCGTCATCCCTCCCGCCTACCCCGCCGTCACCCCCTTCTCCGACTCCCGCGCCGCCGTCACCGTCGTCGTCGACTCCTTCTTCCTCTCTGGCAACTACATCGACACCCTCGGCAACCTCCTCTTCCCCCTCGACCGCTTCCAGCAGACTCTCCCCTTCTCCAACGGCTACGCCCCCGCCAAACGCTACGAGCGATGGGGCATCATCGACCGCGACGGCAACGAAATCGTCCCCTTCGCATTCGAACTCATCACCAACCCCGACCACAACACCATCTTCGCCGGCACCGAACGCGAAATGGCCCTCTTCGTCCTGCCTCCTCGCTCCCCTCGCCGACAGATCTCCCCCGCCACTCCCTTCATCTACCATCCCCTTGCCCCCGTCTCCCAAGGACGCATCGCAGTCCTCCGCGACGAAAAACAAGGCTTCCTCGACCTCCTCGGCAACGAAGTCATCCCCTGCCTCTACGACGAAGTCGGCATCTTCCGCTTCGGTCGCACCCTCGCCCGCAACGGCGACCTCTACGGCATCATCGACACCCTCGGCGACACCATCCTTCCCATCGCCTACCACAACCGCACCAACCAAGGACGCAAATACGCCTACTTCGACTCCCTCGCCCTCGTCGAACTCGACAACCGACTCGGCTTCGTCGACCTCAACGGCCATTTCGTCGTACCACTCATCCTTCAGGCCGCCTACCACTTCTCCGAAGGCTCCGCCGCCGTCTTGCACGACGGCCTCTGGGGCTACATCGACACCACCGGCAACCTCACCCTGCCCCTCATCTTCGACCGCGCCTCTCCATTCCAGCACCGTCGCGCCGACGTCACCTTCCGTGGCCGTCACCTCATCATCGACCCCGACGGCCATTGCATCTCCAACTGCAACGGCATCATCTCCTTCAAATAAAAATCAGATATCACCCAACACTCATAACTCTTAACTCATAACTCTTAACTCAAAAAAAATGACCCACCCCGGAACCGTACTCAAAACACAGAAAGGACAAGTCACCGTCCAGATCACCTCGGTAAGCGCCTGCGCCGCCTGCCAGGCACACTCCCGCTGCGGCTTCGCCGAGTCGAAAACCAAAACCCTCGACATCCCCGAACGCCACTGGAACGAATACCACGAGGGCGAGCAAGTCTCCGTCACCATCGACACCTCCCACGGCCTCCTCGCCGTCCTCATAGCCTACTTCCTGCCGGCCATTCTCCTCCTCGGCGTCATCGTGGGCCTCTCCCTCGCCGGCATCCCCGAGCTGGGCGTCATCCTCTCCTCCTTCGCCGCACTCGCGCTCTATGTAGCCATCCTCGTTCTCTGGCGCAAACACATCGACAACCGATTCACCCTCAAAGTGGAGAAAATTAGAAATTAGAAATCACTAAACACTTAACACTAAACACTTAACACTTAAAATGCTCATCCTCGGCATCGACCCCGGTACACAGATCCTCGGCTACTCCCTCCTCGACACCGACGGCCCCTCACCCAAAATCGTCGTCATGGACGTGCTGTACCTGAAAAAGATACCCGAGTTCAATCTCCGCATACGCCGCATCTTCGAATCCACCGTGCGCCTCATCGACTCCTTCCACCCCGACCACCTGGCCATCGAAGCGCCCTTCTTCGGCAAAAACGTCCAGTCCATGCTCAAGCTCGGCCGCGCCCAGGGCGTGGCCATCGCCGCCGCCATCAGCCGCGACCTCTCCATCACCGAGTACGAACCCTCCGTCATCAAACAGCACATCACCGGCAACGGCAACGCCACCAAGCAGCAGGTAGCCACCATGCTCCAGTCCATCCTCCGCTTCGACGACACCCCCAAATACTTCGACGCCACCGACGCCCTCGCCGTCGCCTACACCTGCCACCTCCACCTCTCCAACCCCGTGGCCAGCATCCAGCAGCAGCTGGCTCCCGCCAAAAAGAAACCACACAAATCCTCAAAAAAACAATGGTCCGAATTCGTCCTCAACAACCCCGACATAGTAAAATGAAAAAAGAAAAACTGGAGCGCCGGAGTCACGCCGGCATAACACTGGCCCTCCTCCTCTCCGCACTCATACTCTCCTCCTGCGGCAACCCTCAGAAACACAAACAGTACGACCCCGCCAAGGTCAACTTCACCGCCTCCGTCAACCCCCTCTTCGACGGACACCTCTACCCCTCCCTCATCCTCGCCCTCAACCAGCAAAGCTCCCCCCTCCCCAATGCCGGCGGAGCCTCCTCCCTCCACTCCCCCATCACCCTCTCCGTCACCGCCCCCTCCAACAACGCCGTCCTCCGCATCGTCGTCGACTCCTCCGACCTCAACTACGTCACCATCCTCCAGGAAATACTCCCCGTCCGCGGACAAACCTACACCTTCCACCCCGCCGTCAAATGGAAATACGACCGCCTGCGCCTCGTTCGACAGCACCGCCCTCTCGACCTCACCCTCACCTGCTACATCAACGACGAAGAAACCGACATCCGCAACCTCCACATCGACATCCGCTCCGTCAACGAATGCCCCCTCTCCTTCCGCCACAACAACCAACCCAACAATAATAATAACAATAACAATAACAACATCGTCGACACACGCTTCCTCTTCGCCGCCTACGTCAACGAGGAGCACCCCCAGATCCCGCAGATCCTCTCCGACGCCCTCTCGCAGGGCATCGTCTCCCGCTTCCAGGGCTACCAGGCCGGCACCAAAGCCGACGTCCAGAAACAGGTCCTCGCCATTTGGCACAACACACTCCTCCGCGGCATCTCCTACTCCTCCATCTCCTGCACCTCCAACCCCTCTCCTACCACCAACGTACAGCACATACGCTTCTTCGACGAAGTATGGAACACCCGCCAGGCCAACTGCATCGACGCCTGCGTCTACTTCGCCTCCATTCTCCGCAAAATAGGCCTCCGCCCCGTCATCTTCGTCGAACCCTGCCACGCCTACCTCGGCTACTACACCGACAAAAAACAAAAAAACATCGCCCTCCTCGAAACCACCGTCACCTCCTGGGTCAACTACCCCGAACTCCTCCGCAACCTCGACCCCGACGGCTACATCCCCGAACAACAACTGCTCAAAATATCCAAATACCTCTCCCCATCCCAAATCGACGACTACAACAACCGCCGCATCACCACCGACCAGCTCCTCATCCTCCTCTCTACCGCCCTCTTCGAAAAAGCCTCCTCCTACAACCTCGAAACCTACAACAACAACCGCCAGCACTTCCAAGACCCCGACGCCATCACCTTCCAGCAACTCGACATCGAAACCCTCCGCCAAACCGTCCAACCCATCATCTGACACCCCCTCCTCCCTTCCACCCACCAAAGACCCACCCAATTCGCCCCTAATTCGGCCGTTCTTATATTGTTCTTATATAGTTTACATATTGTTCTTATATTGTTCCTATATCCAGGATATAAGAACAATATGTAAACAATATGCGAACAATATAAAAACAATATAAGAACGGCCGTATTGGACACCTATTGGGTGGGGGGTCGGTGGCAGTACGGGAATGCAAACTTTGAAAAAAAATTTGGCCATGTCCCAGTTCTTTTGTATTTTTGCATTTTATTTGTGACGTTAACTGGATTTGTAAAAAATAGATATAGAATGAAAAAGATTGTACTGTTGATGGCGATGGTCACGCTGCTGCTGCCTTTGCAGGCCCAGATGGGCGAAAGGCTGCTGAACCGGCGCTACCAGAATGAGATCCGCGATTCGCTGACGCAGGTGATGCTCGAACGTCAGCGCGACATGCAGCGCTATGCCGAGCAGACACTGGTCGCTCTGCCCAACGACGAAAAGCTCTACGACGAAAGCTATATCACCGTCGTGGCAGACCTGATCGACACCTTCTACGACGACGGCCGCATGCGACTGGACCTTGTGTACCGCCTGAGCTACAACTGCAAGCACCTCGAGGGCTGGACGGACGACTACCCCCTGGGGGCGTACGACGTGGACTCGTCGAACTCCTGCCGCGCCATCTGCAACCTCACCCGCGCTTTCATGCAGCACACGCTGGCGGATGTCTTCGAACCCGGCAAAGAGGTCGAAATCATCATCTCCTCCTCCGCCGACGGTACGGAATTCTCCACAACCATACCCTACGACGGCCGCTACGGCGACTTCCGCTATTGCCCGGTGGTCTTCAACGGCGAGCGGCTGAGGCTGTCGGTGGACCGCACAACAGGCATCAACAACAACTGCCAGCTGGCCTACCTCCGCGCCCAGAGCGTTCGCGCCTTCCTCGAGGAGAACATCCCCGCCCTGCGACAGACCCACAACAACTACCGCTACGTAACGCAGTCGTACAAAGACTCCGTCAACACGCACTACTACCGCCGCTCGAGCATCGAGATGCGCATCAACGACGTCTTCCACGAAACCGTGGAACGCATGCAGCGTCAGCGGATGCAGGACGACTTCGTGGATGTGAACATCCCCGTAACGACCCACCGCAGCCCCAACACCTACGTCCTCATCATAGCCAACGAGCACTACAATGCCGAGTTGATTCCCGACGTGCCCTTTGCGCAGAACGACGGCGAAGTGGCAAAAGCCTACTTTGTGAAAGCCCTCGGCGTACCCGAGCGGCAGGTGAAACTGCTCCAGGACGCCACCAAGGCGGACATCGAGCAGGAGGGCATCCACTGGCTTAAGGACCTGGCACATGCCGTTGCCGGCAAGGGCGGTGAACAGGCACAGCCCCTGGCGGAATTCATCATCTACTATGCCGGCCACGGCTTCACCGACCTCGACAACGTGGCCTACCTCCTCCCCAACGGCATCAACACCGAGGACATCGACGCCCTCCAGCCCGGCAAGGGCGGCGGATGCTCCCTCTTCGGATGCAAGAAAAAGAAGAAAGAGGCCGACACCGTCAACTACGACATCGTCCTCAGCAAAAAAGAGACACGCCGCCTGGCCGACCAGTGCCTCTCCATCGATGCGCTGTGCGCAGCCTTCAACACCAAAACCGTACCGGTGAAAAACCTGACGGTCATCATCGACGCCTCCTTCGACGGCAACGGCCGCGACGGCAAACCCATAGTCCGTGCCGACCGCAACAAGGACGAGAAAAAGAAACGCCGCAAAGCCTCGCTCCGCAGCGACGCCGTGGTGCTCCTCGCCGCCGAATACGACAAAACGGCCTTCGCCTTCAACCGCTTCGAGCACGGATTCCTCACCTACTTCCTCCTCAAGGAAGTGAAGGACCAGAAGGACCACTTCTTCCAGCTGGACTACCAGGACATCTACGAAGACGTGGAGCGCAAGCTGAACAAGGAGAGCGCCCTGCAGAACAAGTGGCAGGAGATTTCCGGCATCGCCGGCGGCCGCTACAAAGACGGCTGGCAGCGAATGAAATTCGAAAACAAATAAACAAAAAAAATAAAAAACAACTATGGATAAACTGATCATCACAGCCGCCATCTGCGGCGCCGAAGTCACCAAAGAGCAGAACCCCAATGTGCCCTACACTGTAGAGGAAATCGTGCGCGAAGCCAAGAGCGCCGTCGATGCCGGCGCCGCCATCGTCCACCTCCATGTCCGCGAGGACGACGGCACCCCCACGCAGAACCACAAGCGCTTCCAGGAGTGCACCAAGGCCATCCTCAAAGAGTGCCCCAACGTCATCCTTATCCCCAGCACCGGCGGTGCCGTGGGCATGACCCCCGACGAGCGCCTCGACTCCACCAACACCACCCCCATCCCCGAGATGGCCACGCTGGACTGCGGCACCTGCAACTTCGGCGACGACATCTTCGACAACACCATGCCCACCATGCGTGCCTTCGGCAAGCGCATGATTGAGAAAGGCATCAAGCCCGAATACGAGTGCTTCGAAATGGGCCACCTGGAAACGATAGTGCACATGGCCAAGAAGGGCCAGGTGCCCAGCGCCTTCGGCGTGAACGGTCCCGACGGTACCCCCCTGCCCTTGGTGCCCATGCAGTTCAACTTCGTCCTCGGTGTCCTCGGCTGCGCCAGCGCCACAGTGGACAACCTCGTCTGGATGGTGAAGAACATCCCCGCCGGCAGCACATGGACCGCCACGGGCATCGGCCGCAACGCCTTCACCCTGGCAGCCCCCGCCATCGTCATGGGCGGCAACGTCCGCGTAGGTTTCGAAGACAACCTCTATCTGGAGCGCGGCGTGCTGGCCAAGAGCAACGGCGAACTGGTGGACAAAGTGGTCCGCATGGCCAAGCTGCTCGGCCGCCCCATCGCCACCAGCGACGAGGCCCGCGAGATCCTGAGCCTGAAGAAGAGATAAAGAGAGTTTGCAGTAATGTTGCGTTAAAGTACTGACGTTTTATTTTAACAATGAATAAAAAAATATTTATCGTACTGGCATCGGTGGCCATTGCCTACGGGGCAATGGCCCAAAGCCAGCAGATAAGCGAGGAGGAGTTGCTGCGCAACTTCCGCCAGACGGTGCAGAAACGCGACATCTCAAAGCGCTACCTGGAGAGCTCCATTCCCTTGAGCAGCATGGCTCCCGCCACTAAAGGCGACAATACGAAGAGCCTTCCGGAGGACCGCGTGTGGTTCCCGGGCGAATGGGAGGAGGTGCAGGCCATCTGCGTCACCCCTTACTACAGATATATGGTACCGGGCCACGAAAGTGACTATACATGGATGGCCAACCCACTGGTGAGCGGATACGCCGAATACCGGCAGTACACCTCCGTCGGCTGGCAGCAGCGAGGCATGGGTCCATACCGCCCGATGATGGACACGACGTCGAACTTCGGCGAGGTGTTCTTCTACCTGATGGACGGCATCCAGCTGGGTGGCGCCCAAGCGTGGGTGCGTGTGGAGAACTCGGAAGACTCACTCATCGTACTCCGCACGCTGGCACGCATGAACCTGAGACACGACAACGTGAGGTTCATCGTGGGCCCGGGCAACATGTACTGGTACCGCGACTGCGGCCCCATAGCATTCTACTACGGCGACCAGGACAGCATTGGCATGCTAGACTTCACCTACCATCCCGGACGTGCACTTGACGACTCGCTGCCGTCGCTAATCCATTGGCAGATGGGCATCCCCAACTACCTCACGGACATAAAGTGGGAAGGCGGCAACTGCCTGGTGGACGGAGCGGGCATGGTCATCTCCTCCGACGCCGTCTATAGAAAAAACGCCGACCTCTATGGCCAGCTCACATGGGACGGACAAGACATCAACACCCTCACCTACAAACGAGTAACTCCTCTTTCCCCCGCACAGGTGAAACAGGGGCTGCACGACCTCATCGGTCAGCGCGCCACCTATATCCTGCCCGCCTACCAGTATGACGGCAGCACTGGCCACGTGGACCTCTACGCCGACGCCTATGATGAGAACGGCTTTGTTTTCACCGTGATGCCGAGCAACTACTCCTCGTGGACCGACTACCATATCGGCCAGAATAACATCGACAGCATCTGCTCCTACAAGAGCATCTTCGACCGCGACTACTACACCATGGGCACCCTGCCCTTCCCGTCGACCGACAACGGAGGCAACTTCGCCAGCCAGAATGACTATGACTATTACTCCCGCACCTACTCGAACCACACGTTTGTCAACAATGTCATCCTGCAGCCCTGCTTCTCCCGCGTGGTGAACGGACAGCCCTCGGCTGCCTGGGACCGCGCCAACATCGAGCAAGTGGCCGCCGCCTATCCGGGCTACACCATCTATCCGGTCGACGTGCGTGAGTTCGACGGCAGCGGCGGCGCCATCCACTGCGTCACCAAGCAGATTCCTGCCGACAACCCCATCCGCATCCTGCACAAGAACCTGCACGACACGCTGGCCATCGGCGAAATGACGCAAATTCCCGTCAGCGCCATCATCACCAACAAGAGCGGCATTGCCAATGCCGAGGTGAAATGGCGCGAAGTGGGCAGCACGGGATGGAACATCATTCAACTTACCGCCAACGGCAACCGTTTCTATGGCCAGATGCCTCGTGTGGAGACCACCGTGCCGCAGCACAGCGTGGAGTACTACATCAGCGCCACCAGCAACAATGGCAAGACCATCACCAAGCCGATGACCGCCAACCAGGGAGGCTACTACACCTTCACCTACACCGACGGCGGCACCATCGACAGCACGATGTTCGACTTCGACACCCTGCCGATGCCTGCCGAGAACATAACCTTCACCTTCAGCACCACTTGGACTACCCCGGACAGCGACACGGCTCGTCCGCTGGGTATTGAGACCGTGGAGATGGAGGAGAACTTCGGCCAGTTCTATCCCAATCCCGCCCCCGACGAGGCCAACCTGACCATCGACCTTGGCGACGGACAGACCTACACCGTCAGCATCATCGACAACAGCGGTCGCACTATCCACACCTCCAGCCTGATGGCTGCCGGGCATATCGTTTATACGATCAATGCCGGCCGTCTGGCCTCGGGTGTATACAACGTGGTATTCTCCAACAAGGAGAGCCGCATTGTGCGACGCTTAATCGTGAAGTAAAGACCGGTAGAGCGCAAGCATCTCTTGCGACACCTTTTCAGGGGCGAACTTCAAACGTTGGGTTCGCCCCTTTTCTATTTGTTGCTCACGGAAAGACGAATCGTCAAGCAATCGACGGAGGTGAGAAGCGACGGAATCCACATCGGTCGGTGAAGCATAGAGAGCGGCATCGCCACCTGCTTCGGGCATTGACGAAACATTGCTCGTCACCACTGGAGTGTCACAACAGAGACTCTCCAGCACAGGAATACCGAACCCCTCAAAAACAGACATGTAGACACTGGCGACAGCCCCTCTGTACAATGCCGGAAAATCGGCGAAGGAAGCATTTTCAAGGAACACAACACGGTGTGCGACACCCAAATCCTTCGCCACACGCCGCACCTCCTGCGGATAGCCGCCCCGGGGACGGCCTACAATGACCAAGGCAACATCCTCGGGCAATTGAGCCAATGCCCGTACAGCTGTAGTCTGATTTTTCCTCTCCTCGACCGTACCCACACAAATGACATACCGCTCCGGCAGACCATATTTTTTTTTGACAGGGTCGATTTCGTGCTGCTCAGTGCTCCAAAAGATAGGGTCGCAGGACTGGTAAACAACGCGAATTTTCGCCTCGGAGACCGCCATCATTTCCACCAAGTCGCGCTTAGTTTGTTCGCTGATAGCCACCACCACATCGGCCACACGGCAAGCATGGCGCTGTTTCAAGCGATGGATAAGACGGTCGGCAGGCTTGAAGAACTCCGGATAACGACGCACAATCAAATCGTGCATCGTCACCACACTTTTCATCTTTTTTGGGAAAAACAACGGCAACTCATGACTCAAACCATGAAACAACTCGACACCATCCCTCTTGGCCAACACTCCCGTCCATACACTTCGCCACATTCCTTTCGCCAGTTTCCACACTCCCTGTGGCAAACTCACGGAAACCCCTTTCATGTCATTGAAATAGTCTGTATGACGACCTTTTACCGATGGCGTATATAACACACAATCAACGTTCTCGCCACATGCCACCCCACCAATTACCATACGGCTGTAATTGCCTAATCCACTATTGTTTCTAAATGCCCGTTTGGCGTCATATCCTATCTTCATAGTAGTCGATTTTTTACCGTTCCACTCTGCAAAAATACAAAAAAAAATCCACTTTACCGCTATTTCAAAAAAAAATCGTACTTTTGCAAACTGAAACAAGACTGGAAACCATGCCCGTAAAACGCATACTCATTGACCTCAGCAAGCTCCGACAGCCCATGTGCGGCCTCGGTCAAATTGCCTTGAACTATGGTCGATGGTATGGAGAAAATGCGGCTTCCCTCGCCGACCGGCTCGACATCACTCTTCTCGTTCCCCCAGCCTATGCCGGCGCCTTTGGCAACCAAGTCCACTACCTCCCCGACCGACGCATCTACACGCTATTTCCCTCCCTCATGCCCCATTTTGACCTTTGGCATGCAATCCATCAACGCTCCTCATTCCATCCATCATTGAATGTGAGCCAGTATATTCTCACCATCCATGATGTCAACTTCATCCACGAGAAAGGCCCCCTGAAACAGCGCAAATACATCCGGATTCTCCAGCACAAATGCAATCGTGCATCACGCATTGCATTCATCTCACGTTTTGCCATGAACGATACCTTGCGATTTATCGACCTTCATGACAAACCCACCAATGTAATATATAACGGCGTTGAAGACCTCACCATTGGTCCCCAATCGCAACCCGAAGGATTCTGCACCTCTCGCCCTTTCTTCCTTGCCATTGGTGAAGTCAAGGAAAAGAAACAGCTCCATACACTGTTGCCCATGATGGACCACTTCCCAGGCCATGATCTTATCATTGCCGGCAACGACCATACACCCTATGCCCGCCATCTGCGTACACTCTTGCCCCAGCATTCCAATGTCCATATAATCGGCATTGTCGACGATGCCCAACGCCGATGGCTCTATTCCCATTGCTCTGCCTTGCTCTTTCCATCCATTGCCGAAGGATTTGGGCTTCCAATCATCGAAGCCATGCAGTGGGGCAAACCAGTCTTCTGCTCCGACAAAACGTCACTGCCCGAGATTGGCTCCACCCATGCACATTACTTCACCTCCTCCGACCCCGACAACATGGCAGATCTCGTAGCCAAAGGGCTCGCCGCCTACAACCAACAAAAAGCCGCTGTCGCAAAATCTTATGCAGCCGGCTTCTCTTACGAAAAACATTTTATGCAATATCTCGACCTCTATCTTTCTTAAAGGGCCGGGACAAAAAAAAACTATTCGGTCAACTTCTCGTATAGTTCGAAATACTGGTCTATCACCCGCTGGCTCATCTCATACGGGTTCTTCTCGCCAATCACAATTACACGATGTTCATTCACCCCTGCTGCCAACAAGCCATCCCTCACCTCATCACTTACTGCCACCACCACATCCGAAGCCTTCCAGGCATATCTCATTCTGCGTTTCCACAGCAGACTGTCCATCATGGACGTCTGATGATGTTCTTCCAACCCAAAACACGTCACCACCGTCTTCACCGAACGACCGATACCGTACGGCAACTCCTCGTTCAACCCATGGAAAACCTTCACCCTCTCGTCCTTCAGCCATTGGTTCAACCCATAGCGCATCCACGCTGCAGGCATCAATTTCGCCCCCCCCTCCGGCACAAAGGTACTCACATTCGCATAACTCGTATAATACGTTCTATATGCACTCTTGATACGTGAAGAAAAAAGCAGTGCTCTATAGTCGGAGACATGGCGACTCGCAAGCCCTTCTATCAGAGCGCGGCTCCAATCCCCAAGTTCCGCTCCGTTGCGGAACACATTGTTAGCGTCGTATCCTACAAGCATATCTTTACAATCTATTCTATGATGCTCAAAAATTTTTGCAAAGATACAAAAAAAATGTGTACCTTTGCAAAAAAATTTGCATCGTAAACTAAATCAAACAATCAAAGCAACACATTATGCCACACAGGACTCCTGACACCCCCGGCCTTTTCGACCATTTAAGCCTCTCTCAAAAAGAGACCCTCTATAGGCAAGCCTCACAGCTCTTCTCCGAAAACAAGCAGGCACTCTTCGACCGTCTCGCTCCTCTCCGCACGCGACATATTGCCGTCGTTCTCGAGGACATCTATCAATCACACAACGCTTCTGCCGTCCTGCGCTCATGCGACTGCTTCGGCGTCCAGGACGTCCACGTCATTGAGGCCAACAACCCCTTCAACCCCGCCGGCGACGTCGCAGTAGGCTCCTCCAAGTGGGTCGACTACTACTCCTACCCCGACACACCCTCCGCCTACGCCCGTCTGCGCTCCCTCGGCTATCGCATCGTTGCCACCACCCCCCACACCAATGACACCCTCATCAACGACCTCGACATTTCACAGCCCACAGCCCTCGTCTTCGGCACAGAACTCACGGGTCTCACCCCTCAAGCAATCGAGATGGCCGACGCCTACGTAAAAATACCCATGTTTGGATTCACGGAAAGTTTCAACATCTCTGTCTGCGCAGCCCTCTCCCTCTTCGCCCTCACCTCCCGACTCCGCGACTCCAATATAGCCTGGCAACTTTCCCCGGAACAAATCCTTGACCTAAAACTACATTGGTCCACTCAGGCCATCCGAGACGGGGAACAAGTACTCCAACACCTTCTTGAAAACCTGCAATAATATTTTTTTTAATGGACTTCGGGCAATTCCATATTTTTTTGTATCTTTGCCGATTGTAGCAAAACATATAGAAACAATATAAAAAATTAGATATGAAAAAGATAGCACTTATCGCAGCCGCACTCCTCCTCTCCCAGGGCGCCGTTTTCGCCCAGAAAAAGGTTGCCGAGAAGGACGTCAAAGTCTCCTATGTAAAGGATTTCCAACGCCAGGTCAAGGAGCCCACCAATGTCGAATGGTATCAGATTGACGAAAACACCTTTAAAGTCACTTACCGAGACTACGAGAAATCGCGCCAAGCAATGGTATTCTCGAACAAAGGCATGGAGACCCACTACATCATCGAGGACCACTATCCACAATCCATCACCTCCTACATCAAGGCCAACTACCCCAAATACACCATTGAGATGCTTTGGGTCCGCAAAGCCCGCAACAAAATGACCTATCAATCGCACATCGTTTTGAAAAAAGGCTTCCTCTGGTGGAAGAAAGTCAAAGACGAAAAGGTCCTCAACTTCGAGGTCGACGGCAAATTCATCTCCGCCGAATAACCCCCTAAAAGCCATCAAGAAACAATCGTGAGGTGCACAACATGCACCACTTAAAGACAGAGCCGAGGGTTGCCCGTTTGGGCGACCCTCGGCTCTTTTTTTTGACGTAGACCACAGGGGCGGCGAACGCCGATGAAGCTTCACTTCAGGTTGTCGCGGAAGAACAGCTCCAGCTTGTCGTAGGGGATCACGCCGGCCTGGTCGTCGTAGAGGTCCACGTGGCTGGCACCGGGGATGATCAAGATCTCTTTGTTGCCGACGGTCACGCTCTTGCCGTCGCATTTCTTGCCTGTCATCTTCTCGAAGGCGTACTCGCCGAAATAGCGGCCGTGGTCCCTCTCTCCGTGGACGAAGGGTCGAAGGCCATCGCTACGAAGCCGCGCTCCGCCATCTGCCGGGCGTAGAGGTCCCTGCCCCTTCACGGCGCCGAAAGGGCCGCTGACGGCGATGGCCGCCAGCTTGCCTGTCGCGTCCTTGGGAATGTACATGTCGGCAGCCAGCCCCATGCCGAAACCCTTATGGAAAGTCACCTTGCGGTGCTCCACCCTGTCGCTGAGCGGGAAATGATCAACCCTTTATCCTTACTCAACAGCAAATGTGACGCTGACCGTGCCGCTGCCGAGGGCCTGCTCGAGGCCATCGGGGTCGGCGATGTGGCCGATGCGCGAGTAGCTGTAGGAGGTACTGAAGGTCTCGTAGAAGAGCACGATGCAGTCGTCACCATAGAGCATGATGTCGCCGGCGTGGATGGTGCCGACGCTGGTGCGATTGGTGGGCAACGACTGGCCGAGGTAGTGGTATTTCTCGTTGCCGTGCAGGTCGCGCATCTCGAGCGTCAGGGGCAGCAGGGATCGGAAGGCCTCGGCGGTGCTGTTCTGCTCCAGCGTGGCGCTGAAGGTGCGGTCACCCACGGTGACGGTGATATTGCCCAACTGAGTAGTGGAGGGCGTGACGGGTTCGTCATCAGGTGTACAAGCCATTGCAAAAAGCATCATTATCGCAGTTAATAATCTCATTATGTGTTTCATTATATACTATGTTCATCAAAAGGTTTCGACTGCAAAATTACAACTTTTTTCCGACACGCATCACTGTCACTTACCATTTGGTGAGCAATCATCGCTCCATCAATTCCTGCCTATACCCCTTTCCCCACTCCTGCATGGCAAAGACGACGTTGAAAAGCAGCACACCCTGTCGGGTGATGTGATATTCCGCACGATTGATGTATCCGAAACGGTCTATCCGTTCAACCAGTCGAAGCTCCGTCAGTCGAGCCAATCCACTGGCCAGCATTTTCTCGGTAATCTCATATAAAAAGACCTTCAGCTCCGAGAAACGAGTATGTCCACGCGCCACGCCAGTCAATATTTCCACCATCCGGAACCCGAGGTGCACCAGGGCCGCGAGCTCCCCAAGGAGAGCCACTACGTCTTCACCAACGCCGACGGCTCGCGTGCCGAGTTCGACGTTGAATGGGAGGACCAGCTGGAGTTCTGGGACATGTATGAGATGGCCGGCGAAGAGCTGAAGCGCCGCTACGATGCCATTGGCATGCGCATGCAGTACTGCCGCTACTACGCCAAGGGCGGAGTCCGCTTCACCCCCGCCGGCGGCCAGACCCGCGAAGCCCACGGCGACATGATCTACGAATACGCCTACATGGGCATGCCCGACCCCGCCGC
>OCVV011090837.1_pt1 | contig 23641 bp, 21 predicted proteins | sample 1539721 | NCBI WGS metagenome assembly OCVV01 (sample SAMN02144230, study PRJEB22623) | gut metagenome | biome: sheep rumen | host: Ovis aries | place: New Zealand
CCTACGTTCAAACTCCTTAGTCTTTGGACCGGTTGTAATCCAACCGCTCAAGATGGCCTCGGAAGCCAATTTAGCCTCAGCCTCCGACATGTCAGGAGGCGAGAAAGGAATGTTTCTCAGTTTCATATTCATGAAAATATTATTGTGTAGTAAATTCAAAAAAGCCCCCACTTTATAGCAACATAAAGCAGAGGGCATAGCAAAACGCCATGCCTCAAACCTCATACGCTCAGCAAATAAGCCTTACGTACAATAGGCTATCTATCCGCGATAACCGATTTGATTATATCAACGTATTTCCTTGTGCCGACCTCCTTGGTCAGGTTGTTCAGGATAAACTGACGTGCATTAGCACCCATCTCTTTGCAACGGGCAGGATTTTCCTGCAATGCCCTTATTGCATCAACAAACTCCTGTACATTTCCTGCATGAGAAAACACACCACAATTGTTATTCTCTATTATCTCCTTCAGTTCACCCTCATCAAAATTTGCAACGACCGGTCTGCCACAAGACATAATAGTCCATGTCTTTGACGGCATGGCACTGCCTCCCAACCCTGCCTTGCAGGAAACAATACACGCATCACCAATACTGTACACCTGACTTACACGCTCAAAAGGTTGCAATGGTAACAGATGTACATTACGCAAGTTCTCACCTGCAATCCGTTTACGTATCTCCTCTTCTAACCCGCCAGAACCAAATACCGCAAACTGCACCCCAGGTAATTGTTTGGCACCATCCAACATAATGCCAATGTTTTGGGCATTGCCCAAGTTCCCCGCATAAACGACCGTAAACCTGTAACGGGCCAGTCCAAACTCTTCAAACAGAGGATTATCTTCTTTAGCAACCGGACAAACAGCTTTTTCATCCACCCAGTTATACACCACCTCAATCTTTTCAGCAGGCACACCACGTGCCACCATACTGCGTTTGATATCGTTGGAGATAGCAATAATCCTGTCCGAATTGCGAAATGTCACATTCGACACCCACATACCTATTTTCCATAGTAAGCCTCCTTGTTTTGCCAGTCCTGTTCCACTAAGCGTTTCAGGGAACAAGTCCTGCGCATTATATACTACAGGCTTCTTTCTGAATAATCGCACCAAAGGCAACTTCAATCCTTGGATAGGAGGTGTACTGTCAATAAAGGCCACATCATACTCCTTCCAGAGCATATAATGCAACTGCACTATTTCGCAGAACAGATAGCGCAAGGCACGCAACACAGGATTCTTCCCTTCCCCGTACATCCGGAAACGGTGTACCTGCACCATCCCGTCACGAAGAACTTCATCCCTTTTCCAAGTTGCTCCTGGTGACACGTTTCGTGTTGGAGTAGGAACAGTAATTAACGACTCTATTCCCTGCCGTGCTGCCTCTTCCGTCATATCATCAATGACAAACAGACCTGCACACTGCTCAGGATGGTAATAGGAAAACGGTATCAGTATCCTCATTCTGTAATAATCCTAACCACAGTAATCAGTTTCTCAGCCTTGGCAATGGCTGCCTGTGCAGTACTGGCCGTCACAATCACATGACCACACCGATCAAGGCTTGACTTCACCTCGCGAACCACATCACATGGCTTTACATATATCTCAGCATCATACACATCGGGGCGTTCCAACAGGTCTTCACCCTCAATGGCTTTAACAACTCCAGACTTGGGCGTAAAATAGCGAATAGCCACACCCTGTGGCTTGGTAACAGGCTCCAGGCACGGTTCCTCACCCAATGCCACATTGATGGCAGCAGCCACCATGTCAATACCCGTACTCAGATGCGTCAACTCTGTAGAAATAAAATCACCGCCCAAACGAGCACCTATCTCCATTATGTACGGTTTGCCGTCTTGGACCTTCACCTCCGCATGTGCAGCACAGTCATTCAGTTGCAGGGCTTTCACTCCCTTGACCGCAGCATCTTTTACTGCATCCACAATCTCCGCAGGAAAAAGCGAAGGCTGGTTGTGTCCCAACTCCACAAAGTATGGAGCTTCGGTTGTTTTCTTATCGGTCACTTGCAACACGTTCACCCTATTGTGTGAGACTATGATTTCCACACTGAACTCGGGCCCTTCCACAAACTGCTCAATCATAACCGATTTGTCACGGCTCTCATCCCTGGAACGCTCAAACAGCGCAGCAAACTCTTCAAACGAAAGTCCCTGCTCTATCTCCGCAATACCACGGCTACCACTGTTTCGCGATGGTTTCAAGATTGCCTTGCCGCCTATCGAGAGGAACAACTTGTACCCTTCCTCAACATCATCCGTACAATACGATTTCGGGCTTGGGGCTCCGTATGACTCAAATGCCTCACGCATCAAGTGCTTGTTGGTTGCTCTTATAGCTATCTCTTTGGAGATACCACACAAATGCAACTCATCATTGATACGCCCCATCACATTCATGGCCACCTCCGAACAGGGATGTATCACACCATCCACCTGCTCCTCCTTGGCAATAGCCAACAGTTTCTCCTCGTTTATTAACCCACCAGGTACAATGGCCTTATCTGCCAATGCCATACCCGGGGCATCGGGATCGTCATCTACAGCAATGACATACACGCCCATTTCACGGGCTTTCTTTATTACTGGGATCTGAAGCAGACCCGCAGCAAGAACCATCAGTTTTTTCACGTATTATTTACAAGTTGCAAGGACAATCGAGGCAATATCCTCTATGTCATCATAATTATATCTTTGATCAATAGGAATCGACAGCATCTCGTCAGCCATTCTCGCAGAAACAGGGCAAATATCCCTTGCCACATCCGCTATAGGCCATAGAACTGGCGCATACACACCCTTTTGCGCCAGGTTCTTCTGCACCTCATCACGATTCTTTACAAGGATAGGCAGAGAGAATGGTGCACCATCAAAGCTACGTTCCAATCCATGAACCATTTCCACTTTTCCATTCAGTAGCCCCCACAGATGCTTCATATTCTCCCTACGAGCGTAAGCAATCATTTCCCCGTTCACCGTTTTCAGCATCGCTTCTCCAGTCTTGGAAATACGGTGTACGCCCGAGAAATTATCCAACTCGCCTTCCTGGCGGCGCAATTCCGGAAAGAAAACATTCTTTTCATCTGCCCTCTGCGAATAGACATACTGCGCTTTCAACTTCTGGCAGTCACGTCTGTAGTTTACGAATTCCGTATCACCCACCTCAATGTATTTCTCATCAAGAGCTGTGTGACTGATAATCACCGCCCCGTCACTCACACCTATTGACTTACGGATACTTGTCACATAATAGTCAATCTGTGGGTCATAGATGCCAGCAAGCGAGAATGTGCAGTGTGAAAAATCCTCTATTACCTTACATATCGGATTACTCTTCTTGATACAGTCAACTGCCTTTTTTGTAAAAGCAGAGCCATAGAAGTTCATAGTCAAAACAGCCTGAGGGCATTCTGTTGTAAGAACATGAGCGAGATAATCCAGGTTCACTGTCAAGTCTTCATTCAACCGGTAATAAACAACCTTCCAACCCGCTTTCTCGAATGGATCCACCATAGAGTGACAGCAATAGGCAGGCATCAGCACGATAGGTTCTTGCCTATTACCTTTGACATTAAGGGCGACGAGGTGCAGAGCCTCGCGACCTGAGCGTATCCAGGTGCAGTGACCAAATGACTTGAAAGTATCAAAATAGCCATCCGGCAGTATTACCGCAGGATGCTCACTACCATACTCTCTCATTTCCTACTTTCGTCAATGTTGATGTTTTCACGGAACAGCACCGTTTTGATGGTCTTGAAGAAAATCTTCACATCAAGCCAAAAGGAAATATGCTCCGCGTAATACACATCATTCTTCAGTTTCACCAAGCCATCCACACTATTGCGGAAGTATGCCTGATTATAGCCTGTAATACCAGGCTTTACGGTCAGGATTACACGCTCGTGTTCGTTATATTTTTCCAACCAGTCCAGCGGATCAGGGCGGATGCCTATCAGGCTCATTTCACCTGTAAGAACATTCAAAAATTGAGGAATCTCATCAAGGCTGGTTTTGCGTAAGAATTTACCCACTTTAGTCACACGCGGGTCATCATCACCATTGTAGGTACTGCCGTCTTCCAGTCGGATGTCGGGAGCGTTTACCTTCATACTGCGGAATTTTAACATTCCAAATGGTTTCCCTTTGTATCCAATCCGTTTACCCGCATAGAAGATGGGTCCTTTATCATCAAACCAGATAAAAGGAGCGACAACAACTATGACAAGTAGCACAAATGGAAGAGCGAGCAATGCAATAATCAAGTCAAATACTCGCTTAAAGAAATGTATGTACATACGCTATAATTACTTATTAAGTATTGCGGAATAAATATCCAGATATTTTTGATAGCTAACTTTCTCATCATACTCCAAGCTATGCTTGCGGCAAGCTTTGGAATATGATTCTTTCGTTTTAGAACAAACCTCTTTTATAGCTGATAATACTGCATCTACATCACCCGTCGGAACAACCTTTCCAGTTTCGGGAGTAATCAACTCCGGTTGTGCTGTGTTGTCATAGACGATAGCGGGAGTACCACAAGCCATGGCTTCAACGATAGTAAGCCCAAAAGTCTCTTCATATGAAAGACTCAACAATACATCCGCTGCAGAATAATAGGCAGCAAGCTCTTTTGCTCCATTGGTGCGCTTCACTCCAATAATGCGCTTCGGAAGAGATTTCTGCTCTTTTTCCGTGAGCCCCACCAGCATCAGCTGATATTGCACTGGAAGTTTTTCAGCCAATTTGATATAATCATAAAGTCCTTTACGTTCATCCAACCCAATAGCCACTGCCATAAGAAGCTTCTTCCCTTGTAGCCCGTATTGTTCTTTGATGTTAGAAAATTCCGGAACAAACACATCCGTCTTTATGCCGTTTGGAACAACAATTACAGGATACTTCTTAAGGAAAGAGGCTTCTGCTATCCCTTTCAACCAGTTTGATACAGTAGTAATCTGCATCACAGGCATTGACGTGAACAGTCTTTTCTTTAGAGAATAATTCCGTTCAGAACGGTCAAGCAAATAGGTTGCCGGGAACGTCCTCTTTTGCTGGCAATGATTACATCCCGTTTGCCATTTCAGGCAATTTGTGCGCATAAAATGCGTGCAATGACCTGTCATTGCCCAGCAATCGTGCAGTGTCCAAACCACAGGGATATTGTGTTCCTTCAGATACGTAAACAGCAGCGGATAGTTGATAAAACAACCGTGAATGTTATGGATATGCACCAAATCCGGTTTTATGTCATCCAGTTTTTTCAAGAATCGTTTTGTAGCGCAACGAGACCCCAAACCCTGTGCATCAAAGAGCGTGCTTTCCACATAGTGAAGCATCTCTTCAAATTTAGATGTAACTTGTATGGATTTCAGTTCGCTGGCATTTTGATACCTTGCTCCATGTGCAACATAGACTTCCCATCCATTGGAAAGTGCCAGTTTACCTACACCCTCAACAATCTTACCTGTTGAGCCCCAGTTTAAGGCTACGTTGATTATTAAGAATCTTTTCTTTTTCATCTCTTCAACATAATCTTAATCCTATATCGCCACTCGTTTGGAATATAGTTTTTCAACGAATCTATAAATCTTGACTTCAAAGAGAGGTCGTATGGAATCGCCTCAAATCCTTTCTCATTCAATCTCTGATAAACAACATCTCTAATTGGCTTTCTATTAGTTGGTTGTCTCAGATTACCATTATAATTAATAATATCACTTGGCTCAACCTCTGTAGCATCAATTCTAAATTCAATAGCAGCCCATAGTGTTTGTCCCTTTTTATTGTTCAACAATGCACAAGAAACGCCTCGGATATCAAACAACTCAGGATGAGTCTTCTCAATCCCCCAGAAATCACCTATTGTAATATCACCAGGCCTTTGACGTTGGGAATAAGGACATGTATAGCAACTCTCCCTATACGTATTCCCTTCAAGAAAGTTATAGTAGTATGGATCGAGCGAAGCTATCTTTAAGTACTCTTTATTTTGTGTTTTAATGCTTAAAGTCAACGACCATTGATGCCTTTTTTTACTTCTGAATTCAACGCTACTTATCTCGCCATATTTATCAGTTAGCCATTTAAGGTAAGCTCCATATAATTTACGACTTGGTACACCATGACAAATGATATCTACACAATAAAGATTCAGATAATCCTTTGAAAGGAAGTTCTTTAGTCCTGCCACTTGGCATGGAACTCCAGTAAATAGAACTATCACCCCTTTATCAAGATACTCTTTAGTTTGGGTATAGATGTTTCCTATACTGCTTTGCACGTATTTCGACCCTCTCAGTGTCTTTGCCTCTCCCAATGAAGTTGCTATTACATGGCGGGGCATCAACGAATCATCAATTCCACAACCACAAACAACTCCATTCTGGTCAAAAACATATTTTGCCATTTCATAGAACAGACCTCCTGACGAGCATTCTTTTAAGTCAGCTTCTGAAGTTGTTTTTGCCGCATAGACTTTTTGCGCCCCTTGGTTAATATTAATTGTATGAATAGGGCATACTTTTAGACATTTTCCACAATTGACACATTTATCTTGGTCAACATGCGGCTGCAAAAAGCCCTCATCGTCTTCCTTGAAGGCTATTGCATGTTTATGACAGGACTGTTCACAAGCCCTACAACCACAGCAAGCTTTCCCTATGATTGAAATATTGTCCATACACTGTCTGTTATTTCACGCCACTTAATGCATTCTTTAAGTATTCGAATGACTTATCCCGTTCTACTTCTATTCGAGGATTGACCACCTGATAGTCAATAGGTGTAGTCAAAGCATTCAGACCCTCTTCTACTGTTCCAACGAGCCTTGTTTCTAACAATCCTGCCACACGAAGAATACTCTCAATTCTTGAATTGTAACGTGGAGCTTTCACTACGATTACCTGTCTATTCAAGTTCAGTGAGAATGCAGTCCCGTGGAAGGAATCTGTAACCACATAGTCTGCATTTGCAATGTGGTTAACGAAGTCTTCTGCCGTATTGCCAAAGCGGTTCTTTGCACCCTTGATGAAGTCAAAGGTGTCAGCAAAGTTGATGATTCGCAAACCTTTTTCCTTGGCAATCGCTTTGGCAACTTCTTTAATCAGACCATTGCGATTCAGATTATACACAAAAACATACCCAGGTTTAGGGGCTTTCTTCACCGATGCGAACTTCCTCCATTCATCTCCTCTTAGCAAGAGTGTTGGATCAACTACATGAACACCATTATCAAACCCAAAGCGTTGCAAAATCTTCAGACCATCATCCTCACGAACAGAAATATAATCATACTTGGCAATATATTCCTTGATTATTCTTTCTTCATCATCTGTGAAGGTGTTCTTACCAAAGCTACCTGCGTAGGCAATACGTTTTTTACCCTCTGGAGCAAAGCCAAGATAGTATGCTTTCAGATCCTCTGGTGGGTTGTTGTTCTGCGTGTTCCACACCTGGTCGCTTCCACTCAGATAGGCGTCAGCCACAGGGATATCAGCCATTATCTCCTGATAACTATGATAGCGTTTCGGGGAGAGATGGATATATTTCCGTAGGAATCTGCTTACATCGTGATACTCTATAAGGTTTACTGCAAAAAGTGGAGGTAACTTGATGAGTTTCTTCCATGCCGGTACGTCATTCTTGGGCCAACATCCCCTTTTAAAAGAAATACCATCCGGCACGAAGTCCAGCACCTCTGATTCGTGACCTAATTTCTCAATGGCTGTCTGTGTTGCATAGGTCTGCAACATAGAACCAAAATTGGTGATACGATGTAATGTGATGATTTCTACTTTCATCGGTTATTTTATTATTTTGAAATGCTACATGGTCCTTCTTGAATGGGATTCTCTTCCCCATTCTGGATAGAGTCTATTAACTTAATTAGATTTTCAGCTGCTTTTTTGGGTGTCCAATTTTCCGACATTGTTCTATAAGCCGCTATTCCTAACTGTTCTCTATAAGACTCGGATTCCATAAGCGGAACCAGACAATTAACCAAAGAATCAACGGAACCCTGCTTATAAATTAGTCCATTTTCTTTGTCTTTAATCAAAAAGGGAACCGCACCTATTTCGGAATTGGCTACCACAGCACAAGCACAACTCATGGACTCGTTCAGAACAGCACCCCATCCTTCTTCATGATTGGAGGTAAATAGGAAAACTTCGCTTTCCTCCATATATTTGCGAACTTCATCCGTGAATTTTATACCCAATATATGAACGCAATCATTCATTTGAAGTTGGTTTACAAGATTGCGAACCATCGGGGCTATAGGCCCATCACCAACAATGTTAAAATCAAATGAATATCCAGCAGCTTTAAGCTTATGAAGTGCTAAAATTGCAGTTTCGGGATGCTTTAACTTTATCAGGCGACCAACCCACAATATAGACACTTTATTACCATTCGGTCTTGCCTCTTTCTTATTCTTCCACAATGAAACTGGATCAATCATTTTTACTTCTGTGAAATACCCCCACTTATAACAGCAATTCTTGTAAAAACCGAGCAGATTATAGTCCCTTGCCGTAGCAGCACTACTGCACAACATATATGCTTTCCGGGTTTGTAAGCAACGCAACCAATGGATAGGTGCTTTTAAGTAACGGCTTCTCGTTTTAAAAAGTCTTTCCGAACATCGAAATGTTAATTTTCCTTGTTTTAACCGTTGGCGGAGAAGAGTTATTGGCTCTGAAGCACCTGCCAAAACTACGTCAGCGGAGTCTATCACTTTCTGCGCTTTCCCTCTTTGCTTCTCATCTGTATAATCAATAAGATAGTCAGCCTTCATCCCATTGAATCCCATACTTTTGCGCCAATCGCTCACACGACTGGTCGCAACATAATGGAATTTCCCGTCAGTCAACTCATAAAGAGCATCACAAATCGGTTTATTGTGATGATTAAGATATGTTGATATAAAACAAAGTGAAGTCATAAATAAAGATTTGAATCTTAAACAATTTTACTATTTTCCTCAAACATTCTTATTTTAGCGTACTTTTAGGTACAGAATTTACTTTATCCCATCCTTTGTACACTAAGAGTGGCAGATATAGGCAAAGATAACTTGCTGTATATATACCTCCTCCAGCCATTAACAGGACACAAGAAACAGCAAGCACCTTTTGAAACATTTGTCCCTTCAATAATGGAGATAGAAACAGCAGCAGTACAAGGGACAATCCTATGTAGCCAGTACAGAAGAGTATCTCAGCAAAACTGCTATAATAAATATGGTCGTCATAATTACCGAAACCCGTTCCAAAGAACTTATACGTTTCCGACAATTGTTCAAAAAGTAGATAACCTTGTTGGCGAGCATCAACGGCACTCATTCCTTCTGTTTTTGTAACTCGATTTATAGTAGAATTAAAATCAAAATTATATAACAGAAGAACAAGAGCACAAAGAAATATAAATATACTTTTGAAATTTAGTTTTTTGGCGGAACGCAAGAACCATATACCCCAACATGCCGCTAGAACTGTTAAGCCCTGACCTGATGTCGTAAACAATATACCCAAAGTAACAAATAATGCCTCACGAAATAGTTTTTTATTCATCATGTCATCAGATGATGATTTACAGAATAACACATAGCACAAATAAGGAACCATGAAATAGCTCGCGTGTGATGGCTCTGCAAAAATTGAAGGCGGACGATACATCGATTCATATTCGCTTAGAGCAGAGGTTAGAGCAAGATCTCTATTGATATCACCAATAACATTTATAAGTTTAACACCTGATAACCGAAAAACCAAAGCCTGCAACATGGCATAACCTGCCACAAACAATGTAAGTCCTCGCAATAATCTCAGATATTTCTCCGGAACGAAATGATTAGAAAATCCAAATCCCATCATGATGACCATAACAACAACAAACCTACCCACTCGAGTAATAACACTTGTTATACTTGAGTAATTTGTAGTTCCTATGACCAAATTAACACCTGTACAAACCACAGAGTATAGAAGTAGGACTATCAGAGCTGACGACATGCCGCTATAATGTTTTCGATTTCCACTAAGAAAAGAAAAAGATAACAACACGACTAACGCAGTTCCCCAGTCAACACCTGGCACAGGCGACCTATATATATATAACAACGGCATATATACACATAGGAAATTATATATATTTGTTGAATTAAGCCACTTCATCTATTTCTTGATTTAGAAGTGTCATCATAATGCGATGGAAGCACTATGAAAGGAGATTACTTTTTTACAAGATAGTATTGAGTTAATTATGAATTTTGATTAAAATCGTCCAAATAATTTTTTACAATTTTTGCGGGGATGCCAGCGACTCTCACATAGTCTGGTGTGTCATGAGTTAGAAGTCCATATGCCGCCACATGGCTCATTTTACCTAATGTTTTTCCAGGTAAGACCATCGCCATCGTCCCCACTAAAGCACCTTCCTTAACAACCACATCTGCCGCTAAACCTTTTCCAGAAACACATGGACCTTTTGCAGAATACACATGATATCCTGTAGCAATAATCGCTCTACTTGCAATCTTACAATAGTTCTCTAACACAACTTTACTGCCTGCAGAACCATATATAAGAGCTTCGTGTCCAATAAAAACATTATCGCCAATTATTAATTCATAGTCTCCCAGGAACTTAGCAGAAGACATGATATGAACATTTTTTCCCACAGTAGCACCAGCCCATCGCAGTGTTGCAACTTTGAGCTTATGACATTTGGATGGTGGCAAAAGTTTCCAAATGAACGAAATTAAAAACAATCTGGATGGTTTTAAATTTTTACTTTTCATTTTACTGTTTTATTAGTTATTGTTATACTACTATTGCACAAAAATAATTTAAACTTGATTGAATAAGCACTTCCACAATTTCTTATTTGTTGCCTGTTCTGAATAATCATTCAAATCAAACGTATAATTCACAGACAAACTATTTGAATTGCATAGGAGTGTAAGAACACGTTCTATTTCATCTCGTTTGTTTTCAACAAAAATAATTCCTTTCTGATTCTTTAGCTTCTCATAAAAATAAGTGTTACGTTTATCATACACAAAAAGAATTGGCTTGTTCTGCGCCATCACTTCAAAAATCTTACTCGGAACTTGATATCCATAAAAATTGTCTACAAACAATATGATATCATACTGACTATATAGCTGCAAAACCTGTTTATGAGGAATAACGTCGTGCCAATTGATGTTATCAGAATCTTTAGACTTATAACCAGAATTTGAGAACACATCTATACCTACAAAGCCATGAAGTCTATCAATAGCAGGCTGTATTTCCTCAAAATCTCTATAATTTGCATATAGACTTCCTACATAAATCATTCGTATAGGGTTACGTAATGGGAAACTTTTATGTACATCTTTAACATAAGAAGAAACATTCATTGCTGGCGAAACAAACGTGATTTTTTTAGGATTGATTCCCATCTCATCCGTCATTATTTGGATTGTTGGTTCGTTCATAATGACTACATGTGTTGCTGCCATTAAAGCAGTCTGTTCTAACCGAAAGTTCGCTCGATTATCACTTCCTAAATTTATAGCATTTTTGTACAGGGGGTCACTAATATCAATAACAGTCGGAACATTTTTAACCAAATATGGAATTATAAGATAGAAGGCCCATGGATGAATACAGACAAGACACGTGTCATATTCTTTAATTTTGATTAACTTTTCCGCTGATACCATTGTCATCGCTGCCAGACCTACCCGTCTAACATATGATGCCATACTCTGTGCCTTTAACAAGTATAAATACCTAAAGAACAAAGTAAAGAACCATTTAAGGAATACTAATGAAACCTGCATCTTCGATTGATAATAGTGGGCATCAACAGGTAACGAGTCTTCTTTTTCATACCCAAGAATATCTATCAGCCCTCCCTTTCCTAATATATAGTGGGCTAAACTCTGACGGCGAAGGACATTAGGTCCTGGGCCCGTAAAACAACGAGCAATTATCAATATTTTCTTTCCCATAATAGACAATCTAATTCTATTTAATAACAATGACCATTGCAATAAATAAACTTATACCTAATATCTTAGTTTTCCATGTTTATAGAAAAGGCTATCACTCATGCTGAATATGTTGGTGCGTTTTTATCAAGTCGAGGACTGATACTTCTTTTCCAAACCATCTCCATCAAAGTAAATGGCTTCAGCATACAAGTTAAGAACATTCCATGCTTCTTTTTGAATGTTACTAGTTGCCCCATCTTTGAATAATAGCGAATATATTGACTTATCAATTCATGATACTTGCCATTAGTATATTCATCAAAACCTTCGAGAATAGGAACTTTTTTTAAGAAAGATTCATCTGCCCTATGGGAGTATGTGTTACTCATAGAAGTAGCGCTTTCTGTTTTTCGGTAAACAGCCATTACAGACTTCATTCCCCACACTTTGCCACTAGCAGCACAATGTAACGTTAAATGCCAATCGCCACTAATTATCTTTCCATTGACTGGATACCGTGGCATGATTGAAGCTCTATACAATATCCCCGGAGTTGGGCAGACCCATCTGTCCAGCATTTCTGATAACCGTATCTCACGGTCCTCTCCTATCTGATTAAAAACATACGCAGGTTTATCTAAATGCTCATACGATACTAATGCATTCGTGAAACACATTGAATATTCTGGATTCGATTCCATAAACTCTACCTGACGTTGCAGTTTTATTGGATGCATCCAATAATCATCACCCTCACACAAAGAGTGATATTTGGCCTTATCATACCATTCTGCGATATAATCAAAACGTTTTTTCCCTTGACCGGTCTGATAATGATTCTCTGATAGCAGCAATATGACAAATGTTGAGTTCCTATTTCCACACAGAGGTGCTTCCATCAACAACCCGTAGGGCATTTCACGCCATAACTCGCCACTTGTAACGTCAAGGTTCTTTACGGCCCAACTTTTAATGACATCTTGCTCTCCATCTGTAGAGGCATCATCAACAATAATATTTACCACAGGAAAATCGGTTTCCTGCATGGCAAAACCACGTAACGCATCTTCTATATAATGCGCGTGGTTGTACGTAAAGCACCTTACGGCAACTGTATATTTATACTCCATCACTTTCGTCTAATTTTGTTAACATATCCAACAATAATTTCTTTAACCTCTACATACTCTTCCAACTTAGCTTTCTCACATACCAAGAAGAATACTGCCACCCCTACCGCTATCTGCAAAGGAAGTACAACCCAATAGCTTAATGGCAGATATTTCAGGAAATACACTGCTACTGCTACAAACAAAGCCACTCCATAACTTGGAGCAATATCCTTCAATTGCATCCACGAGGTGTAACCAAGTTTCTTTCCCGTATAATATGTGTTTAGAAAAAAACTAATAAAGCCCGCAAAAATGGTTCCTACCAACATCCAATAGATATTAATAAAAATACCTAGAAGAAGCGGTCCTACAGAAACAACTCTTTTAATAATTTCCAAATATAGATAGATGTCAGTACGCCCCTGTACTTGCAACATATTCAGATTAATCGCGTGAAGAGGATATAGTGACATAGAAACGCAAATCAGTGGTAAATATGTGGCGGCTTCATACCACTTGGGCCCAATGAGACAATAAATGAGAGGCTCTGCAACAGCACCCATCGAAATAAGAATGACAGCTGTAATAAACATTGTGTCTTTAATGATGCGCCTATATCCGCTGATCATGCGCTCTTTGTCGTCTTGGACCTGTGCAAGCACAGGAAAGGTTACACGCTGCACGATATTGGTCATACCCGATGAGAAAAGACCAGCATACTCTTTTGACCGTGAATACTGCCCTAAAGTCGCTGGCGAGTAAAACTTACCCACCACCACTTGATAAAGTTGATTCCAAATATTATATACCAATCCGCTAATTAGAATTTTCCAACCAAAGCCCCACATGTAATGCAAGCTCTCTGTACTTATTCTTAATTGAGGCCACCATTTATTGTATATCCATAAACAAATAGAGAATATCAATTGACGTGACAATTGTTGACCGACAAGACTCCATACACCACTTCCCGCAAAAGCCATTCCTATTCCTATCAGACCACTGGATAACGCAGCTATTACATTCGCCTTTGTCTTAGTCTTAAAATCAATCCTCCGGCTTAAAATAGTATATTGTACAATGGAAAGCGCTTGTAGGATAAGCAAAAGTCCCATCACGCGGACAAGCGGTATCAACTGTGGTCTGTCGAAGAAGAATGCAATCCAAGGTGCCGAGGAAAAGAGTACCACGAATAAGGCAATACTAATTGCCATATTAATCAAGAATAGCGTGTTAAAGTCTTCATCCTTTGCATCTTGCTTACGTATGATGGCATTGCTGAATCCACTATCCACAATTCCAAGAAGTACAGACGTAAATATAGTGGCGATACCAATGAGTCCGTATTCTTCTGGTGAAAGGAGACGAGCCAATACAATTCCAACAATAAAAGTGACTCCTTGACTCAAGAATGCATCTAAAGCACTCCAAAAAGTCCCTTTTACCGTCTTATCTTTTAAACTTTGTTCTGCCATCATTTGTTAATCTTTTTCTCCCCGCCAAGGAATAGCAAAAATCATCTCCACGTCCGATTCTTGTACCATAGCATTTTCTTCTTTCATAGTCAAGTTGAAAAATGGTAACACACTGTTCGGAATAAGGCGTCAAAGAATTTTTATACTTTCCACAAGCTACTCCATAAGCATCAGATCCAACTGTTATTATTGGTATTCCGCCATTTGTTGTAGTATAAAAATCATTATGCACATGCCCAGCTACAATCATTTCAACCCTTGTTTTATTTATTGCATTCATTGCATTATATTCATCCATTAAATCAATCAATCTCTGAGTATATGCTCGACATTGATATTTTGAATCAATCCATTCCAATATTATATGTGATAGAACTATAATATGCCAATAGGGGGGGGTATTTCTAAAAATACTATACAAATTTTTATAATCATCTTCTTCTAAATATTGCTTTCCCGTATCTAAACAAATATACCTAGTATTACCAGAAGTATCATCAACATAAAAAGAAAAATTTAACCCGAACCTTATCCCATCCCCTATCGTCTGACAAGAAATGATATTCTCTTTACTAAAAATTGCCTTTTTATTAATTTGTTGATAGGAATTGTCATCATGATTTCCTATAATTTGATAGAAATACGGTTCTGCAAAGGAAAAGGATTTTCTGAAACTATTCCACAATGAAATCATAGATTCCTTGTTCTTATCTGAAAGCGTAATTACATCCCCGCCCGAAAAGACTCTCTTAACATCTGTATGGTTTATAATGTGTTTAACTATCAAAGGGGACAATCTGTCATTTTTACCCCAATGAGAATCAGAAATAAAAATGAAGGAAGCGTTACTGTATCTACTGGCAATTACATTCTCTATTCTTCGCAAATAAGTATAATAGCATCTTGGCAACTTATTTCTATCCCTATATGAAATTACATATTTTTTGTAAATCGCATATAAAGTTCCTTTATACAATTTTCTAAGTAAGTTCCTCATTAATACTATCATAATTCAAATGGTTTTCCTGTCACTGGTTCTCTAATATTTGAACGTTACAGATTCCGACTCTACGCATTTCATCGGGCGGTAGGGTTCTATAACTCTCGCCATAATGACGAACTAGATAAGCATCCGGCTGTCGAAAGGTGGTAACTGGAATTCCTTCAAAGATACACTTAGATGAAGGTAGACACCATTCCGGCTCAACCAAAATCTTCGATGCAGACCAAATGATGTATACATCCTTTTCGTCCGGGCTCTTTGATGCCTCAAATTTCGCACGCTCTATCTTATTAACTAAATCACGTTCTACGACCCTCTTGTTCTTTTCCTCTTCTGATATGCACCCAAGTTGACATCTGCGGTTCAAATAATCCAAATGCTCTTGAAGAATAAGTGACTCAACATCTTTGCACTTTGTCTTTGTGAGCTTATAAATATCAAGCCACACGCCATTCACTTTATACATTGGCTCATCAGGCTCTACGCGTGATCCCTTGTCACGCACTTTTATCCAACCGTGATAATAGTGAGGCTCAGTCTCCGGACACTGGACTTCTATCCACGAAGGCAGTTTCTGCAAGAGTAAAGACTTCATTTTATCATAGTCATCCTCCAACACACACATATCAAAGTCATCGTCCCAAGGAATGAACTTACCGGTTGTGGCAGCACCGAGCAAAGTGCCGCCACAAATCATATAGCGGATGCCATTCTCGTCAAGGATTGACTTCACCTCCTTGAACATCTCCAATGTTTTGGAATGGAGATACTCTAACATTTCAGGTTTCAAAACAGAATAATGGTACCCCTTATACTGCTTTGATTTAACTAAATAATCGCTCATTGTTGTTTAAATTATTTCACCACCATTAATTTTAAACTCAGTAGCCGTGAGCATAGAAGAATAATCAGAAAGCAAGTATATGATTCCAGGCACGATATCATCCGCCTCTGTCATACGGCCCAACGGAAGAGCTGCTGAAGCTTCCTCTCGCAACTCATCCTCTGTCATACCTTGTGATCTGCGCAGTGCAAGTTCACCATCGGTTGGAGTCCAACCCATAACGAGATAGTTACAACGGATATGGTCGCAGGCGTAATGCTTGCCTATATGATTGGAGAGTGTAAAGAGAGCACCCTTAGCACAAGCGTATGCAGTACGGTCTTTGTTACCACGGGTATGGTGAGTAGAACCTACCAGCACGATAGAACCTCCACCAGAACGCTGCATAAGTTGAACAGCAGCCTGTGAGGCGAAGAAAGCCGCCTTAATATCAATAGCAAAAACTTCATCAAAATGCTCCTCCGTAGCCTCTGTCAGAGCAGCAGCAGGAGTGACACCTGCATAGTTCACATAGCCATCAAGGCAACCATATTTGTCCTCAGCATATTTAAAGAGGTCGCGTATTTCAGCAACACTATGCAAATCGGTCTTCTTGAAACTGATTTCACCATTGAAATCCTTGGCATCGTCAATAATCTGTTCTGCACTTGCACTATCGCGACCTGAAATGATAACCTTGGCTCCAGATGCTGCACACTTAAGAGCAAGCTGACGACCAACGCCCTTAGTACCACCGGAAATAATGATTACCTTGTTCTTGAGCATCTGTGAAGAGGTGTAGAACTTATTCTCAAACTCACTATTAAGTGAAGGAAGAACAAGGTTCTCGCCAGAAGGCGTGAACACCTTAAGTCGGTTTTGGAAGTCCTTAATCGTGGTCTTCAACTCTGATTCGTTTCTACAATGCATGAAGACACGCAGGAATACCTGACGCTCTGTTCCCTGCATCTGGTCAGTAACCTCATCGCCCTCCTGGAAACGCTGAATAACGAAGTCAACAGAAGGATGATTCTTTATATAATCAAGACCGCTTATTTGGCTAATAAAACCAGACTTAAGCAAAAACCATACAGTGGCTGCACTTTGTCCATGCATCTTTGGATCATTCAGTTTATCAAGGTCATAGTATGACATTGAGCCGGTGAGTGCAAAATTAACCAACATTTTGCGCTGGTCGAAACCATTAACGCCCATCAAGGTAAGATGGAAGCCTCCTCCCTGCAAACGGAATCCCGGGTCATAAACATAAAAATGATCATTCTCATAGAATGCAGACACATAAAGTATGCCGTTTTCAACACCGAGCCCCTTAAGCATACTTACATACTTAGGATGCTCTGTTTGCATGAACTTATCGTAATACTGCGATGGGAAAACATCACCTAAACAAATAGGTGTAGCACTTGTATCTGTACGAAGAGTATAGCGATCAGAGAGAGAAGACAGATATACTTTGCCATCAACAATGGTATAGTATATGCTAACATCACTACATTCCATATATCGTTCTATGAGAATTGTATCCGAGCGAGACTCCGCCTTTGCGCGAGCCACTGCCTCATCAAGCTCGCTGCGATGTCTTACCAAAGTGATACCTTTGCCAGAATTGCTATCGGCAGGTTTTACGATGACAGGGTATACAATAGAATTTTTGTCATCTAATGAATACTCTGGAATACCTTCTATACCATACTCTGCACAGGTCTGCTTGAATAGACGTTTATTATTAAATACTGACGCAGACTTTTCGTTTGCATAACATGGCAAGCCCAGCCTTTTACATAGTTGCTGATATGGTTGAACCAGGACATCTGCAATGCCAACCATAACACCATCCACCTCCTCTTTACGAGCCATCTCATATAATGCATCAACATCCATTCCGTCGATATCATAACTAATGTCCGCAACTTTCTTGGAGGGTGCATTACTGTCATAGTCAGTCACGATAGTGGTGGCTCCCATTTCTTTTGCAATCTCTACAATATTGGCCGTTTCAGGGTTTGCACCGAGAAACAACAGTTTCTTTCCTTCAAATACCTTAGCCATTTATTCTTTTCTTTTTTGTTCTTATATTTCAATTCCTTCTCCCATTGTGAAAATCTTATATTGCTGTTTGGGTAGCTGTGCTTCCAGCAATTCTTTCCACAACCCAGGATGGCCACCATGCGAAGCAAACATGCCGAAATGACATGGTACTGTCAGTTTAGGGGTCAAGGCTGCAGTTAAATCCACATTCTCCTGTTCGTTCAAGTTGCCATACGCGCCATTAATAGGAGCGATTAAGACATCTAATGGACCTGCCTTTAAGTACTCGTCCTTCCAATCAAGATGAAGCGAAGTATCTCCTGCCTCCAGAATATGCCTACCATCTACCGTCACAATAGGAACAGCTTCCAAAGGTGCACCAGCCCCATGATCAGAATGAATAAAGTCAATATGGAAACCAGCACAGTCATAACTCTCACCCGGTTTTACAAATGTAGTCCTATTCTTGTCGATTCCTAGTTGTTCCACATCCTCTTGACAGTCGTATGCACAGAAAAGTTTGGTTGTGCCATTAACCATTAATTGTGGAATAGCATCAATATCGAAATGATCTCGATGGAAATGAGTAGCAATAACAACGTCAAGTTTCAGCTCTGCAGGGTCAATTATCTGTGGCATCAAACGATGATAGCCCACATGACCTTCTAGTGGTTCCACACACTCGGAAAGGTAAAGATCGATGCCGAGAAGTTTCCCATCTGAACTTTTTATCACAAAACCAGCCTGGCCAAGCCAATAAAGCCTAGTTTTACCCAAAGTAGCATTGATAATTGAGTCTTTCAATGGTTGCATAAAATGCTTTTAATAAATTATAAAATAGCCGTGTCAAATATAATTATCTACTTCTACCCAAGTATTTTCAATATCATTTCTGCAATCTCTTCAACATCACCCATTGTCATACGTACATGCAGAGGTAAACAAAGGATGCGGCTTGCAATATCTTCACTTTTAGGCATAGGAACATAAGGAACAAGCTTAGTGAATGTGTTCACACTCGGATAAAAATACCTTCTCGGGAAGATATTCTCTGCATTTAAAGCTGCCACGACCTTCAAAGCGGTCTCCTCATCCTTGAAGATAGCTGGGAAATAGCTATAGTTGCAGCCAGTGGTAATTTTCTGGAATGCTATTTCGGAGTTCAGACCAAGTATCTCTTTATATCGTGCATACTTCTCCTTACGATCTGCCAGAGCCTTGTCCAGATATCTCAAGTTCGCAATACCAATAGCAGCATGTGCTTCTGTCATCTTACCATTGAAGCCATCTTCAACAATATCAGCATGGTTCTCAAAGCCAAAGAAACGAATGCGACGAAGTTTTTCGTCAATTTCCTTATCTAAAGTAAACACGCCACCACCTTCTGCTGTGTTAAGCATCTTTGTTGCATGGAAGCTGGTAACGGAGATTGTTCCCTGTTTGAATACGCTTTCACCTTTGTAAGTAGCACCTACAGAATGGCAGGCATCATAGATGACAGGAATATTGTGCGCCTTGGCAACGGCATCAATGGCCTCAAAATCACAGTTGTTACCAAACACGTGTACGGGCATGATGGCCACAGTGTGGCAGGTTATCTTCTCCTCTATCTTAGAAGCATCAATATCGAGTGTCTCGGGATCAATATCCACAAATACCGGAGTACAATGCTCCCACATAATGGAACTGATAGTGGCAATGAAGGTAAATGGTGAAGTGATAATCTCACCTTGCTTACCAAGAGCCTTAATCGCCATCTGGAGCGCAAGTGTGCCATTACAACAACTCACCATCTGAGGTACCTTCAGGTATTCACAGACTTCTTTCTCAAAGCGTTGTACCAACGGGCCGTTATGCGTCATAATACCGCTTTCCCAAATGCCCTGCATCAATTCGTTGACTTCCTCAATGGGAGCCAACGTGGGCATCGTAACATAAATAGGTTTTCTCATATTTCGTTATGCTTTATTTTACTTCAATATTTGCCAATTGCTTGAACTGCTCTACCAGTCGGGCCTGGCGTAAGAGTGTATCATAGTTAGCTTTACGGGTATCTGTATCATCTATGCACTTGCAAAAATGCAAGATAGATTTCCTAAAGGCATCGTCAGCAGGGAGATTGCGCTTTTCTTCTTCATTGCCTTTGCGGATAATCACTTCGGGAACCAAACCGGCAGGGGCTGTCAGGATGCGGTTGGTATATATCGTACCTTTGCTGCCCCACACTTCCAATTCACATTTGTAGTTATGATCCATACCGAATGCTATCTGTGCAGTTACGCCTTCATCGTTCACCAAGGCTGCTGAACCATACATATCTACATTGAAACCATCAATATTGTTGCTTTGGGCATATTTAATTTTAGCCGTAGGCCCAAGAAGCATAGAGGCATATTTTAAGGTGTAGCCACCACAGTCAAGCAGTGCACCACCACCAAGAGCCTTGTTGTAACGGAAATCATTCTGTGCACGCATTGGGAATCCGAAGGAGATACGATACAAGCGAACATCTCCAATCTCTCCAGACTTCACGATATCATTCACAGCCTTCAACTGGTCATGGAAGGCAAACATATAATTTTCATGCGCAGCCAAACCTTTTGCCTCTGCATCGTTCATCAAATCCTGGGTAGTAGTCAATGCTGTGGTACATGGCTTTTCACAGAGGATATGCTTACCCGCAGCAAGGGCTTCTTTGGCCCATTTATAGTGCAGTCCAGGAGGCAAAGGCAGATAGATAGCATCCACCTCTTCAGAATGTATCAAAGTCTTGTAGCCATCAAATATCTTACCGCCATAATTATCCACAAATGTCTGAGCCTTGACTCTCTCCTTGGCCAGAATCTCGTCAGTAGCACCCAGAAATTCTTCCTTACTGGCTATTGCTACACCGGCATACTCGAAACAGCCTGCTTCCTTTAATGCTGGTAGGAATCTACGGAAAGCTATTTCGGAAGGGCATATAATTCCTATTCTTTTCATGACTTTGCGTATTTAATGGCAGACAGAATGCTGCGTGCCTGGATATTCAGGTAGTTATTGAATTTAAGGAAGTGGTTAATCTGATGGAGCGTCATCCATATGTAGTGTTCGGGTAATACCTGGGGTAAGTCTTTACCTGCCTCAACAATCATGTTGCGATTCTGTTCACGGAAGAAGCGACCACCTTCCTCGCTTTGGAGCACATCATAGAGAATCTGCTCTTTCCTGGCATTCAGCACATAGTCGGTAAATGGAGGTTTCCTATCTACGGCATAGACATTTCCGGTTAGACATTGCACCGTAGGAGCCAGTTCCATCACGTCATAGTTGCCGCATTCCAGTTTAGCTTGAACAAGGAAATGATAGATACCACCTATCTTACGAACAATGAAAGCACAAAGGCCCTGCTGCAGAGGTTGCACAAGGGGTTGGCACCAACTGGTCACCTCGCGATTGGAGATGCTTACATTTACACCGATGACACGGAAATACTTGCCGTCATTGTTAGCTATCTCTGTCTCGGAGCGATGCCATCCTTCCAGCTTATCAATTGGCTTGTTGCTTACAAACAAATCATATCGTGACTTTAAGCCTGAGAGCCATGATAGAATCTGCCCCATCGAATGGATGCCTTCTGATGTGCGTGCTGATTTCAACATGTCACGTCCAAAGTCGGATAGGTTTGACAGGTTGGTAAGTGGTGTAATATAATCAACATACTCTATACCTGACAATACTGTGCGGGTATCCATGTTTACCATATTGTCGGTATGCATGAATTCCTTTATCTGGCCTAAGGTCATCCATCGGAAATCTGGGAGCACTTCTACCTCTTCATCAACCTTGATGATTATGTTACGGTTACGCTTGCGGAGGAATCTTGCACCTTGTTCGCTCTGGAGCTGGTCAAGTAGCACATTCTCCGGTCTGACATTCACAAAATAATCCAGATAAGCTGGTTTCTTTCCTTTGTGTACCTGAGAGTAGTTGCTCTTGGTTGCCTGAAGTGTAGGGGAAATCTGAACACAGTTCACATTTCCAGGCTCTATCTTTGCCTGCATCAGAAAATATAGAGTACCGTTAATTTCCTTGGTTAAGATGCCCAAATATCCTATCTCTGGTTGGTTAATGATAGGCTGGTCCCAAGCGTGCATGGTGCCATAGTCGGTCTCCACATGAATGCCTTGAATGGTGAAAAAACGCCCGGAATTATGCCTGAGGCTACCATCCTCATCTATATACCAACCTATCATCTCACTGAATGGAATGAGTTTCACGTCAACCTGTACCTCACGGTTGCGCTGCTCTATCCACTGGCGCAATGACTCTGTGCTGTTGATAGGATTTTCTGTAGTAAGCAGGGTGTGTATCATCGTATTATTTTCTTATTTCGCAATCGCTTATATTCTTCGTAATCGTATGTATATTTATCTCGGGCATACTCCTCCTCAGCAAGAATCAGCGAAACGCCATCGTCTTTATAGGAGTGAGTACGAAACCATACACCTGGACGTATCATTAAACCTTTGGATGGGTTATCAAGCAGAATACTGATCTTGTTAACAGTATCATCCAATTCTACAACAAAAGAGCCGTGTACTGCCAACATTATTTCATTACTATCCAGCAAAGCATGAGCTCCCCTATCCTTTCCTTCTACTATATGATGAAGCCAGAACACACGCTTAACCTGAAAAGGAAGCTCCTTATCCATCACGCTGATAGATCCTCGCTCATCTGTGAATGTGGGTATATCAACGAGAATGCAATCTTTAACTGAATAGTCTGTCCTCATTTGTTATATTTATCTCTTCATTTCTGGGTGTGTAAAACTAAGAGATGTTATCTCTTCCTTCATTTCATCTATCACCTTCAATAGATACTGGCCATATTGGTTCTTTATCATGGGCTGGGCTAATTCTCGCATTTTCTCCTCGGTTATCCAGCCATTGCGGTATGCAATTCCTTCCAGACAAGCGACCTTTAATCCTTGACGTTTTTCAATAACCTCAACGAAAGTGGATGCTTCGCTCAAACTGTCGTGTGTGCCTGTATCTAACCATGCGAAGCCGCGGCCAAAGACCTGGACTTTGAGATTGCCTTCTTTGAGGAATTCTTGGTTTACTGTGGTTATTTCCAGTTCACCTCTTGCGCTGGGCTTGATGTGCTTGGCTACTTCT
>OCVV012878390.1_pt1 | contig 23641 bp, 18 predicted proteins | sample 1539721 | NCBI WGS metagenome assembly OCVV01 (sample SAMN02144230, study PRJEB22623) | gut metagenome | biome: sheep rumen | host: Ovis aries | place: New Zealand
TTCCTGCTGAATCGCTTTTTCATAAAGGGAGAACAGCCTTCGCAAATAATTTATCGGATTTCGCTGTTCGCTCAAGTGCATCATCTCCTTTCCATGTTTTTTTAGGATATATTTTAGCAGGGGAAATCGGGGGAGGTATGAATAATTTTTGAAGAAATTGTGAATGGGGGAGGGAGACTCCCGGAACAGTGAATACATTATCGCGTATGCGAAACAGACAGTCGGAAATACGAGAAAACGGATTCGATATGCTGAAAAATACGGGAAAAGAATTGTTAATCTGGCGGTGGCGAAGTGACAAGTTTGGTTTGGATGAGAACAAAGGGAAAGCTTGTATTTGGGGGACTTCTCCCTTGAATCTGGCTTTTTGCGTGCGCTGACAGCTCTTATCCTCAAAAAATACCTCAGAACCAAAAGAAACCGACAGTAAATACCCCAAAATCTCCCGAATGTGGTATACTGTCAACTGGGGGTTTTATGCGCATCGGCGTGATTTCATAGTTGGAAAGTCTAAAAAATCTGTATCAAGTTACATTGCTGACGCTCAGATATTCCAAAGTTTTTTCAATGAGAAGTGCTGTCCGGATAATGGTACAGCATATCTGATAGAATGATAAGGGATACATTTCGGTACGGGGTGAGTGAATAAGGACTGGAGGGCGTGCCGAAACGGTTTGCAATCAGCCGGAGAAACATGTGGATGGCGAGGAATTGTGATATGGCGATTGCTTATATTGAACATACATACGGCGGGGCGTATCAGGCGTATCGTGCCGCGGAGAAATACGGGACATTGATGTTGAATATGGGCAATTTGCATATCGAATAGCTATTATGGATTCTTGCTATATCTGTGTCTCAATGATATAATTATTTTGTGAAATAGGTTTATGAATTACGGCATCGGCTATTTTTTGCCTGCTTTTGTATGTTTTTATACTTTAAATATATATAATTATCATGAATGGGGAAAGAATTGCCAATCAAGGCGAAAGGGATGTTGGGATGACTGCGGGAGAGAGAAAAAAACATTTTGCAGAATACTTGCTAAAAAAATATTCCGAAAGGAAAGTCGATGAGATCATTGCAGCACTTGAGCGTGCAGAGTCTTATATGGTTAAAAAGAAGCAGATTGAAGGCTGTTTATATGCAGTTGCTGACTCAAATATTTGTCATCATGCAATGGCATCGACCACAAAGAATCGCTTTTTTCGTTTGCTGAATCGAAAAATATATCCCTCTATTGACCTGGGAATGCAGGAGTATATTGCTTTTTTACAGATACAGGAGCAAGCTGAAAAACAGCCTTTTGCGGAAGGAAACACAGAGGAGGAGTATCACAGAGGGGCTCAGATAGATCAAGATCATATTGTAGACGAAGGAACAGAAGAAGTCCATCCCAGTGTGTTGGAGAAGGATGTTGATCGGGAAAAGAACGAGCAGGTGTATCTCTCAGATGAGAGGAATCCAGAAGAACCCATAGCCATGCAGGAGCTGCAGGAAGGAGAACAAGAAAAAGAACATACGGAGATAGAAAATGTTGCCGTGGAAAAAGCTGCAATCGAGGGTGACAACGCAGGCATTCAAAACGATTTTTTCATCTGGATGCTGAAGGAAAAACGACATGTCAATCTGAATGAATTAAAGGATATTTATGCCCGCATTGAGTCGTTTTGTGTTCGTTCAAAAATCTTGCAGACATCTTTGTTTCAGACTACTGATCTTGATGTGTTACAAAAGGTCAAGTGTGCGGTAGAATCGTCTAAGACCTTGTATTCCAACACGAGCAATCGCAAGAAGTTTGTCTCTGCCATGGAGTGCTATATCGCCTTTCTTAGTCAAAAGGATTCACACACAACAGAGGAAAATATAGAAATCACAGCTGAGAAGAATCCGGCAGAAGAAAAGCCGAAACGTTCTCCGGTGTGGAACGAGGAAGAAATTCAGCTGTTGCTTGATACAGTTAGAAGAATTCATGACGATGAAATTGATAAACAGGATGCAGTGCGTGAACTGTCGCGTAAACTACGCGCCATAGCGGAGAAAGATTATTCGATTACACCGGAATTCCGAGACGAGAAATCGGTAGAAGAACGCCTGGGAGAAATTGAGTATCACTTTACGAATGGAAAATCCGGCATTGAAAATGCATCAGGATTATTAAAAAGTGCAGTTCGGGAGTATCAGAAAAAAAGGTCAGATGATTTGAAAACATCTGAGGAAGAGCAGTTAGAGCCAAAGAAAGATGACGAGGCACCGAACGATACAGAGGCGTCGAAGTTATCGGCGCGAGAAAATGCATCGCCGCAAGTTAGCCCAATATCGCCGACAAAAGTGGATGGCATTCTTGCGCGTATGCGGGATGAAATCTTACATGATAATGTTGACTATTGGTTTGAACAATACGTCAAGGAGAACAGAGACGCAGCTTTGTGGCGAAGATCAATTTTATCTATGTGGGGACCAAACAACCGACAGGTAGGAGCTGTTGAGCGATCCGTTCAGTCATGCGGGAATAGACAATACAAGCAGTTATGTGATTTTTTGAGTTGGTGTGCAGAAACGGATCAACACCATATTTCAACGAATCCAATCAAACGAGAAAACGCAACGACATCTGTCTCAAATTCATCTGAACCAATCATTGATATCCGGAAAGAACGAAAAGCATTCTCTGACTGGATGCTGCGGAACGGAATGTCTGAAGGTGGGACAAATGTATATTTAACTGCCATTAACCGATGCAGCGAATTTGCAGTTGAAAATGAGATAGCTGCATGCAATCTGTATCTCTTGAGTAATCCTGACGAATTATCGGCAATACGAGATGCTGTTATCCCACTTCTTGACAAGAGACAATTTGCCAGATTTCAATCCCCGTTAAATAAATATATTTCTTTTCGCAGAGCAACTGCTGCGAAAATCGGGAACACGGCCAGCCGGTCCGGCGGGAAGAAAAAGCGTCAGCCGCTGTGGGATCAGTATGAAGCAGCAGTATTATTGGCGGCCTATTTGGATGTGCAGGCGGGAAAACTTTCTCGTCAGGACGCAATAAAAAGGGTATCCGTTGCCTTAAGGCGGCGTGCTGCTTTGATGGGATATGAAGTTGATGACCGTTTCCGCAATATTGCAGGTATTACAATGCAAATGAGAAGTATGGAGTTCTGCGCAACATACGGAAAACACGGTCTGTCTAATCCATCTGCATTGTTTCAGGAAACGGTCAGATTATATCGGACTGATCGTGAAAAATACCGGAAACTCTTAATGGAGGTCCAAAAACAAACAGGCGAAACATTTTCGGATGATGCACCACGTGATGAATTGGAATCAGATCACATTGACGAGACAAGTTCGTCTGTTTTGTCAGAATTATTATCGGCACTGGGTGATCGGGCCAGTCATATGGTAATCACTTATGTCATTGCTTATACACAGGATACCGATGTGAGACAGGAACTCTTGTCCTACTGGGATAACGCAGAAGCGACGATCCGTTCCATTCACGCAGAAAGATTGGAGGCTCCCGGGGAGGAGGGGGATACGCAGCGAAAACAATTTGAAACCGTCTGCGATTTTCTGCGCTGGTGCGCTTTTGATTTAGATGAGGAGATTCATTCCTTTGCAGAAGGTGCGCTTGGAGATCATCCGGAATCCATCCATGATTTATACGAGAAAAATCAAATTTTGTCTAAAATCGCCGCTGTTCGCGATGGAGATATGATTCTGACACCGACCGAACTGGCTGAATACTTTGGGAAAGACACAGCGAGAATTCTGGAGCTGCTTCGTCAGTGTAAAAACGGAACATTTACATATGACGAATTTACAGACACCTTCATTGTCAATGATGAGACGTTGTCAGACCGCGTTCAGAAATATCTGAAGGAATTGCCGGATGTTTTTAACAGAAGCAGTTTGCCTCATATTTTGAAGCAGGCAGAGGAAAAAGAAGGAATTTCTCCTGAAATTATGGAATTGGCGATCAAACAGAGCTTTATTCCAAAGATGAAACAATATCGAAGAAAATGGCATGCGCCGGAAGAAACGATTCGGCTGACAGACGATAAACCGGACGGTATTGTGGAATGGCTGATTGGCCATGATATTTCGTATATTGATAATCGCCACAAATCCGGGGCGTTATGGATGATTGGCGGAAAAGAAATGCAGGACATCGTAAAGATGTTCAAGAGACATCATGTCAGGTTTTCCTTCATCAAGAACGGCGGGACAACAACAAAGGGACAAAGTGCATGGTGGACTGATGACACGGTTTCCTATTCCATTTCTGATGAGGCAAAGAAGAAGTCAGCGTCGGCAGGGATGCCGATTTCCAAAACGGAAGACGAACTGGTTCACGTGAATCGAGTTGCTTTTATCGACTGGATGCGCACCAATCAAGACACGAACGGCGATGTATTCTTGACGTTATCCATGTTGCGACAGTGTGAACAGTACGCAAAAGCTGCAGGATATTTGAGCGAAAGTATTTTTACGATATCGAATGTGCGACAGCTTCAGACGCTTGCTCGGCAGTTGGTTAAAAATAAATCTTTTCGTGCTGATTCTAACGCGAAAAATGGCGTGTTGGAAAAATCTTTGCAAAAATATATAAGTTTTTGCAAAAAGATGAGCGCGAATTTATCAAAACAAGTGACGGCGGTGTCGAAAAATGGTACAATGAAAACAAGTGTGCCGAAGACAGCATCGGAATCCCCAAAACAAGTAAAATCGCTTCGGGAAAAATCGATCGAAACTGCTTCTGCAAAACCACAACAAACGGGGAAGTATTACGATCTGCTGAAGGAAAAATTTTCCAAGGGCTTTCGTGCGGAGTCTCGATTGGATTTGAGAAAATTCAGAAAGGCATACACGATTCAATATGGTCAGGAACCGGATGCTTCTGACGAAGAAATTCTTGCAGAAATTCAGAAGGTTACCATTCGCCATGAAAAAATGTTATATTTGCCGGATATGATGCTCGGTGAGGAGAAAAAGCAGAAATTGTTGGCGTACATAGAGAAGCTTTTCTCGGAGGGCAAGGCTGCGATTTATTATACTGCTTTGTTTGAAGAATTTTCTGATGACTTCCTGGGTGAGCGTATCCATAACGCAGAGATCCTTAAAACATATCTGGAGTACATCAATGACGGCAGATTCTATGTTAATCGCGTCTATATCGCAAAAGATCGAAATGTCCGTGTTGAGCCGTTGGACGAGGTTCTGGAGGCTCTGCGTCAAAACCCCGCAGAGCCAATGACGGTGGATCAGCTCTGTGAAAATCTGCCGCATTTACCCCGCGATGTTATTACAAAGGCACTCAAAAACAGCGAAGATATTATTTGCAACAAACGGGGAGAATCATTTTTTCATATCAGCGCATTGGATTTGGATGATTCTGAGATGGAGGACATTGCCCGAATTATCCAGAATGGTATTGACACACACCATTTTATTACAAACAGTGAGCTGCAAAGCGCGATAAAAACCATGTATCCGGATATTTTGGAACGTTATGAAGCCTTTTCGTCGATAGGTTTTCGGGATGCCATTGCATTGAAACTGCGCGGCCGATTTACCTTTCATGCAAATATTATCACGGCAAAGGGTACCGTTCTTACGACGTCGGATGTTTTTGCGAATTTTTGCAAGACACATGATCATTTTACAATGGGTGAATTGAATCTGCTGAGGGAAGACCTTGGTTCGGTTATTTACTTTGAAACAGTCTATGAAAATGCGCTGCGTATCAGTCAGAATGAATTTGTTTCGTTTGACACGGTTTCATTTGACGTACCCGGCATCGATGAGGCAATTGGGCAATACTGCAAATCAGACTACATTTCACTGCATGAGATTGACGATTTTGGAAGTTTTCCGTATGTAGGAGTGGCTTGGAATGCCTATCTCCTGGAGCATTATGTTGCTGATTTTAGCTACACCTATCAATTGCTGCATACCGGATTTAATGCAGCCAGTTGTGTCGGTGCAATTGTGCGGCGGGACAGCGGAATTGAAACCTTTGACCAGCTGCTGATTCGCGTATTGGCAGACAGCGGACACGTTATATCGACAACGGACGCATTGGACTACTTAATTGAAATGGGTTATCTGGCGGGACGCGGGTACAAGCGGATAGATCGGATAGTGATCGATGCCAAAGTGCAGAGATCAGGGAAGGGATGAAATGACATTATGTATTCCTACGAATGGGATGCGGAGACGGGCGGTTTTTTGCTGAACAGCAAACCTTTGAAATTCAGCAAAGAGCCGCGTCCGGTCTATTACAAAGAACTGGACATTTTAGGTTTTGACAAGCACTGGAACTATGCAAAGGATGACACATATCCTTATATGTGGGCAGAATCTAACACCTATTGGTATCGGGGAAGAAAAGTTGCACAGACAAAAGGAGGAGCATTATATACCGCTCCCGAGCTTGTCCTGCTCGAAGATCCGGAGCCGAATGGCGAACCGCTGAGATTTGTGGACATTTCGGCGATGGTAGAAAAGAACCGGGAGATTATGGAGAGCCTGGTTCAGAATACGATCAAGAAGGTTTACAATACCTATATAAAATATAAAGATCGTGTGGATGTCTTTTACGTTGCCTTCAGCGGGGGAAAGGACAGCGTCGTTACATTGGATATTGTTCAGCGTGCGCTGCCGCATAATGATTTTAAAGTGCTGTTCGGAGATACCGGAATGGAGTTTCCGGATACTTATAAAGCTGTGGATATAATAGAAGAAAAATGTAGAGTACTAGGCATTGATTTCATACGAGCAAAGTCTGACTTTAAACCGCAGGAAACTTGGAATAGCTTTGGACCACCTGCTTCGGTAACACGCTGGTGTTGTAGTGTTCATAAGACTGCTCCTCAAATAATATTCCTTCGAGAAAATACAGGTAAACCAAATTTTACAGGAATGGCTTTTATCGGCGTAAGAGCCAGTGAAAGTTTATCTCGAAGTGAATATGATTATGTTAGTCGCGGGAAAAAACATAAAGGACAATATAGTTGCAATCCTATAATAGAATGGAATTCAGCAGAGTTATATAATTACATATATGCTGATAACTTATATATAAATGAAGCATATATGAAAGGTAATAAACGGGCGGGATGTTTGGTTTGCCCAAGGGCAAATGAACGTAATGAATTTATGACCCGAGCTTGCTATCCAGAAGAGGTGGATAGTTTAGTGAGCATTATCAAGAGATTGTATAAGGAAGCTATGCCCAATGCTGAATTATTAGAAGATTTTATAAATAAAGGTGGATGGAAAGCAAGGAAGAACGGTCGAGATATTTCACTCGAAATTGGTTATCGTGAATTGGTTCGAGGAGATAAACATGTTTTATCTGTTAGGAACCCTAAGATTGATTGGAGAATATGGATTAAAACTATTGGAGAATTAGTAAACGATACATCTCCATACCAGATTTCATTTCGTGGGAACTACTATTCATTTGAAGTAATTGATACCGAGAATGGGTACGATGTTTTGTATGATGAATTTTTAGTAAAAAAAGATGTGTTGTTTGTAAAATTATTAAAAAATGTGTTCAGAAAAGCGTCGTGTTGCATAGGTTGCAGAGGATGTGAAGCTGATTGTCACAATGGTTGTATTATCATGAAAAATAACAATGTCAAAATAAGTGACAACTGCACTCACTGTGCACAATGTCACAAAGTTGATAAGGGATGCTTAATATACAAGTCGTTGCAAATGCCAAATGGAGGATTCAAAGTGATTGCAAATAAAAGTTTAAATTGTTATTCGCATCATGCGCCAAAAAGAGATTGGTTTACACAGTATTTTACATTTAAGAATGATTTTGATGATAATCATTCTCTGGGATCACAGATGTATAATTTTTTTAAAAGATTCCTGCGTGATGCAGAATTGCTTGATAAGAATGGCTTTTCTCGTACTGCTGAAATAATTGAAAAAATTGGGTTGGACGCACCTGAAAGTTGGGCGATTATGCTCGTAAATCTTACATATACACCACAGATTAATTGGTTTGTGAAACGAATTAATATGAATGAGATATATAAAAAAGATTATACCGTACAATTGCTGATTGATGATGGAGCAAAAGAAACTTGGGTCAATGATATATGGAGTTCATTTGGAAGATTATTGGCTTTACCTTTTAATGAGGTAGGAATGGGACATGCCGAAAAAGAAAAGAGAAGTTTTGTATCTCTTCAGCGCACCCCCTGGAAATTCCCGGAGCCATTGGTTATTCTGTATTCCCTTTACAAGTTTGCCGAGGCGTGCGGAGGGTATTACGAATTTACGCTTCGCCGTTTGCTCGACCATGAGGTGGAAAGTGACGGCGTAAGCCCGACGCAGATTTTTGGTCTGGATGAAGACCGGATGAAGAAGATTTTAGGTGGTTTGAGCGTCAATTATCCGGACTTTATTCATACATCTTTCACACTGGACTTGGATAACATTACGCTGCGCAGTGATAAAACATCAGCTGATGTCTTGGAATTGTTTGAATAATTAGATTAGAGAAATAGGAATTGGGGGAGAAACGATGCTGGAGTACTATCGCGATTATTTTAATATTGACCCGGAATATTTCCCGCAGGTGGATCAGAAACTGATTGCCAAAAATCCGGATTTGTGGTTAAAGTTTTATCCGCATGAAACTTTTGTGAAACTGATGAAAAACACCATCAGTGTTTTGTCGCGCCGTCAAAAAGTTTCGATTTGGGTGGAAGGTGCGTACGGCACAGGAAAATCGCATGCTGTTTTAACTTTGAAAAAGCTGATTGAAGCATCAGACGAGGAAACACGCGCGTACTTTAACAGATTTCCGGATCAGCTGGATGAGGATTTATATAATCAGCTCAAGCAGGTCAAAAGCGGTGATGGCAAGGAAATACTGACCGTACATCGGTATGGATCTTCAGATATTGAGGGCGATGACAAATTGGTCGTTGCTATTCAGGAGAGCATCGCAGCTGCAGTGGCAGAGAAAGGACTGAGCAGCGGTGAGGGCGCATTAAAAGAGGCGGTGATTCGCTGGCTTTCCGATGAAGCGAATAAAGCGTATTTTGATACCCTGATCAGTAAGAATTATCGTGATTTGTTTGGCGGCGATAGCGCTGATGAAGTCATTACAAAGCTCAATCAGTACACCGGTGAAAGTCTCATTGAGCTGATGGGAAAAATATCCCGTGTTGCAGATGAACGCGGGATTACGGCGATGTCCTTAGATGTTGATGATCTGATTACCTGGATTCAAGAAGTAATAAAAGTAAATCATCTAAAGGCAATTCTGTTTGTTTGGGACGAGTTTACCGAGTTTTTCCGCTGCAATATGCGTCGTTTGACAGGTTTCCAGAAGATTGTTGACCTCAGCGCAACAGAACCGTTTTATTTCATCATTGTTACGCATGATGCAACACACATCTTCCCCGAAGGAGATAAAGAATTCGGCAAAATTAAGGGACGTTTTATTGACCCGATTTGCACCATTGAACTGCCGGAAAATATGGCATTCCGGCTGATGGGTCAGGCAATGACCATCAGCGACGACCCCAATGTAGCTGCGGACTGGGAGGAAACGGTAGAGGAACTGTATGACAGGACCGTAGATTCCCGCAAAAAGGTCATGAAACAGGCGAATATTACCGACAAAGAATTGAAGAAAATATTGCCCATTCACCCGTATGCTGCTTTGCTGTTAAAGCATATTTCTGCTGCTTTTGCGTCCAATCAGCGAAGCATGTTCGATTTTATTAAAAACGAACAGGAAGACGATATCATGGGCTTCCAGTATTTCATTGATCATATGGGTCCGGAAGATGAAAATCCGTTCCTGACGGTGGATGAGCTTTGGGATTTCTTCTATGAAAAGGGCAAGGACTATCTGACCAGAGATATTCGTACGATACTCGACTATTTTAACTATGCAGCAAATCAGCATTTGGATTCGGATCAGCGTCGCGTTTTGCAGACGGTTCTTTTGATGCAGGCCATCTCACAGAATGTCGGCAGCAGCGTTGACATTTTCCTGCCAAATGATGAAAACATCAATAACGCTTTTGAAGGTTCTGACTTGGAACAGGGAGAGGCAGCGCGCATTGCAGCACAACTGGAACGCGATAAGATTTTGTATCGGCAGCCGCTTGGCAGGGGACGTACCATGTATGCCGCTCGCCTGAATGTTGCGGATGACAATAAACTGCAGGAAATAAAAGATAGAATTCGGAAAAATGCAACCACAGCAAGACTGATTGAAGATGGAGATGTTACATCTGTCATTGATTTTTCGGGTTTCATGAGACAGCGGTTTCTGGTTGACCATGCAATGCACAATGAGGTTAGCGTGAAGGCAAATAAGCTAAAAAACATGGTTTCCAGAGGAAATAAAATTGGCGTATTAATTACATATGCAAAGGACGACGCGGAGAGCCGTCTTGTCAATCAGAGAATTCAAGCGGTTGAAAAAGGTGATACGGATTCCTTTGTTATTATTGACGCTTCCATTACGCCCCTTGGCTCCGATTTGTTTGAACAGTATGTCGATGCGACGGCAAATGCTGAATATCAGCGCAGTATTGATAAAAAACTGTCAAATCAGTATGCACAAGATGCCAAGGATGCCTTGAAACAATGGAAAAACCGGATAGAAACCGGAGAATTTATTCTTTATTCCAGTGATAATCCGGAAGGGGTTCGGGCGAATTCACAGTACGAATTACAAACGCGGCTCAAAGAGATCAATCGGAAAAAGTATCCCCAGGGATTGGAAATGGGACCATCTGTCACGGATACAATGTGGACGGCAAATTCGCTGAAATTAGGCGTTGAATGCGGAGCAAAACAGATGACGCGCGGTGCATTCCACTCCGGAAACGCGAAGACAAAACTGGAAAATTATATTGGTGATCAGGCATGGGGAAAGGACAGATACTGGATCGAGAATCAGTATCTGCCAATTTCCAAGATAAAACGATTCGTGGAAGAAATAATTGCAAAGGAATTCAAGAAAACCGGACGTGTTTCCATTCAAAAGATTTATGATGAATTGAAGGAAGCACCATACGGATTCATGCCGTGCAATTTGACTGCATTTGTTCTTGGATTTGTACTGAAAGAATATACGGACAGCTCTTTTAGTTATACGGACGGTATTACATCTGATGTAATGAGTTTAGATAGACTGAAAGACATGATTGATGAAATCATCAAGCAAGATATTACTCCAAACTCGCGTTATAAGGAAAAGTATATTGTATCTTCCACTCCGGAAGAACGCGCCTTTATTGAGGCCTCATCTGTTATTTTCCGTATTGATAAACGACTTTGCTCATCCCCGGAACAGACACGGGAGAGAATTCGCAATGCGATGAAGCAACTGTCCTTTCCGATCTGGTGTCTGAAAAACCTCCTTTCCAGGGAAGCCTTGAAAACAGACGCAAAGATAGTTGAGCAGGCAATTGATGCCTTTGGCGGCATTGCCAACAGTGCTAATTTCAGCGGAGAAATGACGGAAACGGATTTAGCCAATGCCATAGGAAAACTGTGCATTGACCATGCGTTTCTGATTGATGATATGAAGTCACTTGTAACGGCGCAGAAGTGCAAAGAAGGTATGGATGGATACCTGCATTCTTTTGAAGACGGCACTCTGCCGAAACTGGCTGCTCAATTGGGCGATAATGGCCAGTATATCAATCAGCTCAAATCAAAGTTTGATGCAGACGCAGCCAATTGGGTGTGGAACACAGAGACTGCAGATCAAAAAATTCGAGAGGTTATTCTGGAATATCAAATCATAGCAGAGAGCAATCAATACAATCAGAAGACATTATCTTTCCAGACGGCAATTTCAGAATGGTGTGAGAAGTGCAAGCATATTAAGATTTCTTATCTGGCTGCAAAGAATGATTGGGAAGAACTTGGTCAGCTCCTTGCGTTGCTGTTTAAAATCAAGAGAACGGGTATGCTTCAAGATACATTAAAGAAAAAGTTTCTGGAAGAACTGACCGCGCATGGAGAGGCTTTCCGTGAGTTCTATTCCAATCAGCTGAAAATGTTTACGAAGGTCTGCGGTTACTATTTAACGGGTCTTGATGAGGATGAGATTCAGAGTGTTTTTCAGACAATTTCAGGATCTGATTTGTTTACTATGGAACGCACTGACTATGCAAAACGTATTGAAGATGCAGTTCAAAAGTATAAGCATAGCAGGAAGTCCCAGCAACTGCACAGCTTTTGGAAAGAGAAAACCGGAACGGAAAATCCTCGCGCATGGTCGGAAATATATAGGATGCCTGTTATCTGCATGGTTCCGGTTGATGAGTATAATAAAGCAAGAGAGGCATTCCAAACTGCAAATTTAAGAAATCCCGAAAACTCCGCAGTGGAAAAAGCGTTGGAATACTTCCAGCATGCAGCCTTCTTTGACGAATTAAATGATGAACAAAAACGCGATGCGGCGTTCTCAAAGTTTATCATTCAAGGATATTCTGTCATCTTGACAGATATTGAGGCTGTAAAAAACTATTTACAGCGTGAATGCAGCCTGTCTGCTTATGACTGGAGCGGGAATCCGACGATTAAGAACCTGATAAGCAAAATGGCGCAGGCTGCTTATGATAAGGACGGATGCGAAAAAGCCCTGGATAAAATTGATCAGATGGGCACCGAAGATGTGAAGCGTTATTTAAAACGTTTGATCCGGGAAAATATGACAGTTGGTATTGAAATTATCAAAGACAACTGAGGGGGATGAGAATGGAACTGGGAATGCAGAAGTGCATCAAAACGATTGACCGCTACCTTGGGCGAGAAGATTCCGCCCCGAGATTAGTCAATGTTGATCATCCCGATCAGATGAAAACACTGATTGATCATTATCGCGTTGGAGGAAACCGCTTTTTGACTGTTCCTCAGTACAGCAAACCGGATGAAAAAGCACAGACAGAAGCATTGTTTCATGATTTATCCACAATGGAAGGCAATCTGTTTGTCACAGGTTTTACAACATTCTGGAAACTGGAAAGCGAACAGGAATTGAAAAAACGGTTAAATACTTTGCTGAGCCTGACCGCAAAAGGACATTTGGTTATCTTTTGTTATCAGTGCAGAAAGTTTTTACAGTTTAGTGATCCCCGCCTTCAGCGACTTGTTTATGTTGTAAACGATGGTACAAGAGCGGTTCAGCCGGAAATATTTTTTTACAGCGATGACATTGGAATAATGGAAGGAGCAGAAGTGATTTCTGGCATTCACAATATTCCGGATGCAATTGAAACCAAGGTTATTCATAGCCTTGCGGTAAAGACGCAGAAGGGGAAAGAGAGTTTCCCGCACGCACAGTTTAGAATTGTTCAGGAAAAATCTGCATATGATGTTCTCTGCCGAATGGATGCTTCCACGTGTTCGCTGAAGGAAGAGTGGGGGACGCAGGAACAGTGGAAATACGCTTTGCAGATGTTCGATGCCGATCAGAACTGGATAGATGTTTTCCAGAAGAAATTTCATGTTTCTGCAAATTTGGACCGGATGCTTCAGGATTTAACTGGTGAAGCGGATGAAACAGACTGGTTGTATTTTATTGCCCTTAAATTGCTTGGAGCATCAAACCGTCCATATTTACAATACGTGATGAATCATTCTGCGTCTTTTGAGGAGATGATCAGCGGCATTGTCCGGGATTTGCTCGATTATCAACCCGAAGATGAAGGGTTTTGGAAAGTATATGATGAACGGATCAAATTGCTTCAAAGTGTGGAAGTTTCAGATGAGCTGTTCATTGATTACTGCAAACTCGTTCCGATAAAACGTGAAAAGGGCATCTATTATTTGACCGATAGATCAGATGAGGAAAACACAGTATTGTTGCAGCTGTTGGAACAGTATTGGACTTCATACGATCGACATTCTTTGAAAGAGGTGCTCTCCCATACCAATCCTTCACTGGCTGCGTATTTGAATACGTATGACTTTAAAAATGATTTATTGAATGAGTACTTTACACAATACACGTGGCAGAAGCTGACAAATCATCTATCACCTGAATTTGAAAAACTTGTGGAAGAGCAGGCGGAAAAGCGGGAGTATAATGTTATTCTTGCCCCGAGGGCATCATGCATTGAAGATATTCCGCGCAGAAAAACACATGCCTTTTTCGTAGATGCAATGGGTGTGGAGTTCATGGGATATATTACGGAACGGTGCCGGGAGCTGAATCTAAAGGCTGATGTTCGAATTTGCAGAGCGGAAATTCCAACAATTACTTCGCAGAATAAAGAGTTTTTAGAATATTTCAAACAGAATGGTATTATGTACGCCAATGTTAAAGAGTTGGATACGTATAAACACAGCGGTGAAAACGATTATGATTATTCGCTCACAAAACTCCCTCTGCACCTGCCAAAAGAATTAGATGTGATTAAGGATGTCCTGAATAAGTCAAGGGTGTATCTGTTAAGGGAACAATTTGATCAGATTGTTCTGATTTCTGATCATGGTGCAAGTCGTTTGGCTGTTATTCGAGAGCATGATTTGACCGTCGATGTGAATGCAAAGGGAACGCACGGAGGGCGAGTATGCAGCTTTTCAGATAATATTACATCCATTACAAAGGCAGTGGCTTCAGACAATCACCAGTATTATGTCATTGCTAACTATGATCGGTTTAAAGGCGGACGTCGTCCAAGCGTAGAAACACATGGCGGTGCAACGCTGGAAGAATTAACAGTTCCGATTATTGTACTTACTGCCATGACGCGCAAGGTTGAGATTTTTTTGGAAACTACAACAATAGAGTCAGATATCAAGCACCCTCCGATCATTAAATTTTATTCTATAACAAAATTAAACAACATTACTGTAAAAATAATGGAGAAAGAATACCCTGTTACAATGGCTGATGAGAAATCTTTTTCTGTCACGATGGATAAGAGGACGAGAAAAGGAACGTACAAGGCATCGGTATTCTCAAATGGCAATGTAGTTGCTGCGGATTTGGAATTTACTATAAAAAAGGCCGGGATGAGAACAAGGGATATTTTGTGATCAGCTAAAATAAGGCAAGCCCAATTCCTCCCGAAATGCAAGAAAGGCTCTTCATTATCAGACAGATGCAGTGCCTGTGACAACAGGGGCGGATATGGATAATCTGCTCCGTTCAAGCAGCTCCGCATTTCCTGCGAAAGAACGGGAAAATACCTTAGAGTTACAAACGAGAAACGATAATTTAGATACAGAGGATATTGCTGTGGAAATGATAACAGAAGAAAAACTTCGCGATTATTTTGATGAAATGGTTGTTTTTAAGGACTTAAAAAAGAGCAACTTTTTTCAATCTATCAGTCTGCCGTCTTTTTTGCGCGATTGGGTGTTAAAAAGATTTGAAGATGATGACGGTAATTTTGATATTGACGAAATTACGGATTTTGTACAAATATATCTTCCCAAAAAAGAAGATTGGGATGTCGGCATTAAAAATCGTATTATATGTGAATATGAAAATGTAAAAATTCTGACTAAAATAGCAGTCGATATTGATATTAAGACGCAGAATATTACGTTTTCTTTGCCGGCGTTTGACCTGCAGAACAACGAGACGATTATTGAACCGGATGTTTGGCAGGATTGTAAGAAACAGCTGTCCCAGGGGAGAGAGTCTTGGGGAGTGGTTGAACTGGGATATCGTCTGCCCATGGAACAACCAAAGCAACCCGGTAAAATAAGACTTGTAAGCTTTACGGATTTTTGTCCCTACGAAGTTGATCTGGATTATTATAAAGAATTGCGTTCGGAATTTACGATTCATGAATGGATAGATATTGTTTTGGGCGCAGTTGATTATAATGCGGCCGGATATAGGGATGAGCAGGAAAAGAGAGCATTACTTACAAGACTGCTGCCATTCGTTGAGAAACGCTTAAATCTCATGGAGTTAGCACCGAAAGGCACGGGCAAGTCATATATTTATGGCTCAATCAGCAAATATGGAAATCTATCAGCTGGATATATGACCAGGGCGAAGCTGTTTTATGACTTGGGCAAACATACAGAGGGCCTGGTCTATAATAACGATTTTATTGCCTTCGATGAGATTCAGAAAATGCATTTTTCAGATACGAAGGAAATGGGAGCAGCGCTGCAAACCTATATGGAAAATGGAAATGTGTCCATTTCCGGGCATACAGGTTCGGCAGACGCAGGAATTATCCTTCTGGGCAATATCGATCAGGAACTTATGGATGATACAAAACCCATGCTGGATACATTGCCGAGCATGTTCCATGATACGGCTATGCTCGATCGTTTCCATGGATTTATCAAAGGATGGGATATTCCCAGAATGACGGATGATATGAAGATTTCCGGATGGGGATTAAATTCGGAGTATTTTTGTACAATCCTTCATTTGCTGCGTGATGATGCAAGTTACAGAGCAATTGTAGACGAAATTGTAGAATATCCGGAAAAATCAGATACGCGTGATGCGGAGGCTGTGAAGCGTATAGCGACGGCATATCTGAAGGTTTTATTCCCTAATGTTAAATCAGCGGAAGATGTAAATAGAAGAGAGTTTCAGCAGTACTGTTTGCGTCCCGCTGTTAAGATGAGAAAAACAATCCGCCGGCAGCAGGCGATTCTGGATATTGAATATAGAGGAAAGGATTTGCCGGTGTTCTCGGTTAAGGATAAGTAAATGACTCAAAACAAGAAATGTGTTATGTGCGGCAGTCCAATTGTTGAGAAGAATGTGATTGGATTAAACAAGAAGTTTTTGGGGAGAAAAATTGTAAACTTCTATTGCATGGATTGTTTGGCAGATTATTTGGAAGTATCTGTTGATGAACTGCTTGAAAAGATTGAGGAATTTAAAAGCGAAGGGTGTAAGTTGTTTGACTGATGGGCCATTCAGCACGATAAGGCGATTTTCAGAACATTTTTTCCACCGATTGTAAAATGAATTAGAATATGCAGCATGGAAAATCCATAGAGCTGTCTTCGGGCAGGATGTGTGTGATCAGACAAACATCACTAGGAAGAGAAACTCTATGGGTCAAGTACATTCGGAGAACTCGGAACTGTACCAGCGGATCTGGCGGGAAGGTTCCATTTGATTTTGTATAACGGTTCTGAGGACTCGGTGTATAAGGCACTGGGAGTGGGGGAGAAAAATAGATGCCCAAGAAGAAAGACAATAAGAATATGATGATTAAGGTTGTGTATTTTGATGAAGGGTCAGCCACTGATTTTATCTATGTGCTTAGCGGGGGTAAAACAGTTGACAAAGAGGAATATATTGTAAAAAAGATGACAGAACTTGCTGCTGGCGCGGAAACACAGGCACATGCAAAACTTGGGTTTATTACAATGATTGCATCAAAAGTTGGAATCGATGCTTCGGCAGATATCGCGAGGGAAGGTTCTACTATAATAACAAAAGCAGTTGAGAATACCATTCTGACGGACTATCTAACATGTGCAAATGGAGATGGTAAAGCATATGTACGCGTCTTTTCGCATTGCAAGCCTTATCCATATCCCGAATCATTTGCATATTATAAGATGCTCACACCATATCTCATTATGACAGAAGGAATAGTACCTGTGGCAGAAGGCTTGAATATTAATTTGGCAATGATGGATCAGGCATTAGATAGTGGACGTGGCTATTATGAACTCATGGCATTGGTTGATCAAGAAACAGTTGTTTTACGCTTTAATATAAAAGCTTTTAGAAATAATTATTCTATTGCCGACTTGATTAAGATGCACCTTGACTATCATGCGATAGAAGTAGGAACTGTAAAGCTCTCAAATTTGTCAATGCAATCAGAATTCGGCGTTGCAGAAAAAGCTGAAGTAAGCGGGTATGATATAGCAAACGAGAAGGATGTTTCTCTTGCTGATGAGGTTAAAGTTTACGATGTTATTCTGGCAGGTGTTTGTAAATGAAAGTTCTGATTTTTTATGGCAGCCTTGCGGAATTCAATAAACTCATTCCAGAAAATGTTGTTTCTGTGGTTGATCTTGCATTAAAAGATGATGATGAGAGGCGAAAACTAAAAGTTAAGGTGTCAGGACAAGAGGAGGAACAGGAAGAACCTATTTATTACGAACATGCGGTTGGGTATTCTGATGACTTTCCTTCCTTGACAGAAAGTACAATAGAAAGCTTTGTAGGATTTATTTTTCGTTTCGACATTGATAACTTGTATCTCCAGAATCCCCCTGACAGTATTGCTCGGCATATAAAAGAGCTCACAACTGTTACATGTGAGATTAAGCGGCAGAAGTATAAGGCGCTTGATATAAACAAACTGAGGGCTATAAATAAAGGGTTTTCTAACAAGATTATCGGACAAGATACTGCACGGCAGCAGGTTATCGGTGCCCTCTATGACGTGGCAAAGAAGAGATATAAGAAACCTTGCGTTATGCTTTTCTATGGAAGTACTGGCGTTGGAAAGACGGAGACAGCTAAATATATAGCTGATGTTCTGAAAGAACCAATATTCCGTAAACAGTTCTCCATGCTTCATAGCGAAGAATTTACTTCGTATCTGTTTGGGGGAAAACATAACCAGAACAGCTTTGCAAAAGAACTGTTGGAACGAGAGTCAAATGTAATCCTACTTGATGAATTTGACAAACCACATCCAGTGTTTTACAGCGCCTTCTATCAGTTGTTTGACGAAGGGGTTTTTTCTGACAAAAATTTTACTTTGCAGATGGATAATGCAATCATCATTTGTACTTCAAATTTCTTGTCAGAGGCACAAATAAGAAAGCAGTTAGGTGACCCGATTTTTTCAAGATTTGATGCAGTTATACAGTTCAATGATTTGTCGATCGATGCTGTCAAGGAACTTATAAAAAGAGAATATGATAGGCAGTATGCAGCCCTGGATCGTAAGGAAAAAGGAGTAATTGACAAATTCGACTTGTTGAGTCGACTACAAGCCATTGCTGATAGGCTGAAAAATGCGAGGCAGATAAAGAGAGTTGTTCGACAAGCTATTTCAGGGAGACTGACAAATCAGCTGCTATAAGGAAGTATATAGCAGGAAAATATAAAGTAATCACCCTCTGGTCCTATGTCAAGATTTAGCGCAAATGAAATTGAGAGATTTCTCGATTTAACTGACAAGTAATAACTGCTCTCCTTGAGATTGTAATTGCTGGTAAAGCTTCTCATAATCGTTGGGTGACATGTAATCGCAATGGCTGTGGATGCGCACAGTGTTGTAAAAAGCTTCAGTATATTCAAATACGAGTCGGTACGCCTGATTGTAGTCGTAGATCCGGAAGATGTGCAAGGCTGTTTCCGGATGCCAATGGAATCCGGGACGCTGCTGCGATGTCTGCTAAGAAAAAGATAGGAGTGAGCGATAATGCCACAGATGAATAACGGTGGTAAGTTTATTTTCGGGAAATCACTCATTCGAGAAGACGGCGTGTTGCAATTTCCAGAACAAGCGATTCGGGAATACGACATCGCTGTGGAAGGACGAGTTTATCTGTTTACAGGGAGCAAGAGTACAGGCGGATTTTGTGTTACACGTAAGGGACTGCTTGAACCATCCAAACTTGGACACATCTTAACGGAGACACCAGAATTAAAAGAATATACTGCGGAACAAGGCGCTTTTATCAAATATAAAGGTCGCTCCTATGCGTGGGCAAATGTTTCTGACGATGGACAAATTGCTCTTACAGATGAAATGATGGCAGTTCTAAAGATTGAACCTGGAATGAAATTGCTGTCTATTCGCAGCAGCGATATTGCTTTCACGATGGGAGCATACGGTCGGTTGGTGGAAGAATCAATGAAGCACGAGGATGAAATTCCTCTCTTCTGACGGAGGTATTATGGCATCAAGTAAAGGTTATCTGGATTTTATTTTGGAACAGCTCTCCGAACTGGAGGATGTATCCCATCGGGCAATGATGGGAGAATACATCATCTATTATCGCGGCAAGGCAGTCGGTGGCATTTACGATGACCGCTTTCTCGTGAAGCCTACGAAGTCTGCTGTGGTGATGATGCCAAATGCGAGTATGGAGCTTCCATATGATGGCGCAAAGGAGATGCTGCTCGTGGACGATGTAGAGAACAAGGAGTTTCTACATAAACTGCTGGAAGCGATGTACGAGGAACTTCCTGCTCCGAGGAAGCGAGGGAAATGATGGAATTTGGATGGATCAATCTATTTGGAGCAGTCATTGTTATTGTTATGATGATACCAAATATCGTTTATGCTATTCGCAACAGGGATAAAACCTTCGTACGAATAAGGCAATGAATCTGATCGAACAGGTCGGACGTTATGCCTGCATTGTTTTGATGTGGCTGCCGCTGCTCGTATGGAAATTCGGCTTTGCAAGTGTACTGGAACTGTTGCTTTGCTTAGGAGGAAATGGGCTGCTTGCAGGTTTCTCGAGCTTATTTGCGGTCGGCCATATTTACGTCACGAACAAGAATCTCGAGGCGGCTTAAAGCAAGACATACTAAGGCTCTCATACTGCCATCAGCGGCGGCGGGGAGCGGTGATAGGACAAAAATGATAAACCGTGACTTGGGGAGATGATGGATTGAACGAATCGGAACTTTATCAAGAGCTTGGGATATTGACAAAGGACAGGGACAGGTGGAAAGAGAGCATTCCGTATGTTTCCTCTCTTCTCACCCATGAATCTGTAAAAATACAGGCAAAGGCGCTCTGGCTGCTCGGTGAAATGGGACTTGCATATCCTCTGTCAGTGCAGGATGCAGTTCCTGTCATAGCTTCCTTTTGTGACAGCCCGGTGCCCCTTTTGCGGGAGCGTGCGGTTAACGCCCTCGGCAGAATCGGACGGGGCAGCTATCATGTGATCGAACCGTATTGGACGAACCTGTTCCGCTTTGCCTCTGATGAGGAGGCGAAGGTCAGGCTGAGTTTTATCTGGGCATCAGAAAACATCGCCACAAACACGCCCGGCATTTATGAGGATTATATGTCAATATATGAAGGACTTCTGCATGATGTGGATGACAAGGTAAGGATGGAAGCGCCGGAAATCTTCCGTGTTCTCGGTAAACGCAGGCCGGAGTTCGTCAGGCCTTATGTGGAGCAGTTACAAAAAATAGCAGAAACCGACAATAATCGCGTTGTAAGAATCCACTGTCTGGGCGCGATCAAGGCGGCAGCATCAAAACAGACATCTTCCGGCTTGACGAGGTGAATTATGATCTTAGAAGCAGAAAGACGCAGGATCAGTAAAGTTGAAAACATTTCACCGGAACAACTGGGAATGATCCGGAAAACAATCGGAGAAGCATTTGTTTCCAATGAACTGTTCCATAACTGGGGATCCCAATCCGAGCGGCATGATGACGTTTTGAAATATATGTCCATCTATGTCGACTACGTCTATCGTGCCGGAGAATTATACGCGAACGAAGACATGACCGGCTTTATCGGTTTGGAGGATTCCGCGCATGCACCGTTTTTTCCTCGGATCAGGATGATCCTCCGGATGCTTACCGGACTCCCTTACAGAAGGGTCAAAAGTTTTCTGCGCTTTGCGAACCAGATCAGCCGATCCAATGAACAATACGCGAAACAAAGACACCTGGACGCTCTGATGGTCTGTGTGGATCGGGAGCATCAGGGGCATGGGATTGCTTCAGAATTGATCCGTTTTGCCAAAGAAAAAGCCGATCAGCTTGGTGTTCCGCTTCTGTTCGACACGGATATGAAGGAGTATGCTGACATGTATCGGCATTTCGGCTGTGAACTGTACAACACGGCAACGGCAGATAACGGAGTCACACGGTATAGCTTGTGTTATAACAAAAGCGCTTCACAAAATCAGAGAGCTTGATGAAAGCAACGAGCAGATGCCAGACTGACAACTTCCGGATTATGGCGGTGAATAATGTTTATTCCGCAGATGCGCGCTGGGAAAGAGAAGTTGGTGCCAGTCTCTGTGTTCGGGGATGATCACATTATCTACATAACAAGGGAAAACGTTTTCAACAGCATCAAGTCAACGGCGTCAACGGATCACATTATCTACATAACAAGGGAAAACTTTAAAATGTACGAGAAAGGTCTAACAAATGCGGAAGGCTTCGAATTGAGAAAGGTATATTTTCGCTGATGGCATCCGGGCAAAAAGTCGGCGCTCACCAGGTAATCATTACACATAACATAATTGAGAAAATGAGACCAAAAAGCAAGAGGGGGATGATTTTATGAATTATAAGGAGACAGGTTTCAGACCTTTTTATCACCATTTTATCGCTATTCCGGTGAAGGATAGCTTGAAAACATCGCTGCAGGATTTCCCCGGAGCAGATGGAGCGGATTATATTCTTACATATGGTTACATTGACCAGACAGCCGGTCTCACGCTTGAAATTTTGGCTACTGCAAAAAAGACGAAAAATGGATTCCGTTTTGCTGATGGAAATGATACCATCCGTTCCTTTATACGGATTGCAGCAGCAGCGGAAGATGAGTTCTGCTTCTTTTCGGATGACGATGGAGATCTTGCAAAGAGATACGCTCACAAAATCGAGATGCTTCATCATTACGATGCACCAGAAGAAGTGGAAAAAACGCGTGAGATGAGTTTCCTTGATGCGAGCCGTGATGTGAATTGTATTGATGACGTCCTTGTTTATCTGATGAAAGATGGTCTTAAACCAGAAGGCTGCTGGGTCAGAATGATAGGCCTGGGTGATCACTGCATTATGGGCACGTTGCTGAATGAGCCGGATCAGAACTTTGGATATCACGAAGGAGAAAAAATCGCTTTCTTTGTACATGAAACAGAAGACAAGAAAGTTATTTGCTGTTCCGACATGAATCCAAGCCAAAAGATAACGGCAGAGGACTTAGAGGACGGCAGCATGCTTGAAGCAGCTGTCACAGCATTCAATCGTGAGCGAAATGAGCAGCATCTTATAGATATTATGGAGATTTTGCGAGACAGCTATGTTTGGGTGCCGTGTAACGCCATCATGAGTGAAGCTGATCAGAAACGCATGGAAGAACTGGTACATAATTTAAAGGATAATCCGGAAGCTTTAATCGGGCAGGAGTTTATTGCCCATGATGAGACCAGACTGGTTCCGGATATCTTGCAGAATGGTGACAGCTTCTTCTTTCCTATCTTTTCTTCTGAAGATGCTATGGGGGAATACGGCAATAACTTCTCCAAAGTTCAAAGGCAAATGCTGGAAGTAATCTCGCTTGCCAGAAACAATGAAAAGAAACTGGTTGGTATTGTCTTAAACGCATTTACTGAGCCTTTTGTGCTGGATGCGGAGCTGTGGGATATCGTGGAAAATATGAAATCACGACTTGAGAATTGAGGTGACTTCTGATATGGATATCTTTGATTTTAATCTGACAGAGGAAGGGGAACCGGCAGTCGTGCAGCCGCATGAAAAAAGCCTGTCTCCGAACGCAGAGCCAGACCATAGTGGGAACAATTTGGGATTTTTCGTGGGAACAGATTGGGGATAAAAGGGGAAATACGGGATGATTTGGGAACAGAGAAGTTTTGAAAATCGACTGTTTTAGACCAAAAAGGATGCTTTAACACCAACAAATGTTTGATAAAATGGCCGATTCGGCGTTGG
>OCVV011353934.1_pt1 | contig 23626 bp, 24 predicted proteins | sample 1539721 | NCBI WGS metagenome assembly OCVV01 (sample SAMN02144230, study PRJEB22623) | gut metagenome | biome: sheep rumen | host: Ovis aries | place: New Zealand
CTGGTTGTCGAGGATACCGACGTACACCTTTTCGCCGCCGAGCTTACCCTTGATCCAGAAGTAGAGACCGCCCTTGTTGCGGACCTTGGACAGGTCGATGTACTTGCCTTCACCGAGCGAGTAGGTCACACCGGACCAGTCGTTGTTATCGATGTACATGGCGAGCACGTTCGAGTTGCCAGCGGTCTTGGAATCGGCTTCACGCTGTGCGGTGAGACCACCGTAAACGTAAGAGAAACCTCTGAGCTGGTTTTCGTAGAAGACGCCGCCAGAAACCGGCTTGACCTTGCCGTCGAGCTTTTCCGGGTTCTTCGGGCCGTCGATCACGTCATTGTTTTCATCCCAGTAGACAATCTTCGGCTTTGGCTTGGCCTTCTTGTTGCCCTTGACGATTTCGATATTGTCGATAAAGACGTCGAACTTCGGGTTTGTACCCTTGTCGATCGAGAAACGGACTTCTGCAATCTTGTCCCAGTCGATACGTGCCGGGAATTCGGACTTGCGGGTGTTGTCCCAGTAGAGACCGCGATCCGGGAAGTCGATGAGAGGAATGGAAACCTTCTTCCAGTCCTTCGTCACGGTGCCGCCTTCGATGTACTTAGCCATCGGGACTGCAACCTGGGTCTTCTTGCCGTCGGAAACTTCTTCATCCAAGAGGCCGACCTTGAGCTGTTCACCGCCGTTTGCACCCTTGATCATGAATTCGAGCTTGGAGTCAAGGAGATACTTGTTCAAGTCGAAGACTTCGTTATAAAGGCAGATCGATGCACCGGAGTAATCCGTCGGGTCGAGCTTGATGTTCAAGGCGGACTTGGACTTGTAACCACCTTCCTTCGTGATGGTCACGCCCTTGCTCGTACCACCGTAAGAGTAGTCAAAGCCACCCTGGCGATACTGATCGTCGAACATCTTGTATACGACGATGCGCGGAGGTTTCTGCGCCATCGCGGCCGTTGTCGCAAGCCCCAAGAAGAGCAGGGACGAAGCCTTCAAGAATTGATGTTTCATTCGGTATTCCCTCTATTTGTGAGTGTTAATTCAATTCAGTTTATCGATTACTTCTTCTTTTCCTTAGCTTCCTTCAACAGCTTTTCGACGAGGTCCGGGCTAAAGCGGTCTTGACGTTTGCCGTTGATGTAGAAGTTCGGTGTGCCCTGGACGCCAACCTTTGCGCCGAGCTGGAAGTCTTCATTGATGCGGGCCTGCTTTGCAGAGTCGAGGACCATGTCCTTTTCGAACTTTGCCATGTCGAGACCGATATCCTTGGCGACTTTCTTAAACGTTTCCGGGGTGAGCTCGCGGTTCTTGTCGGCGAGAGCATAGCGGTATTCCCAGAACTTGCCCTGGGCCTGAGCTGCCATGGAAGCGGCTGCGGCACCCGGAGCGTCCTTGTGGAAGCTGAGCGGGAAGTGCTTGAAGACGAACTTGATTTCATCCTTGTGCTTGTTCATCAAGTCGTGAATGACCGGAGCGATACGTGCGCAATACGGGCACTGGAATTCAGAAAATTCGACGATAGTGAGGATCGGATCCTTGGTGTTGCCGAAGACAGGGCTTGTTCCTACCGGAATGTCCCACACCTTGTTGTCGGCTTCCATTTCGGCCTTCATCTGTTCAATGGAAAGTCCGCGCTTTTCGAGACCGTACTTGAGAATTTCGAATTCTTCGTGCATGGTCTTGACTTCGGCGGAAAGACTGTCGAGCTTTGCACGCGTGGAGCCATCTGTCTTGCCGCTTGCCGAAGCTTCGTTACAGGCGGAAAGAGAAATAAGAAGGGCTGCACTCAGTGCTAATGAATATGATTTCATGAAATGATCCTTTGTGTAAATCGTTTTTGAAAATATATAAAAGGCGGTCTTTCGGAACCCGATTTTTTGCAGATTCGGTTGCCGAAAGAACCGCCAATGGAAAAGAAAATTTTACAAGAATTGAATCTTAGTTTGCGCTCGCCACGTAAGCCTTGATCGCGTCGCGAATCTTGGTGAAGACCAGGCGAAGTTCGTCTTCGTCTTCTTCGAGAAGCGTGATGCGGAAGCCTTGAAGTTCGCTGCAGAAACTGCTGATCGGAACGACGCAAACGCCTGTTGCCGCAAGCAGGTAATACACGAAGCGATAGTCGAGGCTCGGAACGTTTTCTGTCCACTTTTCCACCAGGGAGCGAATCTTCGGGTCTTCGATGGGAAGGCTCTGGCGGTTGTTCAACACGCCCGGCTTGAAGACGATCGTATTGTAGAATGCGCCGTAAGTCGGGTTGAAGTAAAGTTCAGGGACATCGGAAAGGATCTCGTTAATGAGAGCGCTGCGACGTCCGATTCGTTCGTTCAAAGCTTGACGGTGAACCGGATAGCGCGGATCGCCGAGGATCATCGGGATGGTGAGCTGCGGAATGGTCGTGGAGCAGACTTCGATCATCTTCGCGTTATCGATCGCACGGCAGAAAGCGTCGAACTCCGGGTCCTTGTCGCGGTTATAGTATTCGACCCAACCGCAACGGGCGCCTGGCCACGGGTACTGCTTGGAAATGCCGTTCATGGAAATGCCCGGAACGTCACCGATGTAAGTGGCGAGCGGGTGCGCATGAGCTCCGTTGTAAGTGATCTTGCTGTAAATTTCGTCACAGATGATGCAGAGCTTGTAATCCTTTGCAATCTTCACCATCTTTTCGAGATATTCGAGCGGGTAGACCATGCCCGTCGGATTGTCCGGGTTTAAAATCAGGATGCCGGCGACGTTCGGATTGTACTTGACTTTATTTTCAAGTTCTTCGAGGTCCGGGAGCCAGTGATTTTCCGGGCGAAGATGGTAAACAAGCGGGGAAGAATGGGCGTGAGCCGCTTCGGCAGAACTGTGAGTGCTGTAAGCCGGAGACGGTCCGATGATGCGGGTTGTCATCGACAGCTGGCTATAAATGGTCGAAATGGCATCGCCGAGGCCGTTGAAAAACAGGATGTCTTCTGGGGTAATTTGCACTCCGCCGAGCTTATTGGTTTCGTTTGCAATGAATTCCCGAGTCTTGAGCAAACCTTTGGACGGGCAGTAGCTGTAACTGTCGTTATTCTTTGCGAGATCGCTGACGATTTCCTTGATCCATTCCGGGACCTGGCAATGCTTTTGGATCGGGTCGCCGATGTTTTCCCAGTGGATCTTGAGTCCGAGTGCCTTTAACTGATTGGCCTTTTTGACGATCTCACGGATTTCGTATGAGAGCTCTTTTGCACCTTCAGTTAAAAGTCGTTTACGCATAATATTTGTCTCCGATAGATTTTCGAATTCTGTTTTGTTAAATCTAGTTAAAAGATTTTGAGAGAAAGTTGGTTTCTGTTGAAGTTCTACCGTGGCACGGACGGCTTTGACCGCGAAGCGGTCGGCTCGCCTGCCCGGCGGGGGGCAAGGTAGGGGGCCCGCCACCCCCGTGGCCACGCTATACTCTGCGCGTTTTGCTTGTGTGCCTTTTGTGGGGGCTTGCTCGCTTCGCTCGCTTGCGCTCGGGTGGGGTTTCGCTAGCTCGCTTCGCTCACACCGTTCGCATTGGGGCTGTTGGATTCATAAGGACCTCGGTTGGTTAAGAATGTTTAAAACGAAAAAGGACAGCCGAAAATCGACTGTCCTCAAAACTTGGGTTCTAAAATCGTACTAGGCGAAATAGAAACTCATTTCTGTGGACAGTCGAACACTAGCTCGGGCTGCTGCCGCGCTAGCTTCCATTGCTGCTGCAAAGATGTTCTGTCCAAAGAGTTGGTTCATACGCAAACGAAAGTAGTTTTAGTTTGCGGCTTTGGCAAGGGTTTCGATTTCCCCAAAAATTTCGACGCGTTTGTACTGTTTTACTTTTTTGTCTTCGGTGATGCCATTTTCGGCGAGGTACTTGTTGAGCGCCTGCAAAATCAGATCCTGGGTGTGTCGCGGAACGGGCTTTTTGCCGAGGCGAGCCTTTTGTACCATTTTGTGGTTCAAATTGAGCGGAAGCATTTCGACCAGATCATGGTTCGAAGCGTTCAAGGACTGAAGAATTTCGTCAAGTTTTGTCATGGTGTTGTCGCTTGTTGTGCGTTTTTGCTGGGCGTAAAATTTAGCTTATCTTCGCCTGATGTGGTGTGTCTTTTTATATTTGGAACATGCAAAAACTGGACTGTCTTTTTGAACGCTATCCTCTCTTCCGCTATATTCCGGGTATTCTATTGCTCGCGATGATTTTTCGAACTTCTTCAATCGACGGGGAAGGGATGAGCTGGCTTGTCCATCCGTTTGACAAGTTTATCCACTGCGGAACTTTTGCCTTGCTGACGGCGTTTTTTGGAATGTGGTTTGCAAATTTTAGATGGGAAAAGAATCGTTGGCTGGTAGCCCTGTATTGTGTGGGACTTTGCCTTTTGGCAGGAGTCCTTGATGAATATCACCAGAGCTTTGTGCCGGGGCGCAGTGTTTCGCTTGAAGATATTTGTGCCGATGTCGTTGGCGGTATTGTGGGCATTACCGTTTATGCTTTAGTACGGCCCTGGAAACGATTCCGCATTTTTTTTGAAAAGGAAAAATAAAGAACGGGCTCGTTAGAACCCGTTTTTTTATTCTTCGATTTTTGACATTTCGAATGAAGCCGTGTAAGTGGAACCGTCCGGATTATTCCGCAGGGCCTTCCACTTCATGATTCCGTTTTCGATAGATTCGATTTCCCACCATTCTCGATTTTCTTCACCGTCTTCGACCCAGCGGGTGCAAAGCAATTGCCCGTCGACAAAATAGTCGTTGACAAAATTAGCGCTTGCGGTCCAGTTGCCTTCGTCGTCTTGAACGTAATAGACATAGGTGCCGTCGTTCTTGTATTCCCAACGGTGCGTCTCGCCGTCATCAAATTCGGAGCTTTTACTGGTGACTTTCCCCTGCCAAATGCCCAGAATATCGGTTGAATAATCGACGGTAACGCGGGAATAGCGCATGGGGGTGGGCCCGATGGATTTGACGACTTGGCCTGACTTCATGAAGTTCATGCTTGTAATCGTGGACATTTCCTTGTCGTCAATCGATTTTATCGTATGCTGGATCGAAATCTGCAAGGAGTCATTTTCGAAAACGGTCCAAGAAATGGTATTGCTGTCAATTTTATAATTGAAGTCGGTGCCGTCATGCCAAGCGTAATCGCCAAAGGCCGTACTGAAAGAACCTTTACCGTCTTCGTTCAGGGTGTAGACGCCTTTTTTGTTTGTCGTATTTTGAACTCCGTCTTCTTCGACAGAAATCCATTTGCCGAGAATCTTTTCTTGAAAATTGACTTGTGGGTGGATCTTGCCATTACTGCTGCTAGAACATCCGATAAAAAAAGCGGATGTGATGGCAAGCGTTGCAAAATACTTGTTCATGGTTTCCCCTTGGAAGAAATGGGCTCTGATAAACAAAGAATAAAATAAATAAATTTTATCCTTCGAGCTTATTTCGTAAATAATGTCTAGAAGTCCATGTGAAATACATGACGTCGGCAAAGACGAGTGCGATAGCGCAGGCGAGGAATACAGGACGATGCATGCCAAAAATTTCCGCCATGGATCCTCCGATTAAAATTCCCGATCCAATACCGATGTCCCAACCGCTCAAGTATGTGCTGTTTGCCGTACCACGCTGATCGTGGCGAGCGAGATTGACGCACATCGTCTGGTAACCTGGGAAAATCAAGCCAAGGCTTGTACCGATCAAAAATGCCGAAATAAAGAATGTCAAAGAACTATGGCAGAACGCAAGCATGGTAAAGGCAAAAATGATCAGGGTCATGCCGGATCCGACCAAATGTACCAGGTATCCTTTGTCGATCAGCTTGCCGGTCATAATGCGGTTCATGATGAGACCTGCGGCAATTAAAGCGTAGAACCAGCCGGAACCTCCGATGCCAAGTTCCTTTGCGTAAAGCGCAATGTAGTTGGTGACAGGACCGTAAGCGAAGCCGACAAAGATAAAGTTGATGAACTGGGGGATGGCGCGGGTTAAAAAGAATCGGTCTAGCGAAAGCGGGGCGTGAGGCTTTTTTTCTTTGGGCGGAATTTTCAAGGTCTGGACGAGAATCAGGCCGATTACGCACAAAATAATGGAAGTGGCGAAAACGATGCTGTCGCCAAAAGCTTCGTACAGAAACATGCCGGTCATGGGACCCGTCGCAAAGGCGAGGTTCACGCTAATGCCGAAGTATCCGATGCCTTCTCCGCGGCGGCACGACGGAAGCGCATCGATGGCAACGGTATTGCTCGCCGTGCTGGAAATTCCAAAGAAGAGACCGTGGGAAAACCGGATGATGGCAAGTAGCGGTAAGAGACCGACAGTTTTGTACCCCAGGAAGCAGAGCGTAAAGCCGAAGAAAGTCCAGAAGTACAAAGGCTTGCGGCTGAGCGTATCGACTAGAAAACCGGCGAACGGTCTGCAAGAAAGCGCCCCGATCGTATACAGCGAAATGATGATGCCTGCTGTAGCGTTGTCCGTTTGGAATTTTTCAATGATGTACAGCGGAAGAATCGGGAGCAGCTGATAAAAGCTGAAAAAAAGGAGAAAATTGGCGGCGGCGACTGTCAAAAAGTTCCGCGTCCAAAGTGCGGGCTTTTGGGTGTTTTCAGAACGGATCATTGCTTCTGTATTCATAAAAGTTTACATGAATATAGCTATTCAAAGGGTGTCCCGGCGCTCCGAGATGCTTTCTTTTACTAGAAAATAACGACGAAAAAAAGAATGCCAAGAAGTATGATGAAGGGGAGAATTTTCAAGAGCAACGTAATGGCGCAGGCGTCAGAAATTTTTCCAGATCCGAAAATCATGACCAAGGCTAGTACGATAAGAAATGTGGTGAGCATAAATCCTCAGAATTCAAAATATATTTTCTTTCTCTGAGACAAAATGGTGCTATAAGAAAAATACATAATCAGCAATGAATTAATCGTATTGGACATATAACCAAGGGGATTCTATTGTTGTGCTCGTTCTAAAACGAAACGCTAACATAGGAGGTCCTAATGACTTTTAATTTGATTCGAAATGTAATTCCTTTTGCACTGTTGGCTTCTATCTTTACCCTTTCTGCTTGTGGAAATTCGAGCTCTTCGAACGATGATGAAAATACGGAGGAACAGGAAGAACATTCCCATCATTCCGATAACGCGGAAGATTTGACTCTGGGTGATGAAGATGTTCAGGATGGTTTCATCTATCTGCACGATACGACGATTACCGGAGTTTTGACGGTAGCCACGACAAGCTCTGGCCCGACAGTCCTTCGAAATGTGGAAGTGACGGGCAACTTGCTGATCAAGCGTTCGGGCCGTGTCGACTTCTCAGGTAGTGCGGACGTGGTTCACGTTGGAAGCAGCAACACGGACGTCTATGCCTTTGAAGGCGAAGCTCAGGTCAACGGGCATCACTTCATGGGTCAGAACAATACGTTCAACACCAAGAGCTTTGCCGATTACCAGACGGTGGATTGGACCGAAAAGACGATCGATCTTTCAACGGGAATCCGCTTGGCTTACACGGTTACTGGTGATGAAGAAGCAACTCCGGTTGTTTTGATTCACGGTTTGACGGATGGTCGTGTTTCCTGGTCGAAGGTGGCCCCGGCTCTTGCTGGGAAGGGTTACCGCGTTTATGTCCCGGAATACCGTGGCAACGGAAAGACGGACAAGCCGATTGAAGAATCCGCCTACTCCCTTTCGGAATTGACAAGCGACATCATCGCGTTCATTTCGGAAACGGGCATTAAGAAACCGCATATTGTGGGCCATTCTCTTGGCTCATTCATTGCTCAGGAACTTTCCATTTCTTATGCGGATAAAATTTCTTCCATCACCTTGATCGGTTCGGGCGTTAAAGTGGATCCGACGAATGGAGTCGTGGATTGGCTCGTGAACGGTACCGGCGACGATTCCTTTGATGGTATTTATGCTTACGATTCCACGCAGAAGCTCCCGGAAAGCTTCCTCAAGGCTTGGGCGTACAATACTGATCCGGATGAAGATTTTCAGGCCGCGAACTTGGAACATTTGCGCCAGGTACCGTATTATGCTTGGAAGTTCCTCGTCAAGAATCTGTTGAAGATTGATAACTCGAAGCGTCTTTCTTCTATCGAATCGGATGTTCAGATTATCTGGGGTTCGGAAGATGCTCTCTTTGACAAGTCCGCTCAGGAATCCTTGCAGAAGGGACTTTCCAAGGCGAACAGCGTTACTTTCCACGAAGTCGAAGGTGCTGATCACAATACCCATTGGGGTGATGAAAGCGCTGTGAAGACGGTCGTCTCTTACATTGATGAATTCATCCAGGAAAAGAAGTAATCCTTTAAACGAGTCGAGGGGCATCCTTCAAAAGATGCCCCTTTTTTTGTATGAAGAATAAGATTTTAATTTGTATTGCAATTCTTGCAGGGACGCTCCTTGCAGAAATCAAGCCTCAGGTCGATCTTTCGGGAATGGTCATGGTGCATGCCTATGCCGACTGGAATACCGACGAATCGACGCTTTCGCACCGCTACGAATCCATGCTGGATTTGGATTTTGACATCCGTTACAATGAACGTTTTTCGGCATGGCTCGAAATTGAAGCGATGGGAATGGCCATGCCAGGAATGGATGATATGGAAGGGATGGAAGGCATGGACATGGGCGATGACGCGACCATGGACACGGAACATCCGGCCCTTGTCTTGAATGGGGCATATATTCAATACGCGCCTTCGGAACGCGCGGCCTTCCGCATTGGGGATATGAAAATTTTTGAAGGCATTTTCCAGAACTATTATGATTTTGGAGATCCGCGCGATGATGCGGCGGGAATGTCTCAAAAGAATATCCGAGGCATCGAAATTCTGTGGAACGGGCTTCAGTTGGATGCGGGCTTTGGAAGTGGCAGCAATGATCAAAGTTGCTATTACCACTTTATGTTCGGCGAATATATGGGAATGGATTGCAAGGAAGGTCTCGCGTATGAAGCGCATGCGGCTTATAGTCTTGAATTGGCCGATCAGGTGATTCGCCCCTATGCGGATTATAAAAGCTATCAGCGTAAGGAGTATAACGAACTCTATGCGGGTGTCGATTTGGCGCTCTCCTTGGGAAATTTTGCCTTGCACGGAGTATACGGCTATCATTCGGTATTTTTAGCGAGCGACGACCCGGTTTCGGGTCATGTCTTTTTGGCGGAACCATCGTTTGAAATTTCGCGATTCTGCGTTTTGGGAACTTTCTTTTATGCTAGGATTGACGATCCTGTGCGCACAAGCTTGGAAATCACGACCCGTCCGGAATATCTTTTTGCGGCGGTCGAGCCGAGCGTTGCCCTGATTGAATATTTGAGCGTGGGAGTTCCTCTTGAATGGCATACAAATTCACTCAATGAAGACGATCAACTCGAATCGGTTCGGGTCGGTGGAAGATTCTACTTCCATGTTCCGGATTATAAGATCGACATCATTTCGATGGTACTTGCGGACATCCCCTATGGAGAAGATTGGCCGATTCAAGACAATCAGAATGATCCTTCTTTGATCTTTGGCGTGGAAGCGATGTTTGATTTTTAGAGGAATGCATGAAAAAAATACTGTTGCTTTGTGTGGTATTTTCCTCCTTGGCTTTTGCCAGGTTTGATTGCTGCAAACGAAAGCATGCGGCGATTAAAAAGGAAGAATCGTCCATTACGCTGACGGTTGCCGTCGTGCGTGCGGAAGATGAAGCCCTTCTTCAAAAGGCGTCCGCTTCACTTTCAAAAGAAGGGATCCTGGTCCAAATCAAAAAATTGGACTGTCAGAAAGTGGCAGAAGAAGCACTTTCCGAAGGCTATGTCGATGGCCTTTATGCGGAAGGTCTTCAGAGCCGGTCCGACTGTGAAAAAAAAGAAGCTCTGTCGAGCCTGAAAAAAACGCTCGAAAAAATTTCTCCCTAGTTTTTGAATTGTATCTTTCCTTTCGATGCAAAAAGAAGAAGTTTATCGTTTCTTGACGCAAATCCCTAAAGGCAAAGTGGTGACGTATGGTCAAATCGCGGAGCATTTGGGGAATAAAAAATATGCGCGGGCGGTGGGCAATGTTTTGCATGCAAATCCCGATCCGGCAAGATTTCCTTGCTATAAAGTCGTCAGCGCGGCGGGGAAGCTTTCGGCGCAATTTGCGGACGGAGGAATCGATGTCCAAAAGGCGCGCCTCGAACGCGACGGAATCGAAGTTTGCAATTACAGGGTCGATCTCAAAAAGTTCCAATACAGCGAAAAAAAATAAAGTCCTTCTTGCCGAAGGACTTTATTTCCAATTTGTCTCCTAACAAATGGATTACGGAGCGATTTTGCCAAGCATGACAACTTCGCGTTCCAGTTTGAACTTGTGTCCGCTGTTTTCGTAGACGCGCTGGATGACGAGTTCCGTCAGGTCGTAAACGTCCTTTGCGGTTGCGTTGCCCGTGTTCACGATAAAGCCGGCATGCTTTGTCGAAACCTGAGCACCGCCGACGCTCGTTCCCTTGAGGCCTGCTTCTGCGATGAGGGTGCCTGCGTAACCGCCGACAGGACGCTTGAACATAGAACCTGCGTTCGGGAGGTCAAGCGGCTGCTTGGCCTTGCGCGATTCCATCACCTTCTTCTGGGCTTCGACGAGTTCGTCCGCGTTGCCCGGAGTGAGCTTGAAGGTCGCTTCGAGGATGATCTTCTTTGTATTCTGGAAGACAGACTTGCGGTAGCCGAACTGGCATTCTTCGAAGGAATAATCCTTGACGGAGCCGTCTTCTTCGAGAACCTTGACGGAGACGACTTTCTGACCCGTTTCTTCGTCATAGGCGCCTGCGTTCATGTACAGCGCACCGCCGATCGTGGCCGGAATGCCTGCGAGAAGGTGAATGCCGGCGAGTCCGAGCGTTGCACTTTTACGTGCGACCAGCGTAAGCGGAGTACCTGCCTTGGCGGTCAAGGTATCGTTTTCGAACTTGTAGTCAGAGAAGCCCTTGCCGAGCTTGATGATGACTCCGTCGTAGCCTTCGTCCGAAGCAAGGACATTCGAACCGCAACCGATGACGAAATAGGGAAGATTCTTTTCTGCAGCGAATTTCTTCGCTTCGACAAGTTCTTCGAAAGTCTCCGGTTTAATGAGATAACGAGCTGTTCCACCGATTCGGAAAGTGGTGAGCTTTTTTAGATCAACGTTTTCGAGTATATTATTTGTAAGTTCCATGTGCATAACATATACAATAATTTAAGAACTGGCAAATTATATTTTTATTTTAGAACCAATTCGCGGGTAAAATGGCTAACGGTCGCGTCGATATAGAAGCGTTAAAAAACGCCCTTTCAATTACCTTGGTGGCAGAACGCCTGGGGTTGCAGGTTGTGCATGGAAAATTCCGCTGTCCGTATGCGATGCGTCATGCCCATGGAGACAGAACTCCGAGCGTTTCCATTTCGGAATCCAAGGGACTTTTTAATTGCTGGGTTTGTCCGGATGTACGCGGCGACATCATTAAACTTGTCGAGATTTGCAAAAACCTGGATTTTAAAGGAGCGGTAAATTGGCTCGAAAATGAATTCGGCATGCCGATGTCTTTTGAACAGGCGGTTCAAAATGGAGCCTTGAATTCCGGGGATTTGCAGCCGGCGCCATTGATCAAGGTTGTCCGCAAAGCTCCCGAACCCGAAATCGATCCGGTGCTCCGGACAAAAATCATTCTCGCCTTTTTTGAAATGCTTTCTCCTGTCGAAGGGTCTCCCGCGGCAGCGTGGCTTGTGAAACGCCGGATTTTTAAGAAAACTTGGGAAAAGATGCGTCTCCGTGTGATTACGGATTACGATAAGGTGAACCGCGGCCTTCTCGAAAAGTTTGGGCTTGAAGTTTTGCAGAAAGCAGGACTTTTTAATGACAATGGAAATTTGCGCTATTATAAGCACCGCCTGCTTTTTCCCTACTTGGATTCGAAAGTGATTCCGCGGTATTTTCAGGCGCGGTCCATTGAATCGGATACGCAGCCGAAGGAATTGAATCTGCGCGGTCAGGTGCCGTTCCCGTTCCACGTTTCGCTGCTCGATGGGGAACCCGGGTGGATTTACCTTTGCGAAGGCTGTGTCGATACGCTGACACTGATCGATCGGGGATTCCCTGCCGTGGGGATTCCGGGAGTCAAATCCTTTAAGCATGAATGGGCTAACCTCTTTAAAAATAAAAGGGTTATCTTGTGCCTGGACCAGGATGAGGCCGGACGGGCAGGTTCGCGCTTGGTGATGGAAATGCTTCAAAAAGCGGGAGTTGAAGTGTCTATGTATGGGGAAGGGATTACGGTCGAAGGCTTTCAGATGTCTGAAGGACAAGACATGAATTCGTGGTTCGGCGGAAAAAAGTGAATCTCCCTTTTCTATATTCTTATTTGTGAAGCCATCTCAATTGAAACAGCTCGTTTTGGATCGCTGGAATTCGCTTCCGCAGGGATTGCGAACGACTCTATCGGTCATTTTCTGCATTTTTAAATGGATCTACAGGATCTTGAACCGTCTGGTGCGCCTTCTTTTGCTCGGGCTCATGCTCTATGCGATTGCGTTCACGGTGGTGGCTTCGGTACTCTTGTACAAGGGCTTTGTTTACTGCTACGATATTTACGATAATGTAAAGCGACTCGAATTTTCGAATCCGGAGATGAGCCGCTACATGGAAGCTCTGGTCGATTCGAATCCGGCGACGCAGCTCAAGCATCGCTTTGTGCCTCTCGATAGCATTAGCCCTTATTTGCGAAAAGCGGTAATCGCGAGCGAAGATGCGGGCTTTTATTACCATCCGGGTTTTGATGTTCGCGCGATTGCGGAAGCTTTGGATGCGAACCGTTATTATGGCAAGACCAAGTTCGGCGGTAGTACGATTACCCAGCAACTTGCGAAGAACCTGTTCCTTTCGAGCGAACGTTCTTGGGAACGCAAGTTTAAGGAACTCGCGTACGCGCTCTTGATGGAGAAGATGCTCGGCAAGGATCGCATTCTAGAACTTTATTTGAATTATGCCCAGTGGGGGCAGAATATTTTTGGCTGCGAAGCGGCGAGCCAGGAATATTTCAAGAAAAGCGCGTTTAAGTTGAACCTCGACCAGTCGATTAATATGGCGGCGGTTCTTGCAAGCCCCGGTAGGCACAATCCGAATGGCCGTTACAGCCGTTTCATGGCGAGCCGTCGTTCCGTGATATATCAGAACATGTTCCCGAAGCGAGACAGCTTGATGGTGGACAGCCTCAAGGCCTTGAACGCTCCGCCCGATTCTTCTGTGGCGAAATCCGCAACGTCTACAGCGGTAGAATCCGCGCCTTAAATTTTTCAAACTCAACAAGGAAAAGAAAAAACATGCGTGATCAATTCGAAAGTCCTCTGATTCAGCGTTATGCCTCGAAGGAAATGAGCTACATCTTTAGCCCGCAGTACAAGTTCCAGACTTGGCGTAAACTCTGGATTTATCTCGCCGAATCCGAAATGGAACTCGGCCTTCCGATTACCCAGGAACAGGTAGATGAACTGAAGGCTCACGCTACGGATATCAACTTCGACGTGGCTGAAGCCGAAGAAAAACGTCGCCGTCATGACGTGATGAGCCATGTCTACGCTTACGGCGTCCAGTGCCCGAAGGCCAAGGGCATTATTCACCTGGGTGCGACTTCCGCATTCGTCGGTGACAATACCGATTTGATCCAGATGAAGCAGGGTCTTATCCTTGTTCGCAAGCGTCTTTGCCGCGTGATGGACAAGCTTTCCAAGTTTGCGATGGAATACAAGGATATGCCGCAGCTCGGTGCAACGCACTTCCAGGCTGCCCAGCTTACGACCGTTGGCAAGCGCGCTTGCCTCTGGCTCCAGGACATGCTCATTGACCTCGAAGAATTGAACTTCCTCATTAAGGTTCTTCCGTTCCGCGGCGTGAAGGGTACGACCGGAACGCAGGCAAGCTTCATGGATCTCTTCAACGGCGACGAAGAAAAAATCATGGAACTCGACCGTCGTGTAACGGCCAAGGCTGGCTTTGAACGCGTCCTGACGATCACCGGTCAGACTTATACCCGCAAGTGGGATAACCGCGTGAACCAGGCTTTGAGCTCTGTTGCGCAGAGCCTTCACAAGTTCGCAACCGATATGCGCCTGATGCAGGGCGTGAAGGAAGTGGAAGAACCGTTCGAAAAGACCCAGATCGGTTCCAGTGCCATGGCTTACAAGCGTAACCCGATGAGGAGCGAACGCATTTGCTCCCTCGCTCGCTTTGTGATGGCCCTGGTCAACAGTACCGCTTTCACGCAGGCCACGCAGTGGTTCGAACGTACGCTTGACGACAGCGCGAACAAGCGCCTTGCCATTCCGGAAGCGTTCCTCGCCATGGATGCGATGCTCATCATCGCTGAAAACGTCACGAATGGCCTTGTGGTTTACCCGAAGGTCATCGAAAAGCGCATCATGGCCGAACTCCCGTTCATGGCTACCGAAAACATCATCATGGAAGGCGTGAAGAACGGCGGCGACCGTCAGGAACTTCACGAAGAAATCCGCGTGATGTCGATGGAAGCGGGCAAGGTCGTGAAGGAACAGGGCAAGGACAACGACTTGCTTGAACGCGTGCTGAAGAACGAAAAGTTCCAGAAGCTCGGCATCACCGAAGAAAAGCTCAAGGAAATCCTTGACCTTCGCAAATTCGTGGGCCGCGCTCCGGGACAGGTCGTGAAATTTGTCGGCGATGAAGTTCGCCCGGCAATTGAAGCGGTTCCGGAATGGAACAATCTCGACGCAGGCGAACTCAAGGTCTAAACCTTTTTTCCCGAAAGCAATTTGCAAAAAACGGTGGAACGCGAGTTTCACCGTTTTTTGTATGCCTTATCTTTTGCCGAGTTCGCGCGGGTGGAAGGAACGGTGTTCTTCCTGAATCATTTGGTCGCTGATGTGCGTGTAAATCTGCGTCGTGGTGACGTTTGCGTGTCCGAGCAGTTCCTGTAAAACGCGCAGGTCCATTCCCGCTTCCAGGCAGTGCGTGGCGAAGGAGTGGCGAAATGTGTGCGGCGTGACGTGCTTGTTTAAATGTGCGGTGTATTTCTGGATTAGCTTCCATGCGCCCATGCGGGTCATTTTGCTTCCGCGGGAATTCAAGATGATCGTGTCTGTTTTGGGAGAAAGGGCGAGGCGTGGTCCCTGCATCCAGGCTTTCAAATTTTCCTTCGCCTTTTCTCCGAGAGGAACAAGCCTTTGCTTGTTCCCTTTTCCGATCGGTGTGATCCATTCGTTGTCGAAGTCGATGTCTTGCGTGCGAATGGAAAGCGCTTCAGCAATGCGGAGCCCTTCTGAATAAAGCAGTTCGATGAGTGCCGTGTCGCGTTCCGGGGATTTTGACATCTCTTGGATTTTTTCGAAAACGCTATCGACTTCTTCGCGGGATAGGTATTGGGGAAGGTAATGCCCGATACGTGGGGTTGCAAGAAGGCTGTCGGTGGAGTAGGGGAATGCTTTTTCGTGGAGAAGGTATTTGAGGAATCCTCGGAGGCTTGAAAAATGGCGAGCTACGGATGTTGGACTGTAGTCTTCTCTGCCGGCGATTTCGGTTAAAAAATCATCCAGGTCTTCGGGCTTGAGATCGCCGATTCTGGAACCTCGTTCGTCTGCCCAAAATACAAAATGGCGAAGATCTTCTTCATAACTTTGGATTGTCGCTTGGGAAAGATTGCGTTCTACGCCAAGGAACGAAAGATAAGAGTCAAGCCATTCGCCGTTTTCCATGATTTTCAAAATATATTTATCTCGACGGTGAAAAAATTGAATTTTTATCGCAAATTCCCCTTGCCACTTGATTTTGTATTTTTTATAATTGAGCCCGTCGATGACGACATGGATGATTAGCTCAGTTGGTAGAGCAGCTGACTCTTAATCAGCGGGTCGCAGGTTCGACCCCTGCATCATCCACGAAATAAATACCAACGTTCGCGTAAGCACCGTCTTTTGGACCTTGGCTGCAGCGGACACGGATGATTAGCTCAGTTGGTAGAGCAGCTGACTCTTAATCAGCGGGTCGCAGGTTCGACCCCTGCATCATCCACGAAAAAGCTCCTTCTGCGGAAGGGGCTTTTTTTTGTTGCTTAAATGTTGTCTGAACAAGAAAGGCGGCCCTTCGGGGCCGTCTTTTGAATGTTCAGGGGAAATATAAAAGTTTTTATGTGACAAAAAATGTCACATTAAGTTTTGACAATTTTTTTGAAAAAACTAAAGCTCTTCGACGGCTTTTAAATAATCGGAAAGCTTTTTTGCCTTGTTGATTTTTTTGCAGGACGGCAATGCGTAAGTCCAAAAGGGTCGAATTTTTTCGAGAACCTGTGCGTCTCCGCCTTGGAGATGCTCGCTGTAAAAAGCGAAAATTTCGGCATGGATTTTTTTGAGGGTGGGCAGAGGGTCTTCGATTTTCCCCGTTAGATATTCAAAAGCAAGGTTCGGGTTGGTGAGTAGACCTCTGCCGATCATGATGCCTGCCAGGTTTGGGTACTTTTCTTCGATTGCGCGAATTCCTTCGACGGTCGTAATGTCTCCGTTGAAAATAACCGGATGCTTTAATTTGGATGCAAAATGCTCGAAGTCGTCTAATAGAAGATCGCCCTTGTACTGCTGGATTCCTAGCCTTGGGTGCAAGGTTACGTGCGACAGGGGAGCTGCGTTTAACATCGGGATTAAGGCTTGGGATTCATCGGTGGAAGTGAGCCCGAGCCGCATTTTGACGCTGAAGGAAATGTGTGAAAGTTCGCCGATCCGCAGGAAGATCGGTTCGAGCTTTTCTGGGTGCGGCAAGAGCCCGGAGCCCCGGCCCGATTTCGTTTGCATCGGGTACGGGCATCCCAAATTCAAGTCGATTTCCCGGATCCCGAGGTCTTCTAACGTATGCACCAGAATGTCGAATTCCGAAATGTCCTTGAAAATAATCTGGGGAACTACGTGATAGGTGTCGAGCTTTTTTGCCTGAATATCGAAAAGAAGATCCTTGAGATCCTTTGCGCGGGCCACACCCTTTTCTTCACGGATAAATGGCGTGTAATAGGTATCGATGGCGCCTGCGATTTTTGCATGTGCGCGGCGGTAAGCAAATTCGGTAAAGCCTTGGAGTGGCGCAAAATGAATCGGCAGCATGATGTTACAAATTTAGTTCATGTGCTTTTTCATTTCTGTTTTCATTTGATACATGGCGCTGTCTGCGCGCTTAAAGATGGAATCCATATCGTCGCCCGGAGTGTAGTCGGCAAGCCCGATGGCTGCGGAGTAGCGCTCCCAAGGTTGTTTAGAGGTATCGTTTTCTGTTTTTTGGAAGGCTTCGAGGGCTTCTTGGACAAGCTCCTTTCGGTTCTTAAAGTCGTTGTTGTCCTTGAACAGAATCACGAATTCATCTCCGCCGTAGCGGAATATGGCGGAATGCTTGAAAATCTGACAAATGATCTGAGTGCTGCCGAAGAGATAGCTGTCTCCGTGGGCGTGTCCATAGGAGTCGTTGACTTTTTTTAGGTTGTTCAAGTCGACCATGGCGATCGCGACCGAAGTCTTGCCGGCTTGAATTTCTTGATCGACGATTGTCTTGGTTTCTTCGTATGCGATTTTGCTGCCTACATGGGTGAGCGTGTCGCGGTAGGCGAGCAATGTCATGTCTGCGGCTTTTTCGTTTGCAGTCTTGGCGTCTTCTTTGGCAGAAATGATGCTTTGAATGTAAATCCGAATATCCGACGCCATTTGCGTAATCGCTTTTGAAAGGGATTCGACTTCGTTATGCGTGTGGATGGGAGGCGGTTCAAAGGTTATCGCATTAGGATCGTTTTTCTCGTGATATTTTTTTGCAAAATGCTGCGTGTTCTGTTCCAAAAGTTGAATCGGATTTGTGATGTTTCGGCGGAGCCAGACAATCAGCAGGAATCCAAAAAGAATTGCCAGAACGATAGTCAAAATAAAATTGCTGATTGCGTAATGGTGCATCGTTTTGTACAGCTCTTGAATGGAAATGTCTGCGCAGATGAGGCCGTAGTGAATGCCTTGTGAATTCGCAAGGGGCTTGCAGGCTGTATATGCGGCTCCCCATTCGGAATCCTCTTCAAAATAGACCATCTCGGAACCGTGCATAATGCTTTGATATTTTTGGAGGACGTCCTGAGTGTAGCCAGGAACGGCTTCCATAATCGCATAATCGGTTTCGCCATTTTCTCGCTCTTCGCGGCTTGTTCCCGAACAGATGCTGTACATGGTGGTGTCGCCCGGGTATGCGATATACAGGTAGAATAGGTCGAATTCATCGACCATGGTATTTACGAGTTGCTGAAGCTGGTTGAATTTTGTGGAAGGTTCTCGAGATTTGACGCAGTTTAAAAGATCGTCTTTATCGATTTGGCTCTCCAGAAAACCGATGATTGTCGAAAGGTGTTCGTGATAACGTGTGTAAAGGGATTTGGAAAACGAAAAATAGGACTGTATAGACAGAATGAAGCTCATAAAGGATATGAACAATGCGGATGCTAAGACAAGGCTTCGCTGGATGGGTCTTTTCTTTGGCTTCATTTGTAAATTCCCCTTAAGGATTAATCTAATATCTGTTTTACAAAAAAAACAAATATTTAATGCAAGTTGGACGGCTGGGGACTTCTTGCTGTTTTCTGCGTTTTTTACTATCTTTTGGCCGAAATGAATGAGAATCATTCGCAAATTTGGAAAATACTTTCGTCCAAGCGTTTTTGGGCGATATTTGCCTGTGCGCTCTTCTTGTTCGTTTTTGCGTTTCCAGTCTTGAAGGCGGAACATCACTGCTCGCATTCGGATCACTGCGCGACCTGTGCGGTTATCCAGGCGATTCAGGATACGCTGGATTCTTCGGATCTGGGAACGGTTTTGCCGGTCGTGGTGATGCTTGCCTTTTCCTTGGTACGGAAGGTTGTCTTCCCGGGGAAATTTTTTCCAAAGCTCACGCTGGTCGGGCTCAAGGTTCGACTCGACAATTAGAAATTCTTCCGAAATGTTTTGAATATGCAGGCTGAAAGACTTTCAGCTGTGGATGCCGTAATCATTCAAATTTTGGAGAATTACCTTGAAAAAGAATTGGATTCTTTTCTCGGCTTTGGCGTTTTTTGCCATGGCCTTCCTCGGCTGCGATTCGCAAGTGAAGCAGCAAAAGCGCCTTTCCATTGTGGCGACAACCTTCCCGGAATACGACTGGGTAAAAAATATCGTGGGGAACGACTCCCTTTTTGAAATCACGCTGCTTGAAAAGGGCGTGGACTTACACAGTTTTGAACCGACCCCGGAAAATATTCTGCAAATTTCCAAGGCGGACCTTTTCATTTATGTCGGCGGTGAATCCGACGAATGGGTCGAAAAAGCTTTGGAAAATCCGCAGAATCCGAACCGCAAAGTCGTGAATATGATGCAGGTTTTGGGCGAAAAGGTCAAGGCAGAAAAAATCGTCGAAGGCATGGAAGAGGAACATCACCATGAAGAAGGTGAGGAAATGGATGAGCATGTCTGGCTGTCCCTTCAAAATGCGTCAATTCTCGTACGACACATCGCGGATTCCCTCGTGGCTTTATCCCCAGAAAAAAAGGAGATGATCGTTGCGAATGCGAATGCCTATCGTGAAAAATTGGAAGCTTTGGATGCGGAATTCGCCAAGGTGATCGTTCCGGGCAAGACGATCCTTTTTGGCGATCGTTTCCCGTTCCGTTATTTGGTGGATGATTACAAGATTTCGTATTATGCAGCTTTTGTCGGATGCTCGGCAGAAACAGAAGCGAGCTTCAAGACGATTGCGTTCCTTGCAAAAAAGGTCGACGAATTGAATCTGAAGACCATTTTCGTTTTGGAAAATCGCACCCACAAGATTGCGGAAACCATTCGGGATAACACGAAGTCCAAGGACCAACAGATTTTGCCACTCCATTCGATTCAATCGATTTCCGATTTGGATTTGCAGAATGGCGTGAACTATTACATGCTGATGCAGCAGAATTTGGAAGTCTTGAAGCGGGCGTTATGATCTTAAGCGCCGAAAATTTGCTGGTCGGCTATCGTAAAAAGCCTGTTGCGGCGGAAATGAATTTTTCCGTCGCTTCGGGCGATTTTATTTGCATTGTCGGAACGAATGGGGCAGGAAAGTCGACTTTATTAAAAACGCTTCTCGGTTTGATTCGTCCTGTTTCGGGTGAAATTCATTTTCATGTGTCATCCAAGGAAATCGGTTACCTTCCGCAACAGAATCGGATTTCGAAAAATTTTCCGGCATCCGCTTTTGAAGTGGTTCTTTCTGGACGGAACGCCCATCGCGGCTGGAGACCCTTTTATTCTGCAGAAGACAGGTCCATTGCCTTACGGAATATGGAACGCTTGAATGTTTTGCAATATGCGGATAAGTGCCTTCGAGAACTTTCGGGCGGGGAACAGCAACGCGTTTTGCTCGCTCGTGCGCTATGTGCAGGCGATAAGCTTCTTTTTTTAGACGAACCGGTGGCCAGTCTTGATCCGGAAGCGACCGCAGATTTTTACAGCCTTTTAAAAAAATTAAATGCATCTGGCCTTACGATTGTGATGGTGACGCACGACGTTCAGGATGGCCTTGAAAATGCGACTCGGGTTCTCCATGTCGGCAGACCGAATTTTTTTGGATCCTTGGAGGAATACCGTGCCAGATTTGTTTGAAACCTTTTTCGGATATTTACAATACGGATTTGTCCAGCGGGCGTTTGTGGTGGGAATTTTGATTTCCCTTTGCGCATCGCTTTTAGGCGTGATGCTTGTGTTCCGGCGTTTTTCGTATTTGGGCGATAGCCTTTCGCATGTGGCTTTTGGCGCGATGGCGATTGCTGCGGCGCTGAACTTTTCGGACGATCTGCTCGTGATGCTTCCGGTGACGATCCTTTGCGCGGTATTTTTATTGCGGTCTGGAAACGGCTCTTTGATCAAAGGGGATGCTTCGATTGCGATGATGTCGGTGGGAAGCCTTGCGATGGGTTATCTGCTGATGAACTTATTTTCTAAAAAGGCGAACTTGAGCGGGGATGTGTGTTCGACGCTTTTCGGTTCCACATCCATTTTGACATTGAGCCTGTTGGATACGGTTTTGTGCGCTTCGCTGTCGATTGTGGTGATCCTTTTGTTTGTGATATTTTATAACCAGATTTTTGCGGTCATTTTCGATGAGACCTTCGCGAAGGCGTCAGGGATTCCTGTCGAAGCCTTTAACTTGTTTGCGGCGATTGTGACGGCTACGGTAATCGTTTTTGCGATGCGCCTTGTGGGCTCGCTTCTGGTTTCGGCTTTGATTATTTTCCCGACGGTTTCCGCGATGCGACTTTTTAAATCGTTCCGGGGAGTCACTTTGTTTGCGGTTGTCTTGTCGGTGTTATGCACTGCGATAGGAATTGTAATCGCAATCCTTGCCGGAACGCCCGTCGGTTCGACCATTGTGGGAATAAACCTTGTTGCCTTTTTGGCATGCTCCGTTTTTCGGAGGGTCCGATGAATTTTTGGAAAGCATTATTGCTTACTGCCGGACTTTGGATGGTTGGTCATTGCTTTGCAGCAGACGTGGATTTGTCGCGAATGAATTCCACGATGCTATTTGCCAGACTTTATGAAATTTCCGAAACGGCAATTGAGTATAAGGGAAAAACCTTTCGGGTTAAAGGCTATTATCAGCTGGCTAAAGATGAAATCGATGGAAAAACGTATCTCGTCCTGTTGCTTTCCGATGCGGCGGCATGCTGTAATTTTAGCTTTGAAATCGAATGGCTTGCGGGTGAAAAAATTCCCAAGAAAGGTTCTCGAATCACTGTCGAAGGAACCTTTAACCCGATTTTTGAAGAAAATGTCATTATCCCGCAGCTGAAAAAAGCGCGGATTGTTCCGTAATCAGGAGCTTTTTTACGAACAGCGGATGATTTTCCCGACACGGAGAACGCTGTTCTTTTTGAGCCCGTTCAATTGGAGCAATCGGTTTATGCTTGTATGGTACATGCGCGCGATTTTTCCGAGGGTGTCGCCCGGACGGATCCTGTGGTAGCGATGCTTGCTCGCTTCTTTCTGAACCGCGGCATATTTTTCTTCCATGACGGCCGTCGAAAGGCGGATATGATCCTGGGTATAAGTGTGATTCGGAAAATCGAAGAATTCGGTCGGGTCCAGCGGAATTTCGCCGATGCGCATTTCAAAATGGAGATGCGGTCCCGTAGAACGACCTGTGTTGCCGCCAAGTCCAATGACTTCGCCAGCTTCGACCGTTTGGCCGACTTTGACGAGCTGCTTGGAAAGATGGGCGTAGACCGTCCTTGTGATTCCGCAGTTTTCGTGCTCGATGACAATGTAACGGCCGTAGCCACGACGTTCGTAACGGACTCGAGCAACGCGTCCTGGGAAGGCCGCACGGATAGGATCTCCACGGTGCAGCCCGATATCGACGCCTTTGTGAATGCGATAGCGTCTGAATCCGAACGGAGACGTGATGCGACCGCTTTCTAAAGGAATTGCCGCTTGTGTCATGTCGATGGTGATGGAGTCCAGTTTCGCTTCGGCAATCGCCTCTTCGGTCGGTTCCATTTCGTCGACGGATGACGCTTCGTCTAGAAATTCATCCGGTTCGCTTTCTTCAGGACCCGCATTGTAGCCGGGCAAATAAGGAAAGTATGCACTTGAATCGGAGTCTTCTGTCGTGAATTCGTGGTGAAGGATCGTACTGATAGCAGGGCTGTAAGAGACGATTTCTTCGCTAGTATACATTTCCACGGCAAATGCTCCCGTGGTAAGAATTGCTGTGAATAAAGAAATCGTTTTTTGCATAGGTAAATGCAAAATACAAAATTTAGCTGAAATGTAAAGTTTCCTAGGGTCTGTGAGCGAGTCGTTTATCTGTAAAAGCTCTATGTAAATAAAATAATTGATACAGTTGACAATTTTTGGTATAAAACGTCTCAAGATAGACGAAACGTTATCGGAAATGCTCCTGTCCGTTGAATCCATTTTCAGTTTGCTATATTTGGGGCGTCAGGGCCTATCATCCAGGTAGGTTCCTAGTCCGGCCAAAGAAATGCCCCTCTGGGTTCGGCCGATAAAGGATTATATCATGGCAAAGAAAGTTCAGGATGCCCTCAAGGACATCATCTCCCTCTGCAAGCGCCGCGGATTCATTTTCCCGGGTTCCGAAATTTATGATGGCCTCGCCAATACTTGGGACTACGGTCCGTATGGCGTGGAACTCAAGCGCAACATCAAGAATCTCTGGTGGAAGAAGTTCGTGACCAGCCGTCACGATGTGCTCGGTCTCGACAGCTCTATTCTTTTGAATCCCCGCGTTTGGAAGGCTTCTGGCCACGTGGGTAACTTCTCTGACCCGCTCGTGGACTGCCTTGCTTGCCACGAACGTTTCCGTGCTGACCAGCTCCTCGAAGAAAAGCTCGGTGAAGGCTGCTGCGCTGGCAAGAATTTTGACGAAGTTCACCAGATGATGGTGGACAATAAGATCGAATGCCCGACTTGCGGCAAGACTGAATGGACCAAGCCGCGTGCATTCAACCTCATGTTCCAGACTGAAATCGGTGTGATTGAAGGCGAAGGCAACAAGGTCTATCTCCGTCCGGAAACCGCTCAGGGTATCTTCGTGGACTTCCGCAACATCGTTGACAACGTC